>BNJS01000373.1_pt1:70000-127299 | contig 127299 bp, 123 predicted proteins | sample 8540461 | NCBI WGS metagenome assembly BNJS01 (sample SAMD00202454, study PRJDB9452) | human saliva metagenome | isolation source: human saliva | place: Japan
TCTTTTTATTTTACTTGATTACCATTTAACTTGTTAACTCGTATACTTAAATACTTATCAACTCAGTCAACTATAAGCATCCTCTCCAGAAAGGAGGTGTTCCAGCCGCACCTTCCGGTACGGCTACCTTGTTACGACTTAGCCCCAATCACCAGTTTTGCCCTAGGCCGATCCTTGCGGTCACGGACTTCAGGCACCCCCGGCTTTCATGGCTTGACGGGCGGTGTGTACAAGGCCCGGGAACGTATTCACCGCGCCATGGCTGATGCGCGATTACTAGCGAATCCAGCTTCGTGGGGTCGGGTTGCAGACCCCAGTCCGAACTGGGACCGGCTTTCAAGATTTGATGCAATTTGCATTACACCATCCCTCTGTACCGGCCATTGTAACACGTGTGTAGCCCCGGACGTAAGGGCCGTGCTGATTTGACGTCATCCCCACCTTCCTCACACCTTACGGTGGCAGTGTCTCCAGAGTGCCCAGCATCACCTGATGGCAACTGAAGAGAGGGGTTGCGCTCGTTATGGCACTTAAGCCGACACCTCACGGCACGAGCTGACGACAACCATGCAGCACCTTCACAGAGGCCCCGAAGGGCCTCATCATCTCTGAAATCGTTCCTCTGCAATTCAAGCCCGGGTAAGGTTCCTCGCGTATCATCGAATTAAACCACATGTTCCTCCGCTTGTGCGGGCCCCCGTCAATTCCTTTGAGTTTCACCGTTGCCGGCGTACTCCCCAGGTGGGATGCTTAATGCTTTCGCTTAGCCGCTGATACCAGGTACCAACAGCGGGCATCCATCGTTTACTGTGCGGACTACCAGGGTATCTAATCCTGTTTCGATACCCGCACCTTCGAGCTTAAGCGTCAGTTGCGCTCCCGTCAGCTGCCTTCGCAATCGGAGTTCTTCGTCATATCTAAGCATTTCACCGCTACACGACGAATTCCGCCAACGTTGTGCGTACTCAAGTGAAACCAGTATGCGCTGCAATTCAGACGTTGAGCGTCTACATTTCACAACACGCTTAATCTCCGGCCTACGCTCCCTTTAAACCCAATAAATCCGGATAACGCCTGGACCTTCCGTATTACCGCGGCTGCTGGCACGGAATTAGCCGGTCCTTATTCGTATGGTACCTGCAAATAAGGGACACGTACCCTAACTTTATCCCCATACAAAAGCAGTTTACAACCCATAGGGCCGTCATCCTGCACGCTACTTGGCTGGTTCAGACTTCCGTCCATTGACCAATATTCCTCACTGCTGCCTCCCGTAGGAGTTTGGACCGTGTCTCAGTTCCAATGTGGGGACCTTCCTCTCAGAACCCCCTACTGATCGTAGCCTTGGTGGGCCGTTACCCCGCCAACAAGCTAATCAGACGCATCCCCATCCATTACCGATAAATCTTTACTTCATATCTGATGCCATCATCGAAGACTATGCGGTATTAGTCTGCCTTTCGGCAGGGTTATCCCTCAGTAATGGGAAGGTTGGATACGCGTTACTCACCCGTGCGCCGGTCGACGTCCCAAAGAGTGCAAGCACTCAATGCCGTTTCCCCTCGACTTGCATGTGTTAAGCCTGTAGCTAGCGTTCATCCTGAGCCAGGATCAAACTCTCCATTGTAAAAATATGTTTTGGTGATAAGTGATGAGTGATAAATGATAATGGATACCATATTACCCCAAAACACTCTCACCGAGTAATCTCTGTTTCAGAACGCTTATCCTAAAAGTATCAAGTAAAAAAAGCACCTTTTTCTTTTGTTCCTTTCAGTTTTTGAGGCGATGCCTCAAAAGCAGGGAACAAATGAATTGATCGGTTTCGTTTCTTTTTACCCATCCATTTGATATAAAAATCAAACAGACGCTTCTTGTACTACTTCTCTGTTTATGTAAATCTTTTCAAAGAACTCTTTCTTAACTGCTTTAAGTAACTTGCCAGGTGGCTTGTTTTGTAAAGCGAGTGCAAAGGTATACAGAATTTCTGTTCCCACCAAATGTTTTGAAGAATATTTTTCAAAAAACTTAAAAATCACCCAAAGCCTTGACGCAAATCAACCAAAAACAACATCCAAGATACCCCTACCACATCTCAGGGAAAGCCATCAAAAACAAAAATAGCGCTACAAAGCCACAAAATAAGAAATAGCCCTTTAAACGCAAAATCGAAAACAAAGGAAGTTTCAATTTTAGCCAAAAACAACAAATACCTATAATAGAACAAAACTATATATTAATGCCACCAAAGCAGGCGCACCCTGTTTTAAAATAATAGCTGGACTACTTGTAAAACCGCCATAAATAGCCACCAATGCTACATACGTCAAAAGACAACGCGCCCAAAACAAATCATTCGTTACCCAAACAGCTATTAAAAATCAGCACTGCCAATAAAAGGTTATAGACACCTTGATTTTTTTAAATAACGTAGATACAGATGGGCGACTTAATTCCTCCACTTCCATATTAAAAGTATGCGCAGTTGTTCTCGATTCAGTAAATATCGTTTCAAGACACATTATATATATATGTGTTCGACAGCTACCAATGTAGCTAAAATCATAAAAGTAACATCCATATACAAACCTTATATTATATATAAAGAAAAATCTGCATCTTGTCAATATGGTATAGACAAGATGCAGACTTATATTTATCAACGTTTTTCTATTCTATCTATGCAGTAAATACCACAATGCTTCTCCAAGACACTTTCCACAGAAATAAATCATATATATGGAAAGTGCAACCAACAACCACTTATATAATTATGGGTATTGCAGGAGTATTCCGAACAAAACGTTTTTACTCATCAACAGATTACTTTGTAGCCTTAGTCTCTGGAGCCTCACCAATGAGATCCATAAACTGATCAAGCTTTGGAGTAATGATAATCTGTGTACGACGGTTGCGCTGCTTACCCAACTCAGTATCATTAGTTGCGAGTGGGTTATACTCACCACGACCACCAGCAGTCAAACGCTTAGGATTTACACCGAAGCGATCCTGCAGATACTGTGCAACAGAAGCTGCACGGAGACAAGAGAGATCCCAGTTATTACGGATATTCTTCATCTTGTCTGTAGTAGTGTTGATAGGCACATTATCAGTGTTACCCTCAATCAGCACATCATAATCTTTATAATCAGTGATAATCTTAGCAATCTTGCTCAATGTCTGCTCAGCACGATCATTCACCTCATAAGAACCACTCTTATAAAGCATATTGTCAGCCAAAGAGATATAAACAACGCCCTTCAGAACCTGTACATCAACCTCCTTCAACTCCTCACGGCTCAAAGAACGAGTAAGATTGTTTGTCAACACCATATTCAGTGAGTCGCTCTTAGACTTCACCTCAACCAAGTGACGGATATACTGATTACTCTCGTTAATCTGATCAACAAGTTTAGAAATGTTGATATTGTTTGAATTGGCATTTCTCAAACTGTTATCAAGACTACCCTGCAACGCAGCAGCACTCTCTCTTGCCTGAGCCAACTGATCTTCCAAGCTCTTGATACGTGCATTATTGGCAGCAATCGTTTCCTTAGCATTCTGATAATCTGCCGTCAACTGATTATTCTCTGTACGACAATTTTCCAAATCCTTCTTGCTGGCACAGCTACTAAATGCAAGTGTACCCAACGCTAAAGCTACGATAAAAAGATTCTTTTTCATATTTACTATTTTTATTTTTGGTTATTATTCTACTTGTAATAGATTCTTCCTAACATAACGTAAAAAGAAATCAATTCTACGGTTTTGAAACCCGCCCACATTATTATATAACGACGCAAACAGGTACACAAAAACTAACCTCATTACACAGAATGCGGTATATCTATTGCAAAAGATATTATAAAGACGTGTAAAACAAAGAGTTGTATAACGAGTTTAGACATTTTTAACCTGAAACTTACAATTAATGGAACTTTTTGATGAAATTATACAGAATAAACAATTGGAAGATACAATTACCGAGAGACAGGTTTTTCGAGCAAGAAAGAACATAGGAACATAGGAAAATGTTGGTTCTTCCGTTAAATGCGCGGATGCTTTTTCGTATTGCTATAACGGAAGAACCGAAAGTTACTTATTAAACAAAAAAATATAGCTAAGACTGTCAACTATCTATTTTTTATCATCCTCTGACACTGAAAAACCTTTTCATTTTTAAGACTTCGAAAATCTGTAGACAAGGGTTTGAAAAAAATTATTACATAAATTCAAATGAGAAATCTGTAAATAACGGTAAAAAGCATATACACGGAGCAGGTTTGTAACCATAAGAAAATCAATAGGTTATAAAGTAGATAAGTGAAAGGTGCTTAATTGGACTTCAAAAGGGCGTTAGTTAGCCCTCAAAAGAGCATCTTTTGCAAGTCAATTAGCCGTCTTTTAGAATACAAAAGAGCATATATTGATTTTGACCTGATTAAAAATAGTTTACAAACATCGGTCAAAAAGAGCATAAACTTCTTGTAGGCGGCGGATAGATATAGTATCAATTTGCATTTTATCTTGTAGCCTATCCCCATTGAAAAACCATCTAATTTGGGATAGTCATACTAAGCAGATGTATAAGCCTTATTCTATTTTTCAATATATACATTTAACGGAAGAACCAATTATTTTCATGAAACGAAATTCAAGACAACAAATACAACTTTTAGCAGGATAAGACATACAAAAACGAGTCTGATTATTTATAATACCTAAGAAGACTAAAAAACACTGGACAAAAGGGCAGTATATCCAAAGAATATCGTATCTTTGCAAACAGAAGTAACACCAAATTTTATATACAGACTATGATTCTTTTCTTCAGAACTCAGTCCAAAAGCGTGATTGCCACAGAAGTCAATCATGCATTGTCCGACGCGGAAATCAACGAACTTTGTTGGCTCTATGGCGATGCCACCTACTTGCAGAACGAAGAGACACTGCAGGGCTACTATGTGGGACCACGCCGTGAGATGATTACTCCTTGGAGTACGAATGCCGTCGAGATTACTCAGAATATGAGTCTTGACGGCATTTTGCGTATAGAGGAGTACTTCCCTGTAAGCAGCAAAGAGGCGGATTATGACCCGATGTTGCAACGTATGTATGATGGTCTGGACCAGACTATCTTCACTGTCAACCACGAGCCAGAGCCTATCAAGCGTGTGGAGGACTTAGAGAAGTTCAACGAAGAGGAAGGTTTGGCACTCTCACCAGAGGAGATGGAATATCTCCACAAGATTGAGAAGCAGAATGGCCGCCCACTCACCGACTCTGAAATCTTCGGTTTCGCACAGATTAACTCTGAGCATTGCCGCCATAAGATTTTCGGTGGAGAGTTCGTCATTGATGGTAAGGTGATGGAGAGCAGTCTCTTCAGCCTCATCAAGAAGACTACAAAAGAGAATCCAGGTAAGATTCTTTCAGCTTATAAAGACAACGTAGCTTTCGCACAAGGTCCAGAGATTGAGCAGTTTGCGCCTGCAAACCAGAGCACATCTGACTTTTTCCGTGTGAAGCCTATCGAGAGTGTTATCTCTCTGAAAGCCGAGACCCACAACTTCCCAACTACCGTTGAGCCATTCAATGGAGCCGCAACAGGTACGGGTGGTGAGATTCGCGACCGTATGGGCGGTGGCGTTGGTTCATGGCCAATCGCAGGAACAGCAGTCTATATGACCGCTTACCCTCGTCTGACAGAAGATGACGGTACAACTCCAGTCCTACGTGATTGGGAAGATATCCTTCCTGTCCGTCAGTGGCTCTACCAGACTCCAGAGCAGATTCTTATCAAGGCATCTAATGGTGCGAGCGATTTCGGTAATAAGTTCGGTCAGCCATTAATTACCGGTTCACTACTCACATTTGAACATCAAGAGAATGGTGAGAAGTATGCTTACGACAAGGTGATTATGCTTGCAGGTGGCGTAGGGTTATGGAACTAAGCGCGATTGTCTGAAGGGTGAACCACAGGCTGGTAACAAGGTAGTTGTCGTTGGTGGCGATAACTACCGTATCGGACTTGGTGGTGGTTCTGTATCATCAGTTGATACGGGTCGTTATTCAAATGGTATTGAGTTGAATGCCATACAGCGTGCTAACCCAGAGATGCAGAAACGTGCTTATAACCTCGTACGTGCATTGGTAGAAGAAGACAACAACCCAGTTGTTTCTATCCACGACCACGGTTCTGCTGGACACCTAAATTGTTTGAGTGAGCTTGTTGAAGAATGTGGTGGCAAGATTGATATGTCACAGTTGCCTATCGGTGACAAGACTTTGAGTGCCAAGGAAATCATCGCCAACGAATCACAGGAGCGCATGGGCTTGCTCATTGATGAGAAGCACCTCGACCACGTGAAGAAGATTGCTGAGCGTGAGCGTGCACCAATGTATGTTGTTGGTGAGACTACAGGTGATGCTCATTTCTCATTTGTACAGGGCGATGGTGTAAAACCATTCGACTTAGACGTAGCACAGATGTTCGGTCATTCTCCAAAGACTATTATGAAGGATGAGACCGTTGAACGCAAATATGAGAATGTATCTTATAGTATAAATAAGGTGGAGGAATACCTCCAGCGTGTGCTTCAGTTGGAAGCTGTGGCATGTAAGGACTGGTTGACAAATAAGGTTGATCGCTCTGTTACAGGTAAGGTAGCCCGTCAGCAGTGTCAGGGTGAGATTCAGTTGCCACTCTCTGACTGTGGTGTTGTAGCCTTAGACTATCGTGGTCATAAGGGTATTGCTACCGCACTCGGTCACGCTCCACAGGCAGGACTCGCATCACCAGAGGCAGGCTCTGTCCTTTCCGTAGCTGAATCATTGACCAATATCGTATGGGCACCATTGGCAGACGGCATGGATAGCTTGAGTCTTTCAGCCAACTGGATGTGGCCTTGTCGCTCACAGAAGGGTGAGGATGCACGTCTTTATAGTGCGGTTAAGGCATTATCAGACTTCTGCTGCGCTATCGGTGTGAACGTTCCAACAGGTAAGGATTCACTGTCTCTGACCCAGCAATATCCTAATGGAGATAAGATTATCTCTCCAGGAACCGTCATTGTGACCAGTGGTGGTGAGGTAAGCGATGTTCGTCAGGTGGTATCTCCAGTACTTGTGAATGATAAGAACACACGCCTCTATCATATTGATTTCAGTTTTGATGAGCAGCGTTTAGGTGGTTCAGCCTTTGCACAGAGTCTCGGAAAGATTGGTAGTGACGTTCCAACAGTAAAAGAACCACAGTACTTCTGCGACTGTTTCGATGCCGTACAGGAGATGATTCGCCGTGGATGGATACTCGCTGGACACGACATTTCAGCAGGTGGTTTGATTACAACATTGCTTGAAATGACCTTTGCTAATGCTGAAGGTGGTTTGCATATCAACCTTCACGACATCAAGGGTAACAATGTAATCAAGAAGCTTTTTGCTGAGAATCCGGGTGTAGTTATTCAGGTTGCTGATGAACATAAGGAAGAAGTCAAAGAGTTCTTGACAGAGAACTGCATCGGCTTTGCTCGTATCGGTACACCAAGTCCTGATAAACGCACGCTCAGCATTGCTGATGGCGATTGGAAGGCAGAGTTCGATATTGATGCAATGCGTGAGACATGGTATAAGACTTCGTACTTGCTCGACCGCAAACAGAGTATGAATGGCATGGCTAAGAAGCGTTGCCAGAACTATAAGAAGCAGCCAATCGAGATGAAGTTTAATGCAGACTTCACCGGTACACTTCAGCAGTATGGCCTCGATGCAGACCGTTGGAAGACTTCAACACCTAACACCCATCACCCAAACACCAAAGGCAGCTATCATTCGTGAGAAGGGTACCAATGGTGAGCGTGAGATGGCTTATGCACTCTATTTGGCTGGCTTTGAGGTGAAAGACGTCATGATGACCGACCTTATCACTGGTCGTGAGACTTTGGAAGAAGTAAATATGATTGTCTTCTGCGGTGGTTTCTCTAACTCTGACGTACTCGGTTCTGCAAAGGGATGGGCTGGTGCTTTCTCTATAATCCAAAGGCTAAAGCAGGCACTCGACCGCTTCTATGCACGCGAAGATACACTTTCATTGGGTATCTGTAACGGTTGTCAGTTGATGGTTGAGTTGAACCTTATCAACCCAGAACACAAGCATCGTGCTCACCTCTGCCACAATACCAGCAAGAAGTTTGAGAGTTCATTCTTGAACTTGACCATTCCACAGAACAATAGTGTAATGTTCGGTTCGTTGAGTGGCAACAAACTTGGTATCTGGGTAGCACACGGCGAGGGTCGTTTCTACCTCCCAGAGGCAGAAGATAAGTATAATGTCATCGCTAAATACAACTACGCTGAATATCCTGGTAACCCTAACGGCTCTGACTATAATGTAGCAGGTATCTGCTCTGCAGACGGTCGTCACCTTGCAATGATGCCACACTTGGAGCGTGCTATCTTCCCATGGCAGCAGGCTTACTATCCACGTGAGCGTCATCAGGAAGAGGTTACACCATGGATTGAGGCATTTGTAAATGCTCGTAAATGGGTTGAAAGCAAACTGTAAAGTTTCCCTCTCCCCTATTGAAGGTGTAATAGATTAGCACACCTTTAATATATATATAGACTACACTGAGAAACGCCCTCATCTGAGTAATATTACCTAATAGGTATATGTGAACAGATGGGGGCGTCCGTAGCTCTCAAACATTGATTTCACTATAAATAACAAGACACAGTGGACAAAGATAACATTTCATCAACACCCAACACTCAACACCCATCACCCAAAGGTTTCTACTGGGAAGCTTTCAAAACCTTCTTTAAGATTGGAGCCTTCACACTTGGCGGTGGATATGCTATGATTTCGATTATTCCAAAACGAAGTCGTAGTAAAGAAAAAGTGGATTCCAGAAGACCAGTTTGTTGACCTGATAGCTGTTGCACAAAGCTGTCCTGGTGTCCTTGCTGCAAACATCAGTGTCTTTGTAGGATATAAGATGCGAAAGACACCAGGTGCACTCGTCACTTGTTTAGGTGCTATTCTCCCCTCATTCCTCATCATTCTTTGTATAGCTCTCTTCTTCCATCAGTTTATGGACATCCCATGGGTGGCAGCAATGTTCCGCGGAATACGCCCTGCAGTGGTTGCCTTGATAGCTGTACCAACCTTCACATTGGCTAAGAGTGCTAAAATATCATTGGCAAACTGTTGGATTCCTATTGTTACCGCCATTGCCATTTGGCTGTTAGGTGTCAATCCTGTTTACGCCATTCTTACTGCAGGATTAGGTGGATTCCTTTATGGGAAGTTTATTAAACCGACGGAGTGAGAAAACCTTCCCCCAGCCCCTCCAAAGGAGGGAGAGCCTAACGGGATATAACTTCGCAAAAGAAATAGCATACGAAACTTCCGAAAAAGAAGAGAGCCTAATAGGCTAATTTCGGAAAAACAGCACACTAAAAACAGACTAATAACAGAAATAACAACATGATATACTTAGAACTTTTCTATACATTCTTTATCATCGGACTCTTTGGATTCGGTGGAGGATATGGAATGTTATCACTGATACAAACAGAAACGGTTGTGAACCATCATTGGCTTAGCTCTGCAGAGTTTACCAACATCGTTGCTGTATCACAGATGACGCCCGGACCTATTGGTATAAACTCGGCTACCTATTGCGGTTATACAGCTGTACATAATGCAGGCTTTGGCGCAGGTATGGCAGTATTGGGTAGTCTCACTGCCACCATAGCCCTTGTACTTCCATCGTTGATAATGATGATTCTTATCAGTAAGATGTTCCTCAAGTACATGAACACGCCTGTTGTACAGTCAGTCTTTGCAGGTCTGCGCCCTGTTGTCGTGGGTCTATTAGCAGCTGCCACCTTATTATTATGCAATGCAGATAACTTCTCTGCACCAAGTATTAACCCTTGGCAGTTTTGGATTAGCCTATTTCTTTTTGCAGCAACCTTTGTCGGTACAATGTGGATGAAGATTAATCCTATCCGCATGATATGTTATGCGGGCATTGCTGGAATAGTATTGCTGTATTAAAGAGACCTCATCCCCAGCCTTTCTTCCATAATAGAGGAAGGGGAAGACCACTAACATCGAAATATTTAACTTTAAAGTGACAATATAGAATTACGCAATATCTACCGTGGTAGGTATTGCGTAATTTCATATCAGGATATAGTAATCTCATCAGAACACATCCCTACAAATCAACTATTGGTGCTTACAGCATCTAATAACGCTTGCCATAGCCCTTTATAACCATCCTTTATTCTTGTGTTAAGGCTTAGCACCAATGGTGTTCATGCTTAGCACCAATGGTGCGGAGCCTTAGCACGTGAACAAATTGTAGTAAAGAACCGAGTAGCCTACTGTAAAATGAACTGCAGGAAAGGGAGAGAAAACTGCTAAAACTTTGTGAATAAGCGGCACAAACAAACAAAAATCACGCAATACGTGCTATCGCTTGTATTGCGTGACTTCGTATTAAGATACTATTAACGGACTATTCGATAGGATTAAGTCCATTAAAGAAAACTTATTCTTACATAAGATGCAACCAACGAAGAATGTCGTTGAGGTTGGCAAATATCATAAGGAGGATTAGGATGGTTATACCTACATACTCCGCACGTACCATGAACTTCTCTGACGGTTTACGACGAGTAATCATCTCATAGAGAAGGAATACCACATGACCACCATCCAAAGCAGGGATAGGAAGAATGTTCATGAAGGCAAGCATGATACTCAAGAAGGCTGTCATTGACCAGAACATATACCAGTCCCAGAATGGAGGGAAAAGACTGCCGATAGCTCCGAAGCCGCCAATACTCTTTGCACCATCTGCTGAAGCAAGGTAACGGAAGTTACCAACATAGCCACGCAGTACGTTCCATCCATGCTTTATACCTGCAGGGAAACTCTCAAAGAAGGAGTATTCCTCCTGTACAGGCTTATAATAACTTGCCAATGTTGACTGTAAAACACCCAACTTCAAATCAGGTGTCAACATAAGTTTTAATGTATCGAGCTTTGCTGCACCCTTATGCTGAACCGTCAGCACAACAGAACGAACTGCAAGAGAATCCTTATGCGTATTCTTCACTGCCAAGACATCACTCAAGACACCTGTCTGATAATTCATATCTGTCCATGTCTCAACAGGCTTTCCATTGATAGACTTAATGAGGTCGCCTGCCTTAATACCTGCTTTCGCTGCTGGTGTATCACCCAACACGCTATCCACCTGTGCAGGAATGAAAGGCTCTGCAAACAAAGGACGTGTCTTAATCATTGGCAGCATATCCATATCGCCAGGTAGAGTAATACTATGTTTCTTGCCATTACGCAATACGTCTACACGTTTTGCCTGTGCTATCTGACGGAAGAAATCGCCATTCACATTCGCATACTCACGGAATGCTCCTTGGTCTGTTCCCAACATTACGTCATGATCATGGAATCCTAAAGCTTTTGCATCAGCATTGAAACGCATACCCATACTCATGTCAGACACCTTGAAATAGCTGTCTCCCCATACAAACATCACCATTGAATAAATGAAGAGAGCGAGAATAAAGTTGACCAACACACCACCTATCATAATCAAAAGACGCTGCCAAGCTGGCTTTGTACGGAACTCCCATGGTTGTGGTTCCTGCTTCATCTGGTCAGTATCAAAGCTTTCATCTATCATACCAGAAATCTTGCAGTAGCCACCAAGTGGCAACCAACCCATACCATATTCCGTATCGTCTTTCTTAGGTTTCCAACTGAAAAGTTTACCTTTCCACTTACCGATGCCCACATCGAAGAATACGAAGAACTTCTCAACGCGAACGCCAAAAAGCTTCGCAAAGAACATGTGTCCGCCTTCATGCAGCAGGACAAGCAGAGAGATTGCCAGAATGAACTGAAGCAATCTGATCAGAAATGTTTCCATTATTTATCTATTCATTATTTATTATTCATAATCTCAAGTGCTACACGACGTGCCTCAGCATCCGTCTGCACATATACATCATAATCTGGATTGCTATCAAAAGCAACAGTTTGCATTGCCTTCTCAATGATGTCGCCCATTGCCAAGAAACTACAAGCACCCTTACGGAAGCCTTCATTGACAATCTCGTTGGCTGCATTGACAATACAAGGCATATTGCCACCCTTGTTAATAGCTTCGTATGCCATTGCAAGACACTTAAACTTCTCCACATCAGGCTCAAAGAATTCCAATGGTTGACGGAAGAAATCTAACCTATCACCTCCTAATGGTAGACGCTGTGGGAATGAAAAGGCATATTGGATAGGTAATCTCATATCAGGAACACCCAACTGTGCTTTCACACCACCATCACAAAACTGTACCGCACTGTGAACAATAGACTGAGGATGAACCAACACCTGTATCTTATCAGCAGGTACACCAAAGAGCCATTTAGCCTCAATCACCTCGAAACCTTTGTTCATCAAAGATGCAGAGTCTATGGTAATCTTCGCTCCCATATCCCATGTAGGGTGCTTGAGAGCATCGGCAGCAGTGACATGCTTCAACTGTTCATGGGTAAAGGTACGGAATGGTCCACCAGAACAAGTGAGAAGAATCTTCTCAATCTCGTTCGCATCCTCACCAACTAAACTCTGGAAGATAGCACTATGCTCGCTGTCCACAGGCAAGATTGGCACATGATACTGCTGAGCCAACTGAAGAATCAACTCGCCAGCTACGACAAGTGTCTCCTTATTTGCCAAACATATCTTCTTCTTTGCTTTGATAGCATGGATTGTTGGAGCAAGACCCGAATAGCCAACCATCGCTGTGAGTACCATATCTATTGATGGTGACTCAACGATGTCCTCCAAAGCTTTGCTACCTGCATATACCTTTACATCAGGCATATCAGCCAACTCTTGCTTCAAAGGTTCATAATAAGCCTCATCAGCAATGACTACCGCAGCAGGATTAAACCGACGAGCCTGCTCAGCAAGTTCCTTCCAACGATGATTTGCAGTGAGTGCATAAGTCTCGTAGAGGTCAGGATGCTGACTGATAACATCAAGGGCTTGCGTACCAATGCTACCTGTTGAGCCTAATATACAGATTTGTTGTTTCATTAATTCTTTTAGTTTATACTGCGAATCAGAGGTCAAGTAAGCCCTGCTGGAATCCGCATCGTAATCGTCTTTGACGCTATGTCTGTCGCAACAATAAGTTCATCACTGGCAGGAATGAGTATTTCCTCGTCTTCAGGTGTAGTCACCTCAAAGAGCGTATTGACAGTTGTTTCATCTACAGCAACAATCTTGCCAATCACATTATTCGTTGCTTCATCTATCAAGGAATAACCGACAATCTGCGCCCATGACACATCATCTGTCCCTTCTTCTGCCAACTTACGTGGGAAATAGACAATACATCCTGTCAGTTCGCGTGCTTGTGCATCGCTATCAATGTCACAAAACTTCATCAGGGCTATCTCGTCAGAACGGAACCGATATTCCTCCATAAAGAAAGGAACAAGGATTCCGTCAATGTCCAATATCAGGTAATCGGCATCTACCACATCAAAAACGTCATCGGAGAACTGCAACTGCAACTCTCCGTGTACGCCATGCGGCTTCCCGATGCGCCCAATCTTATAGACTTCTTCCTTCTTTATCATCTTTTCATCTTATATCAGTAGTACTGATAAAACTATAGCTTATTTCAATTCCAAATTGTTTTTCAGTAAAACGGTTGACCCTTTTGCCCAAAACCGTCTACCTTTTTGAGGAAAAAGGTCAACCTTTTTGCAAAAAAACGTTAACCCTTTTGCAAGAATAGGTCAACCCTATTTATCTAAAATCCACAACACACTCTCTCAAAGTGCGGTTTTAGATACGATGGGATTAACAAACCTCTGCTCGCTGAATCTTTGCACCAAGAGCATTGAGGCGTCCTTCGATGTTCTCATATCCTCGGTCAATTTGTACAATATTATCAATACGACTTGTTCCCTGTGCTGTCAGTGCTGCGATAAGCAGTGCAATACCCGCACGAATATCAGGACTTGACATACGACCTGCACGGAGTTTCTTAGCATTATCGTGACCAACAACTACGGCACGGTGAGGATCACAGAGGATTATCTGTGCACCCATGTCAATGAGTTTGTCCACAAAGAACAAACGACTCTCAAACATCTTCTGGTGGAAAAGTACACTACCCTGTGCCTGTGTAGCAACTACGAGAAGCACAGAGATAAGGTCTGGAGTCAATCCTGGCCATGGAGCATCACTGATAGTCATAATCGTTCCATCAATGAAAGAGTCTATCACATAGTGGTCCTGACGTGGAATGATGAGGTCGTCATTATCTACTATTATCTGTACACCGAGACGGTGGAAGGTGTCGAGTATCAATCCCAAGTTAGGAACGGACACATCCTTAATACGAACACCATCACCAATCATTGCAGCAATACCAATGAAAGAGCCTACCTCAATCATATCAGGTAGGATTCTATGGTCAGCAGAATGCAATTCCTTCACACCCTCGATAGTAATCAAGTTGCTGGCAATACCGCTAATCTTCGCTCCCATTGCATTAAGCATCTTACAGAGTTGCTGGATATAAGGCTCACAAGCAGCGTTATAAATAGTTGTTGTTCCTTCTGCTAACACTGCTGCCATGATAATATTGGCAGTACCTGTAATAGACGCTTCGTCTAATAGCATATAGGTTCCAACAAGTTTATCAGCCTGAATCTCATATACATCACGGTCTTCAACACGCCCAAAGTGTGCACCAAGATTTTTGAATCCAAGGAAGTGAGTATCCAAACGACGACGACCAATCTTGTCACCACCTGGTTTTGCAATAGTAGCCTTACCAAAACGACCCAACAATGGACCAATCATCAAGACACTTCCACGCAGAGAAGAGCACTTCTTCACAAAGTCGCTACTCTCTAAATAATCGAGGTTTACCTCGTCTGCTTGGAAAGAGAATTCATTAGGGGCAAGCTTCTTAACCTTCACCCCAATATCTTGTAAGAGTTTTATGAGGTTGTTCACATCGAGGATATCAGGTACATTACGTATGATAACCTCTTCTGATGTCAATAATGTTGCGCAAATCACCTCCAAGGCTTCATTCTTTGCACCTTGTGGAGCAATCGTGCCACTCAGCCGATGTCCACCTTCTATGATAAAGGATTCCATGTGTCGTTATATTACTTTTTCTTCTTATTACGAGGCTGAGCAAACTCTCTCGCATTAATTTTTTCAAACTTGAATGTGTCAAGGTCAAGCTGAATCTTACCATCTGTATAGCGGGCAAGGTCAGACGCTATCTTCTCATCATCACAAGTACCATGTCCCCACTGCATCAGACTACGTTTCATCTGATTAGCAACCGAACGCACGAAAGCATCCCGACGACTACCCGGCTCCATTGCCTTCAACTCTTCAAAAGCTTCAAACAACAATTTTCCATAGTGTCTTACAGGAATATTCGACATCGGATAACTCATTGGCTCTGGCTTAGTAGCAATCTTCAAAGCCTCTGACACATCACAAGGATAGTCAATATCCAACTCAAAGTTAGCCATCAATGCCAGATGATCCCAGAGCTTTTCCATGTGATCAAAGTTACTACGGTTCTGGGCATTCATCCTATCCATAATGGAAATGATGGTTTCAGCACATCGCTGACGCTCTTCCTTTGTAGGGAGTGCAACGGCATAATCCACCATATTCTGTATCCCTCGCCCATACTGTGGCAGTATGAGTCGTTCTCGCTGTGTGTTATAATCTAATCCTTCTATATTCATTGAAATGATGAATGTTTCATGTTAAGTGATGACGGCAGGCCTATTATAAAGCCTTATCTACAGCAATGGCTTTGCCTGCTTAGCAACAAAGTCTTTGAGATAGAATGGGACGAAATAAGCTACATCCTCAAACTTCTCTTGTGCAATACGCTTCTCTGCCAATGGGAACATATTCTTAGCCAAAGCATCAATACCCTTGATTAGGTGCGCATTAGGATGATTGATAATCTCCATGCACTTCTCTGCACCATTACCAAAGAAGTAAACAGGACCACGCTCAAGATATTCCTTGTAGGTATTCTCGTCTACTACATCTGCCTGAATGCCACGAACCTCTTTCAAGGCACGGTCATATACAGCAGAATAAACCTCCATACGGCGCGCATCAATCATTGGAACGAGAAGTGCGTTCTCCTCTATTTCCTCATGATGAAGCAATACTGGTACTGCCAACAGCTCTAACGTAGGTACTGCCAACAGTTTTACGCCACGCCCATAGCAGATTCCCTTTGCCATAGACACACCAACACGCAGACCAGTATATGAACCTGGACCACTACTAACTGCCACTGCATCGAGTGGCAAGCCATTATCATCTATAAAGGCAAGTGCCTCATCTACAAATGTTCCTAACTTTTCTCTATGCTTAGGATCGAGCGTATCTTGCTTATCGAAAATACAAGTTCCATCCTGACTTACTGCAACAGAGCACACATTTGTACTCGTATCAATATTTAATATACAAGACATAAAAATCAATTATGTTCTAAATAACTTGCAAATATACTCTTTTTATTCCACATTTTTTGTACATTTGCAAAAAATTAACGCGAAAAGCTCATGATACTATCAATGACTGGCTATGGCAAAGCTGTTGTAGCCTACAAGGAAAAGAAAATCAATGTTGAGGTGAAATCACTTAATAGTAAGTCACTCGACCTCTCAGCACGCATCGCACCCCTCTACAGAGAAAAGGAAATGGAAATCCGTCGTCTCCTTGCACAGAAGTTGGAGCGCGGTAAAGTTGACTTCTCCCTATGGGTTGAAAAGGAATCTACTGTTGACGCCACTCCTATCAACGCTGCTCTGGTAGAGAACTATTATAAACAGATTAAGGCAATCTCTGCATCTACTGGTATCCCAGAGCCTGAGGATTGGTTTACAACGCTCTCCGCCTACCTGACGTAACAGCAAAAACAGAAGTTGAGGTTTTAGATGACGAGGAATGGGAAGTAGCACAGCAGGCTATCAACGAGGCTATTGAAAAGCTCACCGAATTCCGCAAACAGGAAGGAGCTGCTCTACAAAAGAAGTTTACTGAGAAGATTGACAATATTGCTAACCTTTTGAAGAGTATCGAACCTTTTGAAAAGAGTCGTGTACCAAAGATTAGAGAAAAGATTATCGATGGTCTTAAACAGATTTCAGAGGTTGACTACGATAAGAACCGTCTTGAGCAGGAACTGATTTATTATATTGAGAAACTTGATATCAACGAGGAGAAGCAGCGACTGACAAACCACCTCAAATACTTCCATGAAACAATGAAAGAGAGTGGTCATGGTGTTGGCAAAAAACTCGGTTTCATCGCACAAGAAATGGGTCGTGAAATCAATACCACTGGCTCTAAGAGCAATCAAGCAGAGATGCAAAACATCGTTGTTAAGATGAAGGACGAGCTGGAGCAGATAAAGGAACAGGTTTTGAATGCGTTGTAAGGACCTCCCCCAACCCCTCCAAAGGAGGGGAGTAACAAAAAGAATATAGTCTGCAACGAGTATTAAAACCTATAAACAGATAAGTAGCTGCTATGAAGAAGATAGACAAGGAACATAGCTACTTTGGAAGTTTTCATTATCATACAAATGATGCTTCTACCTATCAGCTACTTTGTCAAAATGCAAAATATAACAGGAAGCATCCTACTAAAGCAGAAGAACTTTTGTGGGAGCACTTGAGAGGGAAACAATTAGGTGTACGTTTTCGTCGACAACATCCTGTCTATGATTATATCCCTGACTTCGTATGTCTTTCATTAAATCTTATAATAGAAGTTGACGGAGATTATCACCTCGCAGAAGAACAGCAATTAAGCTGATAGAGAACGAGATACTTACCTTCAACATTTTTGGCTTTCATATCATAAGATTCTCTAACGAGGAAGTTCTTCAAAATCTCGATAAAGTATTAAACAAAATAAAAACAGCTATGAACAAGCTTTCATCTGAAAACCAATCTGCTAATATCACACCAGCAGCAAAGATACAGGAAGACACTTCTAACATCGCATCGTCTCCTAACACGTCCCACGACTGTCCGTTAGGCACTCCCTCCCTCGGAGGGGTGGGGAGGTTACTCATCTCTCTGCTCCTTCTGGCGCAGGTAAAAAGCACTATCGTACAATGGTTGATGAAGGAACATCCAGAATTAAAGTTAGCTTTCTCAATCAGTTGTACCACCCGCGCACCACGTGGTACGGAGCAGAATGGTGTAGAATATATCTTCCTTTCACCTGAACAGTTCAAAGAGAAAATTGCTAATGGAGAGTTCCTTGAGTATGAAGAGGTTTACGAGGACCGCTTTTATGGCACGTTAAAATCACAAGTAGAGAGCCAGTCTGCAGCAGGCCAGAACGTTATCTTCGATGTTGATGTGAAGGGTGGCTGCAACATCAAGAAGTTCTATGGCGACCGTGCTTTAAGTCTTTTCATCCAACCCCCATCAGTAGAAGAACTACGCCGTCGCCTTGTTGGCAGACAAACAGATAGTGCAGAGGCGATTGAAAACCGCCTTACTAAGGCTTCAGAGGAGCTTACCTTTGCTGAGAAATTCGACAAGATTATCGTTAATGACGACCTTGAGAAAGCAAAGCAAGAGACTTATGAGGTTGTAAAGGCGTTCTTAGAGGGATAAAGAAGCCTCCCCCAACCCCTCCGAAAGGAGGGGAGCCCTAATAGATTGCAAATAGTAAAAGAACCATTTCTAATAACACCTATATTTTCTATAATGAATAGAACATATAGCACTGCTAATACTTATAGGTTCTAAAGCCCATTACACCATTATGAAACCATCATCTCACTTCACTCTATTAGCACTCCCCTCCCTTCGGAGGGTTGGGGAGGCTTTCCTTCATCGGGGAAGGCTTCCATTGGCATCTTTGGTGGTTCCTTCAACCCCATTCACAACGGACATATAGCCCTTGCCAAAGCCTTTCTTGAAAAAGAAAAACTTAGATGAGGTGTGGTTTATGGTATCACCACAAAAACCCTTTCAAGGTGAACCAACAACTTTTGTCGATCACCTTCGATTAGACTTAGTACGTAAAGCTACTGCTGACAACCCCCATTTTTAAGGCTTCGGACTATGAGTTCCGACTGCCGAAACCTTCTTATACTTGGAATACCCTACAGCATCTCAGCCATGACTTTCCCACTCATCGCTTCACACTTCTCGTTGGTGGTGACAATTGGGAAGCTTTCGACCGATGGTATCATGCAGAGGATATCCTCACTCACTACCCTATCGTGGTCTATCCACGACACAACCAAAGAATCTCAGAAACGTCACTGCCCCATGGTGTCACTATTCTTCAAACACCTTTTATTGATATCAGCAGTACAGATATACGCCAACGAGTAAGCCAAGGAAAAGCTATCAACGGTCTGGTACCTACAACGATCATCTCTGATGTTCAGCGCTTATATTAAGTTGTTTCACAAGAGCAGTTTACAATAGTAGATTATCCATATTATATACAGACGAGCAAATAACCGACTAATAATAGGATGGTTTTACTAACATGCAATTGTCTCCTTCACCTATTATCTCACCCTTTCAAAAGTCAAACATCAACTCTTTGTTACTCTAAATGCGGTAGCTGTAATTCCTGTTCTTCGCTTATAGAACTTGCACAGCGAACTCAAAGACACAAACCAATAAATCTTATTCACACTTACATATCATCTGATTCTCCCTTATCCGCTCTATATACAAATATCATAATACTTAGATTAAAAGTTATTCTCCTCAGATAGGGAGTGATCTTACTTATCTAAATAGTCATCCCTTAAAAACTATATTTCAGCATAAAGCCTGTACTGACAAGCTCTATGCTGATTCTTTTTATAAGGTCCAAAAGAACTCTCATAGCTCTTTTGAAGTTATATGCTGCCGCAGCTAATAAGACATTGATAGCATCTCCTTTCACACCTTTATAAAAGTTGCGAGATAATCGATGGTCTGCTTTAAGATGTCCTATGGTTGGCTCTATACCTGCTCGTTTACAAAATAGTTTGTGTTTCTTTTTCTTTTGGTAGTAGCTGTCTTTAGCTTTAGGAGTGTCTGGAATGAGTATCTTTGTCTGCCCAATCTGCTTTATACCTCTATACCCTCTATCTCCTGCTAACTTATCAACCTGCTTTCCTGTCATCCTTTGGGTTTGTTCCAACGTCTTTTCGATAGTATGCCCATCATATTCATTCCTAAAAGAACATGCACCCAAAATAAGTCCTGACCATGAGCGAAGAATAGATACTTTATTACCAAACTCATATTGCTTATGTTCCTTACCTTTGCTCAGGCAAACCACATCTGGTTCGTGCAGAGAATATACTTTGTTCTTTGACTTTCGATTCTGAGAAAGAACTCTATAATATAGCTCAAACATCTTCTCATATCCTTTCTTTCCCTCAAGATTACGCTCTAATTCTCTTACTAATCTTCCTGCTATGGTCCTTAGTTGCCTATCTGCCTTAAGAGCTTTCTTACGATTCTTGGGATGATTACGAAAACGTTGGGAACGGTAAATCCCTTTCAACGTACGCGTGTAACTTTGTCGTAGAGGAAGACACTTGTCATGAACTATCTTCAGAACGTTTTTGATTATCTTTTTATGCAACTTCGCATCTGTAGGATAAGTTATATTCTTCTCCTGCACGGTAGAATCAATGAAAGCCGTATCAAAATGATCTTCGTCATCATGGTCGGTATTAACACGGATGCTCTCTGCTAATATTAACTCCATACCTTCCTCACCTATACGATTTCTGAAGTGAACTAACTCGGAAGCGTCGCAGGGTTGTTTGGGCATAAATTCAAGACCACCACAAAAATATTGATAGTAAGCATTCTCACTCCATTGAGAAACCACTCATTTCATCTGAAACATTACGCAAATGTTTTTAAGATTAAAAGACCACACATCAGGCGAATAGGATGAGCGGGGCGACCGTTAGTACTGCAATACAATGGAGAAAAAGCTTTTTCAAAACACTCCCAATTAATCTTATTACTAAGTTGGAAAAGGGGATGTTGATGACTAAGCATGTCCTCTAAAGAAGAGAACATAGAGAGCTGTTTGGATGTACGTTTAAGCATAAATATCTGCAAGATTTATAATGTAAAGGTACAAAAACTTGCAGATATAAGCAAATAATTTGCAGTATAATATACTGTGAATCAGAAGAATATTAGGCTTTTTAAGGGTGGACTAAATAAGGAAGATAAACGCGACTATTACTCCCAAATTAATTTTTAGTTTTTAGTTGCTGTCATTTTTAACATTTGAACAAATCCTTTTTGATTATCAAGATGTTAAACGCACAGAGGGATGACAGATGTGACAGGAAAAATAATTCTCATATCAAATAGAGGTAATAAAGAAGTACAACTAACAAGAAGGCTGGGAACGCTTATTAGTCCCCAGCCCTAAGTGCTTACAAATCAAAGAATAACTATCTACAACAAGGAGGATTGAGTGAGAACACACTCTCACAACAATCCCATCACCTTATATTATATCTCATTCTTAAGTTTCTGGAAACGTTTCTGACACCGTTTCTTATAATTGTATTTGAAGATATGCTTTTCTATTTTCCGCATATTATAAGTAAACGAGAAGCAAACCTTATCAAGCCACTTTGTCTGCTCGTCCGTATAGATAGAACGAGGAATCCTTACAAAATAAAGGTCAGCTATCGTATCGAATGCCGAGAACTGTCGATGATTTCGCTCAAAAAGCCAAACTTCAGAATAGAAACGATTGGTAGAAATAACCGCTTTATCAAAAGTTGGTAGTGTCCTTATATAAGCCGACCTTGCCCACCAGAAACTACCAGAATACATTGTATAGTTGCGTGGTGGCCATCGATAACAGCTATAGGTATCGTATCCTTCATTCAGAACATTCACGGCAACCTTCCATTTATCAAAGATGAAATATTCCAACATCTCTCTCCAAGCCTCTATCTTCTTCTTAAAAGAGCAGAAGAGACGGTCGTTAGAGGTTAGTGACTGGTAAGAGATACCCTTCGTATGGAAGTAATAGAAAAGACAATCCCTCCTTTTTCAGACAGTTGCTTAATAAAACTCTAAGGCAGGATACTCATACCGCTTAGGATCGGTGACATTAGATATTATCACGAGCTTATCACTATTGATAATACGCTTCAAACATTCCACATCTGCTTGATTGCCTGCTATACAACTCACGAAGAAAGTTGTTGTCGCATCCAGCAGACCACTCTTACGCAGGTTATCAATCTGCCTTCTCACCAATGGCTCCCATCCAGTGTCTAACATGACATGATAAACACCATAGATTGGCAGCTCACTCTTCGGGTCGTCCTCCCATCTTCGCAAGTCTTTTCGGTCGTAGACATGAAAAAGACTCTCTCTTATCCGTTGCAGAAAACTACTCATACCAGTTCTTCCTCCATTGAAAGGATGAGACGACGAAACATCTCTTTTAACCCAAAATGCGCTTTCCATCCTAACGCCTGAATACGCTGTGTAGCAAGTCTGAGCTTTGTTGTTGGCGAATATCCTAACCCCTCTTGTGGCTGTATCACCACCTGCACACTTTGAGGATTAAACGTCGAGGCAACCAACTCTGCTATCTCACGGATAGAGATATAAGTGTCTTCGTTTGCTACATTGTATGCTTCGCCATCCTTACCACGCAAGAGAATATATAGCATTGCCGTAACGGCATCTATCGTATAGCAATAGCAACGACTAAGCTCGCCTGTCGTATGTAGAATGATATCCTCGTTCTTCATAACACTGCGTGCAAATTGCGCAAAGACACGATTGTCATTACCATTCACACCAGCACCAAAGGTCTGTGCCAAACGTGCCACTTTCACGTGAACACCGTACTCGTCTGCATAATTATGACACAATGCCTCGGCAGCTCTCTTTGCTAACGGATAACTGCTACGAGTTGCCATTGGGTCAAGATATCCCTGCATGTCTTCTGTGAGTGGGCGTCGGTCGTCAGTGACAGTACCATAGACTTCTAACGTTGAGGCTAATACCATCGAACTTACTCCATTCTGATGGGCGTAAGACAATAGGTTTTGCATACCGCCATAGACAGTATTCATCGTCTCTACAGGGTATTCAACGAAATCTTTTGAAGCGGTAGGAGCAGCAAAATGGAAGAGGTAGTCTATCTTTTTCGTAGGTGCGAATGGTTCAACACAAGAGAAGTCATAGGAATAATAGCTGATTTCATCGCTTACCTGACCAAACATTCTCTCTGCTTTCTGCACGTTCCTTACAACAGCCACCACGTGTAAGTTGATACCTTTTTCTGTGCGTAGAGCCAACAGGCAACGTACCATACATGCACCCAACAAGCCAGTTGCCCCCGTTACAGCTATCGTCTTCCCTTCCAATGCTGTTGAGAAAGGAAACGTATCTGCAAAATAGCTTATATCTTCTTTTAGTATTCTTTCCTTCATTCTCGCCCTATAAAGTTATAAAAATCCCCCATTCCATCGACACATAACAACACCTTTACAATCCAAATATCTGCTGATCTTCATGCACCTTCACCATCGCACGCAGCACGAAGAAGTCTGTTGGGGTTGTAATCTTAATATTCTCCATTGGCCCGATAATCGTCCCTAACTTATACCCATAGTGGCTCATCATCGTACAAGAATCGATGAAATCGGCTTTTCCTTCCGCCAAGGAGCGTCGATGAGCAGTTATTATATCGATCAAACGGAAACTCTGTGGCGCACGAGCAATGAATGAATCGGCACGAGAAGGAATCTCCAAAGCGTCGTCAGCCTGCTTCACGATAAGTGTTTCTGTTGCTGGGATACAAGTGATACAACTCCCTACTTCTTCAACTTTCTTGATGTTATCTGTTATCGTCTCTTCTGTTATCAGCGGACGAACACCATCGTGAATAAGAACGATTGTCTCTTCATTACTTACACTCTTACTCTGTGCATATTCCTCTGCAGCGCACAGTCCCTTATAGATAGACTCCTGTCCAGACTTTCCACCTGGTATAATCTTCACTACCTTATTAATCTCAAACTTACGGAGCTGCTTCTCAAGGAAAGGAATCCAACTTTCAATACATGCTACTACGATAGCATCTATGTTCGGATGGTTGTCGAACAACTCTAATGTATAGATGATTATCGGCTTTCCGTTTAGGTCAAGAAACTGCTTAGGGCGCGACTTCGTGTGCATTCGTAGTCCAGAACCTCCTGCAAAGATTACTGCTATGTTCATAATTATATTTGGATTATTGTTATTATAAGATGGCTGTATCGCCGTCTGCTGACACGTACATTACTGCACCGACTTTACTACTTAAAGACAACATCTATCTTGTGTCTATCACGCTTATCCCTTGGTGGCAAGTCCATGTAGTTCCCATAGGCGATACGACATATCTCATCAGCATCGGCTGGCCCTTCAAAGGTATGACCTTCAAAGACGATATCTTTATGTGGTATCATGGAACGACGCGGGTTCTGCTCATAAAACCATGCACCGTAAGAGTGCATATAGAGGTTGGGATTACCAAACAGTTTCCCAACCAAGCGGAACACTGGAAAGACAATGACATGTAAGATTTTATAACTCATTTGTGCCAAGAGAGGATAACGACCCAGCTAACTTTGTATTCACATTGACTGATAGTTTTGCTGCCAAACGCTGCAAACCAAGGAATCATATTACCCTCATAGGGGAAGATGTCTACATGAAGTCCTCTGAACTTCTGCGCCTCATGCATTCTTCGGTCAGCACTCTGCTGATTATCATGACTTCTGTTCTCGCTCTTTAAATCACGCAGACAAGCCCATTCCTTATAGAAAGCCAGGGTCCGTGTCGTTGTCTTGTAAGACGAATTGAGGGTGTGGATGCGCCTTCAAAATAGTCACAGAGACGTTTGAAATCCTTGTAGTCTACAACCATATCAATGTCGTCATCCCAGGAATAAACCCTCCCATGACGCATTGCCCCTAACACATTTCCGCCATCAAGTCGGCAAGGAACACCTATCTTCTTCGCTGTCTCCTGCAGATAGATAGCCATATCGAGAAGTCGCAACTGTGCTTTTCTTAGCACAGAGCCGTCTGGATTATATTCCTGTCGGAGGCTTTCTTGTGTCTCTCCTGTGTTGAAAGTTTCAATCATTTTCCGTTAATATACTTGTTGCAAAGATAATAAAAGATTATGACTTCGCCTTCTCTCTATAAAAACTTATGTTTTGATTTCATGATTCGAACGAATATACTTATCTTTGCAGAGGTAATTAGGTGCTTACTTGATTGCTGTTAATGTTGGTGTTAGCCCTCCGCACGAGTGGTGTTTATGCTTCGCACCAATGGTGCTTGCCCTCCGCACCATATGTGCGGAGTAATTACACGTCAATTAAAAACAGTAAATGAGGCTGTTACTGATTGTATAAAACATAGAAAGAGATTACACTTATAGAGGGAATGTTGACTGAAAGCATAAGATTTATTGGATAATCAGAAAACTCTTAGGTTACCTATTGTTGCTTGAGGTAGTATGGCTGATAATCAATTGCATATCACCTTGGAGGTTATGGCGTAATGCAGATATCATAGTTGTCTGCACTTTACCTTGGATATTGCTATTCTTCCTTATCCGCTATATCAAGCGGAGGTGGAAGGAAGATGGTAATGCCGCTATCGGTTGTTTGCATACACTTTTATGGATGAGCATTCCTCTCATCATTATCGCACAACTACTCTTTGGATGGTTATGGAACTTAAGGAATGATTCAACCAAGATAACGTTTGAAGACGATGAGTATCAGGTAACAATTATTAATGCACTATTGCATACACTGAGATGGATCGGATCCAGATTATGGAACACTGTGGTCCATTCTATCATGAGGTTTATTTCAGTGAACTCCATGATGTTGATACAACCAATTTAAAAAGTACAGCAGCTATTGAAGACTTCCTTAAAAAGCAAAAGAGATAAATATAGCCGTAGGAAAGTTTCTTTACCAATCCAAAGAATGTAGGGATTTGGCTTTTCCAAAGAAAAAGCGTTACATTTGCATCCTAAATGGATTCTGCCAATCAGGGTGGGAAAGGAGAAATAACATCTTCCCTTTCTACACTTATGATAAAAAATACTTTCACGAAGGAAACTTTATATAGCAGAAGACAGCTAACCTCTTTTTAAGATAGAACATACTTTGAGGAGGAGATAAGAAACAGCGTATCATAGAGATACAAAAGCTAATGGAAAAAGAAACACTCAAGGAGAAAACAGCCAAAGGACTCTTTTGGGGTGCATTGAACAATGGTACAATGCAACTGCTGAATATTGTCATTGGAATCTTTTTGGCACGTCTGCTCACGCCAACCGACTATGGATTGGTGGGAATGTTAGCTGTTTTTACAGCGATTGCGGGGGCATTGCAGGAAAGTGGATTTACTGCAGCGCTTGCCAATATGGAGCGTCCAACGGATAATGATTATAACTCCGTCTTTTGGTTTAGTGCTATAATGGGTTGGATTTCATATATCGTTCTCTTCTTTTCAGCCCCTCTGATTGCTGCTTTCTTTCATCATTCAGAGCTTATCAATCTATCTCGTTTCGTCTTTGTGTCACTGCTTTTTTCTTCATTAGGTACAGCTCCATCAGCTTATCTATTTAAAAACATGATGGTTAAAGAGACTGCTCTGCTGCGTATCACCTGCCTTATTGTTTCGGGTGTGGTAGGAATCATCTTAGCATTAAAGGGTTATGCTTATTGGAGTTTGGCTTGGCAGCAAGTGCTTTATATCAGCCTTACGAGTCTTTGGCGTTTCTTCATCATTCCTTGGCGTCCCTCTATTCGCATCGACTTTACACCTATAAAGAAGATGTTTTCCTTTAGTTATAAGATTCTTGTGACGACGATTGTCAATACGATTAGTCAGAATATTCTAACCTTTATCTTCGGTCGTTTATACTCTGCAAAGGTGGTGGGAAACTTCTCCAAGCCTTCAAGTGGGATACGATGGCAGAGTACCTTCGTATCAGGAACAGTGTCACAAGTAGCGCAACCAGTATTGGTAGAGGGTGAATAATGACCCTCAAAAGGCAAGTAAATGTATTTAGAAAAATGATGCGTTTTACAGCCTTTTTGGTCTTTCCCGCTATGTTCGGATTAGCGATGATATCGCACGAATTTATCATTCTTCTTATATCAGATAAATGGATAGAGAGTATTCCTTTGTTGCGTATTCTTTGTATTAGCGGTGCCTTTCCTACCTTTTTATACAATGTATCAAAACCTCATCCTTAGTCGAGGTAAGTCTGCTGTTTACATGTGGTGTACAATCTTATTAATCGTAGCACAGGTAGGACTCATTATCCTATGTTACCAACAAGGAATCGTTTTCATGGTGAGTGTCTATACAGTTATTACTGTTCTTTGGTTGGGTGTGTGGCAGTTCTTCGCACATAAAGAGATTGGCATACGCCTCATAGATATTCTTAAAGATATATGTCCTTATCTATTAACATCCGTGGCAGTAATGATTTCCACTTATCTCATTACTTTATGGATACAGAGTCTTCTACTGCTTTTTACTGACAAGAGTCGTCTTGGCAGCCCTACTCTATTATATCGTTATGAAGTTGGGAGGTTCGCAAACACTAAAGGAGTGTCTCAATTACTTTCATCGCAAGAAAGGGTAATAGCCTTAATCTTAGTGGTACATGTACAACTGCATGATAGGATAAAGCATAGCACGAAGTAGTTTGACTGGTCCACCACCTGATGTATGAAAGAGTTTCTTGTAGTTCTTCGTTAGTAGATACTCTAAACGTAAGAAGGCAAAGACGCCCTGCTTGGTTTCCATTCGCATTGCTTCGCGGGCTTCGATGAAATCGTCGATATTAGAATGTAAGCCCTCCATCAACATGAGTTTACCTTGAAAAGATGGGGACAACCTTCTTGCGTATCTCTTTATAATGGTTCAGACTCCACGTTAGTTCGGTAGAGCGTTCCTCCATGAGGGTAGACTACTACTATAATCATTGTAGGTAGTAGCCGCTGCATGGCGTCGGAAGTTCACTAAAACCTTATTACAATACACGATACTGTCGTAGGATGCGGCAATAATACTCAATACTGCATCGTAAAGTGTGACCTTATAAATAGGACTCTCAATGGGTGGTAGGAGATTAATCAATGTACGCTTACATAATAAAGTATGGCCCGGTAGACCTAAGAACATCATACGAAAGATATTCACATTACGTGGTCTATTGTCGAAATAAGCAAAGGAACCATCCGTCGAGAAGGGACACGTGTGTCCACTACATAGCAGCTTATCTCCTATACAACGCATCTGTGTCTCTATCTTATCCCTCTCCCAGATATCATCTTGGTCGGAAATGGCAACGTAATCACCTGTTGTACGATGCAATGCAGAAAGGAAGTTCGCATTAACACCATGTTTGCCTTCATTCTTAAAAGTACGAATAACTGCATGTTTTGACGCATACGCTTGTAGTATCTCCCATGTCTGATCCGTCGAACCATCATCTTGAATGATAATCTCATGGATAGGATAAGACTGAGCGAGCAGTGAGTCTATCTGCTCCCTCACGTATTTCTCACCATTGTAAGTACAGAGGACTATTGATACAGAGGCTTTACTTTCCATAACTTTACTATAGTGTGAAGATGACGAGTGCACTGTTATAAACAATGAGGTAGAAAGCTATCAAGGCTGTCAATAGGGTGATAGCATTCCTAATCCCACCTTTCATTGACTTTATCAAGCACCCTATACACAAAGGTATGACGTAAGCCCAATGCGCTGTCATTATATATACCTCGTTAATACCAAACCCTAAGCCTATATGAAGTATCATGTCAAGGGCGAAGAATGACAAACACATCCACATCAGCTACTACGTTTTCCAGCCCAGATTCCACCTAAAAAGAGTAAGACGATAAGACCTTCAACAATATAGTTTACGACCCAGTTATAACTAACGAAGACTGGGCGATCGCGAATAACATCACATAACGTGTACTTCTGGTGCAACTGTATTGACTCACCAAAGAGGTTCTCAACGAGTGTTTCACGGCGAGAAGTAGTCACATCTGTCCAGTTCAAGAACGGTTGTTTACTCACTGGCGTACCAGAATGAGCATATTGTGGTGCGCTATACTTTGCTTTCAGCTGCGCCTTTCGGTGCTTTTTCCATAGTAACGCAAACGCTTCTGTCTGCTGTTTACTATCTTTAAGATGGGTAGTATCGCTGAACTCTTTCCACATCTTGGTCTTCTCGTCCTTTACAGCTTTCTTTTCGTGTGCCTTTCGTGTGTTAACACTATCGGCAACAAACGTTTTGTACTCCCAAAGACCAAAGCTCCAGATTGCTGCAGCAGGTAAGATGACAACAAGAATAAGGTTCTTAGGATGAAAGAAACGCTTTCCCTTTGAGAAAAGATCAGCCAATAACACCTTTAATCCATTATTAAGTGACACGCCAGCAGTAAGGATAAAGAAGACTATCGTCTGCCATCTCTTCAATGGTTTACGCTCTGCCATCTGCGTACCAGTCACATAAATCACTAAGAGAATAAGGAATAACGACAAGATGAAATGGTCGGGTGAGATAGCTGCTAATAGTACGTATGCGAAGGAAAAGAGTAAGAAAGCGAGCACAGAAGACTCTCGCTGCGAGAGATGAAGAAGGTCTTTTCCTATTCGCATCATCAATAGGAACGCATAAAGGGAACTAATGAGAAGGACAATGGCAACGAGAAACTGTACACAGTTAATGCCCAACAGGCTCATTAATCCCTGATTGATAAGATAGACTGGATAGTAGAGAAAGCCAACAAAGGGTGCCTATGCACATCGTAGGCTGTTGTCCAATCGGTAACAACGCAGTAAGTGAGTGGGTCAAAGCCAGACACATGAAACCAGTCGAGGAAGTTCTTCCGATAATCCTTTGATATTCTTGAGAACACCGAATAGTAAGGAATAATCACTGTGGCGTGCATGATGAGCTGCCACAGGAGGAATAAACAAACCGAAAGACGCTCGTCTTTTCTTATTTTAATAAACTTCATCCACATAGCCTACAACATTAAGCTTACGACATTAAGTAATAGACTGTCTGTCCTGCATTGTAAATCCAAAGGTAGATGGTTAGCATGATTAACGCCACGCGCATCAATTTTAGCCATTTCATCGACAATCGTTTCAGTAAATAACCATAGGAGATAGGGATAATGAATGCCCATCCTGAAGTCATTATATACACTTCAGTGACGGCAAATCCGAGGATGAGATGCAAGGTGAGGTCACAAGCAAACCAAGCTAAAAGCATTTTAAAGAACCGTTGCTTATAGCTAAACACAATACCGACTATAAATAAGAGGACTACAAAAGCTTCGATGATATAATTCACGCTCCAGTTGTACTCCACGAAGATAGGTCGTTCCCACGAAACATCTTTTAATAACGAACGCTGATGAAGCTGAATAGACTCGCCAAAGAAGTTCTCTACAATGGTAGGAATACGTGGTGTAGAGACATCCATCAACTTCGTTATCACCCCATCTCCTACAGGCTGACCGAGGTGTGTTCGCTGCCATTCATCCCTTTGTTTCTTGTGTTCGAGCACCTTCTGCGGGTTCTTCCTCAGTGTTTCGCTTTCGATATGACGCACAACCGCTTGCTGTGGAACCTCCAAAAGATAATATTGAGACTGTTGAATACCGAGTAACAAAAGCAATGGCAGGACTACTCCGATAGAAATAAACTTACAGGTAAATACCTTCTTTCCATTGGTAAACAAACCTGCTAACAGGGTCTTCACCCCATTTGAAGTTGCCATTCCTGCCGTGAAGAAGGTTAGAACTAACGATTGCCAAGCTGTTAGTAATTGTCCTTTCTTCATCTTCTTTCCTGTGATGTAGAGTGTCAGAGAGAGGAGCATCAGGGAGATAACGAAATGATCGGGCACCATGGTTGGGATAAGTACGTGTCCAAAAGAGAATAACAACAAGGTAAGTAGTCTTGCATCTTTCCGCCTCAACTCCAATACTTCACGGAAAACACGGTACATAAAGAATACTGCATAGAATGCCGAAAAGACAATGATGACAGCCATGAAATACACAACAAAGTTATATCCTACATTTTGTATGAGCCAATCATTGAGCAGATAGAGCGGATAAAGAAAAGTAAGATATAACGGATGACGTGAGTAACGAAGTGGATACGACCTCCGAGACCGTTATCCACGACCAGCAATCATAGCCTGACATACGAAAATTCTTGGTAAAGACACTCCAAAATCCACCATGTGCTTCCATGGTGTAGACGTGATAGTGGCTTGCTATCACCATCGCATTGAACGTAACAAAGACTGCTAACATGGTAAAAGCCAGCCAGCGTTCTTCTTTCTTCACCTTGAAAATATTGAATATGTGCATTGAGTAGCTTTGATTATTTGGTACAAAGGTACGAATTAAAGCACATTTAACAAAGGAAATAAGGAGAAGAACTCGTTTTGCACGTAGCTATCTGCCTACTATTTCGACTTCTTTTCATGATAATAAAAGTTCTTCCGTTAAACACGTAGATTGTTAACAGAATGAGTTTAATCCACATATATGGTATGATTACCTCCCAATTAGATAGTTTTAGAATGAGGGATAAACTACATGATAAACGTCATTAGATGCGGTGTCTTTCTGTATTATACAAACAACTTATTCCCTTACTACTTGAAGTTTGTAAATTATTTTCGTGCGAATCAAAACCAATACATGCTCTTTTGGCTTCTAAAAGACGCCCAATTGACTTGCAAAAGGTGCCCTTTAAGGCTCTTATTAACACCCTTTTGAAGTCCAATTAAGCACCTTTTACTTTGCTACTTTATAACTAATTGATTTCCTTATAATTACGAATCTGCTTCGTATATGTGCTTTTGCCGTTATTTATTGGTGTTTTATTTAAAATTATGTAATGATTTTTCAAACGCTTATCTAGCAGCTTTTTCGAAATCTTGGTCTGGGGCTTAATAAGGAGTAACACCTTACTTCCTATGTAAGAAAAAGCGCACTAAAAGGAAGTTGATTGGAACACAAATAGCGAACATAGGAATCAATGCTATCTGCTTGCTGAGACCAAAAAGAAGGAAGATTTTCAGGCAGACACTTTGCAAAAGGAAGTTGATGATGTGCGAAAAAGATGAAGCCTACGCCTCGTTTGGCAGTCGACTTTACACGGAAGGTGTAACGTGTGGAGGCGATATAGTTGAATGTGAAGCTAACAAGGTAAGCAATGGTATTTTGCGATGAGGGCTGTAGCCAGCATATTAACAGCAAATATGTGCCGTATTGTATGGCTGCGGCTGATGATCCAACGACGATAAAACGTACGATTTCACCGAACTTTTTCTTGTTCTTTATTTCATTCTTCAGCATTCTATTTCTTATTTCTGAAAGGTTTGTAAAAGCCTTTTATCTGCAAAATTAAGTAGTTCTTTATCGCCTCTACTATCTCCAAAGGCGATTAAGTCGTAGGCTTCACGATGTGGATAAAGTGCTGTGAGGCGATTCACTTTTTCTTGTCCATAGCAGTTTTTAGTGGTAAATTGTCCTGTTAGACGACCTCCCTTTGTTTCTATCTGTGTTCCCTAACACCTGTATCTTTTTATCGATTTCATCGAAAAAAGTTCGTACCCAGTTGTCAATGCTTGCACTGATGACAAGTACAGTGGCTTGTTCTTCTTCGATAGCTTGTCTTACTTTCTCTATTCCTGTAGGGCGAAGTAGGTGTTTGTTTTGCTCTGCAAAGCGTGTACAAAGTGCGTTGAAATCGTCAATATTCATCCCTTTGAAGAAGTAAGAAAAAACCTGCTGCTTTTGCCTTCCAGTTAGGATAAAGATGCAGTTTCATCAGTATGAGGAGGGTGAAAAAGAGAAAACCACGAAACATTTGTCCGCTTCCTTTTGCAAAGCGGATAAATTCAAGGAGAGTGTCCTTTGTAGTCAGTGTGCCATCGAAGTCGAAAGCATATATCTTTCTCATGTCCTATTGGATATTCTTAAGTACGTAGATAATGAAAAGGAAGGCAAGTCCGAAGGCTAAGACGATGAACTGCATAAAACGGTCGTGTATCATCACCTTTGTTGGGTCACCACTCTTCTTGTCGACAACTGATATTTGGATATAACGAAGTAGTCCTAAGAGTACAAAAACACTGGTCAGATAAAGGTGATCTGTGTGGAAATTTGCAATGGTTTCAGGACTTACTGTGTACATGATGCAGCATACGAGGGTGACACTCGCTGTAATCGTAATGGCTTGATTGATAAACGTAAGATTATAACGAATCGTATTCTGGCGAGGTGCATGGCCCGTCTCGTTCATCTTCACAACATCGTCACGGCGTTTTGCAAAGGACAAGAAGAGCATTAACAAGAATGTCATCAGAACAATCCACTTACTCAGATGTATGTCTGTTGCATATCCTCCGGCAAGGATACGGAGAACGAATCCGAAGGCAACAACGCACACGTCAATGATTGCATAACGCTTCAAACGGAGACAATAACCTATATTTAACAGCCAATAGAAGATTATTACACTGGCTGTTTCGACCTGACGTACATGCAACAAAAGGTCGAAGTCATCGATAGAATAAACATCAATCCCATCAATATATAGCCCTGTGTAATGCTAACAGCCCCCGATGCCATTGGGCGATGACACTTCACTGGGTGCTGACGATCATCATGAACATCGACAATATCGTTCAGACAATAGATTGACGAGGCTGTCAGACTAAAAGACAGGGCTGTGATTAATCCTGCATAAACCGCCTCCCATTGCAGTAAAGCACCTCCAAAGAAGACTGGAAGGAAGACGATAAGATTCTTAATCCATTGATGTGGACGTATTAACAGTATAAGGTTCTTCATTTTATTCTATTCTCTATGGGCGTTATAATCCCTTTAATTACAGTCTGTAAGAGCCATGCAAAATATCAGACTGATGACAGTCGTTACAACAAACTTGTGCCAATAAGACCAATCAGTCTGCTCAAGATAATCGAGTACGAAGTGGGAATGTATCAAATAAAGTTCCAAACTCAATGCACCAAATACTTTTAGTATTTTGTTGATATACTTTGGTGTATGACGAAGGACTTGATTGAAGAGGATAATCGATGTAAACGTAAGGGGGATATAAAGCATACGTTCAAGAAATAAGGGGAACTGTCCGTGCTTTTCTTGTTCAAGAAACAGACAAGAGGAAAGGGCGATAACGAATGTTATCACTATCATCCAAATAGCCGACCCACCCACTGTTTCTTTCCGTTTCACCGCCTCCGCAATGTTAATACCTATAAAGAAAATGGGCGCACGGCTCCAGAATATCTCTAAATGACCTACTGAATCATGCAAAGGGGTAATATATTCCACCACTACACACCACATTATCATGATAACAGGAGTCCAACGATAGATAGGATTCTTGGCGATAAGCATCATATAAAATGGACTCACAAGATAGAAAACCATAATAGCTGGGATATACCAGAACGTTAGCTCATTGTGCATCCAGAAGTCCCAGTTAATCGTTATATCCCCGATGAGATCGATGATATTCATACTGTGCCCGCTATGTCCTGTGAGATTGACGTTAAGAAAATCGGGTATATAGTAGAGACAGGCCATGAAGAGCCAAGTAGGATAGACACGTAAGAAACGGCGAAGATAAAACTTTCGCAGGGAAGGGTGCTTTGTCCAAGAGAACCACAAGCCCATACCACTCAAGAAGAGAAAGAAGTCTACACCGATATTACCCATTCTCTTCAAGCCAAAGAAGGCATTTTCACGTGGCAATCCCTACATGAAAAAGAATAACGAAGATGATGGCCAATCCCATCAACTCTCCTCGGTAACGGCTTATATCAGCTAATTCAATGCTTCTTATCTTCATTTATTGCGATGAAATCGTGTATTTATAAGACTCCTTTACTTTAACTTTGGACTCGGTATCTTCTTCATTAACTCTTTGAACAACCATGCTAAACAAAGCGAAGAGATAACGTAAAGGAGAAGTCCCGTCCAATATTCTCCCCCGAGAGATTGGAATAAATATCTTTCTTGTGATAGGATGACAGACGAAAAAGGGCTGCTGAGATGCTACCAACCCACGAGAGAACATTCATAACAGAGAAGTACTTATTGCCAACTACACCTTCTATCCAACTGAGTAATCTCACGAAAGTAATAGAGGCAACACATATTACAAGTGGAACAAAAATACCATGTTATATAGTTGAAACTCATCAATAGTATGGCAAATAATGAAAGGACAAAGGCTACAAGGTTTGTAGCAGTCGTCCAGGCGTGTGCGTATCTCGCATAAAGTACACCAAAGCCGAATGGCAGCATCCCACCGATAAAGTTATATCTCCAGCGGTTCAGGGCCTCACTCTCTGGTTCACAGGATAACTGTATGGCAAAACAAAGCACGATCAACATAACATTCCATGCCCAATGTCGGCGATAAAGGAAAAGTCGATACACGATATACAACTGTATCATAAGCCCAAAGAACCAGTAAGGACCAGGCCAAATAATATCGTCGGGATTGGGAAGAAGATTATTAAAAAGTCCCATTTGACCGATAATATCCATCACATGATAATCGTGTGGAGCGTCTGTAATAGCGTCAACCATCGTAAAAGCCACAAAGCCAACTATCATCATACGGAAAAGCTTTACCCAATGATATTTGATAAAACCAAAGACTGGAAGACTTGATTGTGACTGCAGCATACTTGTTGGCACTGTTGGCTGGTGCTTTTCGTACTTCATTGTCAAGCCGTATGCTGATAAGAAGAGGAATACAGGTACTCCATAATGCCCAAAGAACGATAGAATATGAAAGAAGAACAATTCGTTCCACGACCCTTGTAACACTTGATAGAGTTTGTCTACATTGCGTTGAAAATACTGATATTCGTTCTCCTTTACCACTGGACGCAACCAATGGCAGTAGTTATGTAGGAAGATCCCGATAATGGCAAGCCCTCTCAACGCATCACACTCTACCCGTGTAAGCAACGCTTCCCGGCGTTCTTTCCTCTGTTCTGGTACGGATTGTTCTGTATATGTATTCCTTTTCTTATTCAACATCCTAACTTTAATGATTGATTTTGTGCGCTTTAAGCGTTTCTTTATACTGATCTAATTCCCCTCTATGCGTCCAGCAGCCACCTTGGAAGCTGTCTACTATTTTGATATAGACTTCTGCTTCGGTAAGAGATGCTTCTCCGAAGGACGAGAAAGCTTATCGTAATCCGTTGTATTCTTTAGTATTCTCGGTCTCATTTCATTGTATTGTGGACTGAGGATATTATACTCGGCATGGTAGTCTTTCGTATGAATACCTGCCAAATAGAGCAGCATGTGCGGTAGTGCATCCGTCATAAAACGACGGTTTTTAGCACCGATTATTTCTTTGTAAATGTCGGGATGCTTAGCAGCATACTTATAAGAGCAGAATATCCAGAAAGGAATTTCAAACTCATAATGCGCTAAATCGTAATCAATAGCAGCCGAGTGATTGCGACAGATGAATCCCACGATTACCCTCATAGCATTCCTCTCCATGATCAGGCATATAGATAATGATAGCCTCCTTGTCCTCAAAACGACTAATAATAGCATCTACAATGGAGTCATTATATAAGACAGCATTGTCGTAATCAGCTATACATTTCGCTGTTTTTCCATCAAGGTCGGCACGTTTCTTCTCATAATCTTCTGCCTTAAAGTGGCGACGGTCGCTTGGGGAAACGTTGGTTATATTTGACATGCTGTCCGAGGAGATGGAAGATGATAAGGTTATGATCGGTGTTGTGTTGTTGCTGATTTTTTTATCGTAATCATCGAGCAAACCTCGATCAAATCGGTATAATTGTTGATTGCGTGAATCGAACATCGCCGCTGAAAGTTCTGGATTATTAAGGAAGAATCCACCACTAAAATCATACACAGCTTGCTTTGCCTTAGGCAAGAACTGATTGGTGATAAAGGTCACGTGATAGCCTGCCTTACGGAAGAGTGAAGGGAAGAGTGGGTAATCGCACCACTCCCTTTCTCTCCAACAACGTGTAGAGAAAAAGACGTTCTTAAATACAAAACTGGTCAGATTCCATGGTGCTGCGACATCACTGAACGGTACAAGCAATCCCGACTTCTCGCGCTTAATCTGACGTGGAGTCGTCGGCATGAAGTAGCCATACTGTTGTGAATGCAACTTTCCATAGCTTTCACCGATGATAAGGACGATATTTGGCGATTTAAACGAACAACTATCCACACTCATCTTGTCTTTAGCTTCGATGAGACGGTCAACTTGTTGCGATGCTAACTCATTGGAGAAAATACTGAAAGCAAGGCGGTAAACAGGCAGATAGAACTGTGCACAGTCTGACGTTGTTAGCTCATGTTCTACAGAACCAATGGTGTCTAAAGAGAACATTTGTACCATTTCTTTCTTGTTGTGAGCAGATGATTCAATCGCCCAACCAAGAAATACGAGACAAACGCCCCCAAGAATGTGGTGACTATGGTTAATGATTTGTTTCGCCACTGTAACCTTATAGCTAATAGCTGGTGGTAGTTTTTACCTTCTTCAGGAATGTTGTTAGGATATGAATAAGCATAACAAGCAGTAGTAATCCGACACTTGAAAAGATCAGGTCAGACGTAAAATAACTACTGAAAAACTCGCTTGCCTCACGCTCGTCAGTCTCACCAACAAGTAGGAGCATTGACGGATTCAACGTTGATTGGAACTTTACCCAACAGAAGAGGTCGGTAAGACTCGTGCCATAAGCGATGATATACAAAAAAGCACGAATCCATCGGCGAATCTTTAGAGGGAATAGTGTGAGAATGATGCAAATAACATATAGATCGAGAAACAACTCTAACCACAGATTACTATATACGGCAGCATCGGGGTTGTTGGTTGGCAACTCCGCATATGATACTAATATACCGATAAGGTACATGAAGAAAAAGAATGAGGCGTTGTCCTTAATGGGCTGATACGCCTTATTCAGTAAACTGACAGCATACTTAATAAATTTCATGTAAACGTATATATTTGCTTGCAAAGTTAACACTATTTTAGTACAAGGCAAAAGTTTAAGTACAAAAATAATACGGTGTTAGCAAGTAAGTCTTGTCTCGTATGGGTTTTATAGGTCCTTCCTTTAAATATGTGAATGCTTTCCCGTATAGGTTTAAACTAACACTCATTAGCCCACAATAGGTATAATTTTTGCTTCTACTATTAAATGTATAGATTGGAAATAGAATATTACAAGGGAGGATAAACTACAAGATAAAATGCAAATTGATACTATGTCATTCAGCATTCTACAAGCAACCTATTACCATACCAACGCTACTTGTAAATTATTTTCATACACTCCAAAACCAACACATGCTCTTTTGGCTTCTAAAAGACACCTAATTGACTTGCAAAAGACGCCCTTTAAGACCCTTACTAACGCCCTTTTGAAGTCCAATTAAGCACCTTTTTCGATACCACTTTATAATTAACTGAATTACTGATAGTTTACAGCTTTGCTTTTTTTACATGTGTTTTTGTACTTATTTATAGATCGTTTACTCGAACTTATGTAATGATTTTTCAAAGCGTTATCTATTACTTTTCAAATATTAAAAAGAAAAAAGTTCCCTGTGTCGGAGGATGAGAAAAGAGTAGATAGTAGCCAGCCCTAACTATGTTTTTGTTCCGTTAACACTATACAAAAAGCAGCCACAGATTCAACGGAAGAACTTAATTCTTACTATAGTATGGCTTCCGATTTGGGTTTAAAACAAAAGGAAATAAGTATTATTCTTGGGTAACATTCGTCATTATCATACATTATGATTATCTTTACACCCAAAACTAAATACTTAGAACATGGAATATGATTTTCTATCCTTTTTTTAGTATCATCTTATTTTCAATAGCATTACTGGGGCTTCTTCTATCTTATCTCCAAGCTTAACCAAATAAGTAATACGCTAAACAACGTAAGTTTTGAGATTTCCACACTGAAACTTATCATTGAAAAGATGCAGCGTGAGAAACAGAAGCAAGCTGAAACTGCAACAGAAACAAAGCCAAAAGAGACTCTTGAACAACCTAAGGAGCAGGTCGTAGAAACTCTGAAGGAAGTTCAGAATGAGTCCGTTAGCCCTAATCCTAACTGGTGGCAACAGCCTATAACGGACGAAACACCAACAACCGATAAGGCTGAAGAAGCAGAAAATACGGCTGAAGACGAACAGCCAGAGCCACAGGAAACACCAGAAACTATAGAAGTTCCTATTGTACACAATGAGGATATCAGACCTTCTACTGTAGAAATTCCTATTCAAGAAACGGAGGATAAGACTCCAGAAGTTGAGGAAGAAACCCCTGAAACCATTGAAGAGCCTGTAGAAGAAGAACAGGAAGAACCTGCAATGGCTATGGAGGAAGAGGAGGAAATAGAAGAATATGCCACTTCTGAGACCAACTTTGAGAAATATATCGGTGAGAATCTCTTTGGAAAGATTGGTATTCTCATCTTTATCATTGGTATCGGTTTCTTCGTTAAATATGCTATCGACCAGAACTGGATTAATGAGACTGCACGTACATTGATGGGCTATGCGGTCGGCGCAGGTATGTTGGTACTGGCTGAAAGATTACACAAACGCTACCATACTTTCAGTTCACTGTTAGCTGGTGGTGCCTTTGGTATCTACTATTTGATTACAGCCATTGCCTTCCATTACTATGCCCTGTTCTCTCATACAATAGCATTCGTGATTTTATGCGCCACAACTATCTTCATGTCGGCAGTCTCCGTCCTATACGATAGGAAGGAATTGGCAGTCACAGCACTCGTTGGCGGTTTTATTGCACCTTTTCATTATTAGTACGGACTCAAGTAGTATCATTAGCCTACAGATTTATATTACCATATTAAACATTGGTATGTTCTGCCTTGCAATGTATAAGAAATGGGCAATACTACCTATGGTTTCCTTCGGTTTCACCTATATAATATTATGGGGAACAACTGCATTAGGATCATTCTCTGATAGTGAGGCTGCCACAACTTATCCTACCCTATTTGCTTTTGCAACATTATTCTACGTCATCTTCCTATTGCCTGTTGTCTTTATTCTGCGCACACAGTATGGTGAAAACACCAGACTTGGACTATTGGGTATCATCACAGCTAATAGCTTCATGTATCTTATTTATGGCGATTTCCTCTTACAACACTTCGAGGCATCATCTGATACGACAGCTTACTTAGCTTTCTTCATAGCTGCTGTCAACCTGGCAATACACCTTTATCTGCGATTCCGCGTCGAAGGACAAGACACACTTCGCAACCTTATGTTAGGACTTGCGGTCACATTCGCCTCTATGGGTATTCCAATTCTGTTCAGCGCAGCCAATGTTCTTATGGTATGGGCAGCTGAGTCAGTACTTCTTTTGTGGCTCTTCACAAAGGAGAAAAACAGAATCTACGAGTTGGCTTCAGCAGTATTATTACTCCTAACGTTGGGAGCATTGGCATACTACAGAACAACAGACACCTTCATCCATGATACAGGAGATAGTTTATTTTTCAATGGTGCCTTCTTTGTGACTACATTTGTAAGTATAGCCTACTATGTTGTAGCTGTCATTATGCAATTTAATAAGGAACTATTCAGTGATACGAAGCGTCTAATCGCATACACTCCATGCAATGCTATAGCCTATGCGTTGGGCTTCAGCATCCTGTTCCTTGCTTTCAGAGACAACTTCCACTTCCATCTTGAGCAACCAATATCAGAGTATGCGTCTCTACTTACAGCAAACATAATGTTCTTAGGAGGAGCACTTATCCTGCGCAAACGCTTCGAAATAAGTGAAAACAAGTTAGCATACGAGATAAGCCTCTATCTTGCAGGAATCTTATTTGCTATGACTGTATGGAATTACACCGCCCCAGAAGGACTCTTACTGAGATGGTTAATGGCACTCGTAACAATCGCTTATATGGCATATTGTATGCGTGGGCAACTCCTTGTAAGCTCTAATCAGCGAAACTTACATATAGAATACTCCATCATATCAACACTGATGTGGCTTACTTTGACGCGTTTATTGCTGATTACTTTCAATGAAGTAAACTTCAGTACCGCCTTCTCTTTGTCGTTAGGTATTGCAGCCTTCATCTTGATGTGTATCGGTATGCGTTACCACAGCAAGGAGATTCGTATTGTTAGCTTGGCAGAATTTGGCATTATCATTGGTAAACTCATTCTCAATGACGTATGGGCAATGCCTGCTCTCGGTAAGATTATTGTCTTCATCAGCCTTGGAGCCATTCTCCTTATCCTCTCATTCCTCTATCAGAAGCTTAAAGATGCTCTCTTCAATGAGAAAGAACAAGAACAGGAGTAAGCCTCAACATCAGACATTAACATAACAACAATCACCCTCATCTGTCCAAACATCATTTTTATCTTGGACTGATGAGGGCGATTACCATATACGATATCAGCTTTATCCCTTATCAAAAGAGCAGCAATATCTGTAAGAAAAAGACTTTACTATTTAAATATTGAGCAACACAATGTTGTTCATAAGCAATTCTTATTGCACTGCGGATAGTGCAATTTATGCAGAATATTGCACTGTCCATAGTGCAATCTCGATTATACATACCATTAAGAAATGCTTATATACAAGACTATCTTGTGAAGTTTTTTCCACATATTAGTTAACTAGTAACCTCTTATTATCTTTATTATAATAGCCTTTAAACACCATTCTTCCCATCTTCAACCCATGTGCGAGTACTCCGCACATGTCGTGTGATAGTTCGCACCAATGAGTGAAGGGGCCTGCACCATTGGTGCGGAGTACTAAACACATTATAACAGCTACCGAAATATATTCAACTTATTGATAGAAGCAAGCTATACTACCAAAACAAACTAACCAATATGCGGTTAAAAAAGTTTCACATACAAGAGAATACTATTACAGTAACAGATAGTCACAACACATAAAGCTGCCCTTTTATAAGTTTAAAGACATCGAAAAATTACCGACAAAGCATGTTAAAAGAATACACATCGCTAATGTAGTTCTTCAGTACGACTAATAGAATAACATTGGTCTTTTTATTTACCTTTGTAATAAGATAATTTCCAAGACAAATAACGTCTTAATAACACCTTTAAGGTGAGAAGAAGTAACATTAAATGGTAGAAAAGTATATATTTAACACATAAAACAATAAGCACATGAAAGCAAAAATCTTACTTTTTGCAGCCTCATTCATAGCTACATCAGCTATGGCACAGGGACTGAAGTCGGGCGTAGACCGCAACAACATGGACTTTAACGTGAAGCCCGGTGAGAACTTCTGTGAGTATGCTGCAGGTAACTGGTTGAAGAGCCATCCGCTTGACAAGGAGCATCCTATGAACGGTGCCTTTGTTGATTTGGAAGAATTGAACAAGAAACGCATCCGTGAAATGGTTGAGGACTATGCTAAGAAGCCACAAACGAAAGGCACTGTAGCACAGAAGATTGCTTCTATCTACAACCTTTACATGGATAGTGTACGCCGCAACCGTGATGGATATACCCCCATTAAGCCTGTATTGGATAAGATTAGGGCTGCTAAGAATCGTAAGGAACTCATCAAACTGATGTATGACCTTGACGTGAAAGGCTATGGCACCTTCCCTGTTGGCTTTGGTATGACAGTTGATGCAATGAACCTGACCCGTTATATCATAGGTATCTCCCAAAGGTGGTATTGGTCTTGATCCTGAATATTATACAAAGCCTAACGATCAACAGAAGGCTGTTATAGCAGCATATAAGAGTCTGAACAACGATTTGTTCAAGATGACTGGCAACGATGCTGCAACTGCTAAGAAGAAGATGGAGGCTGCTTTCTCTATTGAGAACCAGATTGCAAAGGTTAGCTATGACCAAGTAAAGTCACGCGACCCACAAGCTAACTATCACCCAATGACTTGGGAACAACTCTTGAAAAACTATCCAGGTGTCGATTGGAACTACCTTTTGAAGGCTTCCGGCTATCCAAATAACGGTGGAAAGGTTGATGTTGGACAGCCAGAGCCTGTACATGAAGTTGAGAAGATACTTGCTACAGCTCCGTTAGACGCATTGAAAGCCTACATGGAACTTGCTGTTATCTCAAGTTCTGCAGGTATGTTGTCTGATAACTTCTCTGATCGTAACTTTGAATATACCAAGGTAGCATACGGTGTTCAGCAGCAACAGCCACGTTGGAAGCGTGCTTTGTCTTTCGTACAGGGTATCATGGGTGAGGCTGTAGGTAAGCTCTACGTACAGAAATACTTCCCTGAAAGCAGCAAGCAACGTATGATTACATTGGTAAAGAACCTCCAAGATGCTTTTGCACAGCGCATTGAAGAGAACACATGGATGACTGCTGCTACAAAGCAGAAGGCTTTGGAGAAGCTACAAGCATTCGACATCAAGATTGGTTATCCTGATAAATGGCAGAATATGGATAGCGTTTTCGTGATTGATGACAATAAGTCATTGATTGAAAACGTGAAGGCTGTACAGGAAGCAGCTATGAAGTACCGTATTGCTAAACGCTGGGGTAAGCCTGTTGACAAGAAGGAATGGCACATGACTCCACAGACGGTTAATGCTTACTATGACCCAACAACCAACAGTATTAACTTCCCTGCAGCTATTCTCCAGCCTCCTTTCTTCGATCCAACAGTGGATGATGCAGCTAATTATGGTGCTATCGGTGCTGTCATTGGTCATGAGATGAGCCACGGATTTGACGACCAAGGTTGTCAATTTGATAAGGATGGTAACATGAAGAACTGGTGGACAGAAGAGGATAAGAAGAACTATGACGCTCGTACAAAGGTCCTTGTAGACTGGTTCAACAAGCAGGAAGTAATCCCAGGCTTGTATGTTAACGGTGAGAAGACACTCGGTGAAAACATCGGTGACAACGGAGGTTTGAACATTGCCTTCCGTGCACTTGAAAACAGTATGAAGGCAAAACCACTGAGCGATATGGACGGTTTCACACCTGCACAGCGTTTCTTCCTCGCTTGGGGACGTGTCTGGGCAAGCAACGTTGCTCCTCAGTTTGTTGCTTATATTGTCAATTCGATGTTCACTCACCAAGTATCAGCCGTGTGAATGCAGCCCTTCCAATGATTGATAATTGGTACAAGGCTTTCGACATCAAAGAAGGTGACAAACTCTTCGTTCCTCAGCAGAATCGTGCACACATCTGGTAAGAGAATATTTTAATAATGTACATATCATTTGATATGCCTTATAAGCTCTGTAGTGTCACTATCTATTAAGCAATGACCACGGAGTTTTATACCTAATATAAAGGGAGTGTGTCCAACAAAAAGGATGCACTCCCTTCTTACTTTTGGACGTTTCTTTTTTAAAGTTCTACCTTCTCGCATCAAAGTAGTTTTTGTTAAACAAAAATCAAAAGTCTTCCTGTCGACAATACTAAAACCTAAAATACAAGGAATAAATACACAAGCAACCTTTTTGAGCACATAGAAGGATGAAAAAGAGAAAAACAAAAATGATATTTCATAGTCATTCTTTTATCAGATTAAGCATAAAAAACGCTGATTTTACCGTAAATTAGAACTAAATATTTTACGAATAGAATAATCTTTAAGCCCTAAAAATCAGACACATTAGCCTCTATTATAGGTGTAACAACAAAAGTATTTTATCATAATTTAACAAGTACAACGAGAAACATGATACTTTCCTTAATTCTCATATTATTGATGAAATAGTATTATTTATCTATTAATTCAATAAAATATTGTATATTTGCACCCAACAATAATTTTAATTGTAGATAAAATAGTAAAAAGTTTTTGCATAACAGCGCAATTTATATGCATTACTGAGCATAAAAGAGTATCACAGGAACATAATAAAACAGATTAAGATTCAAGATTTCAAGCGGCAGTAGGTAAGCTTACACAACAACATTCTTTCATTAAAAGACAGAATAGAAACAAAGACATCGTTCTGCAAGAAACAAATAGATGTACAGACAAAACATAATAACTCTTGCCTAAATTCACCTGCAAAAATGTAATAAAAAGGAAACATACATACTGAATCTTTTCAGATTAGCATAAATAAAAATAACTACCAAAAATCCTATTTTCAATGGGATATTTTTAGTTACCAGTGGGATTTCATCGTGAGATGAGATCACACACCTTTTATATATAGTGGTATAAGATGATTCCTCTATTGTGCAAGTTCCCTCTTATACCCCACCTCACTATCATCTAAAAACAGTTTTATAGAATCTTTATCCCCTATAACTGTAATCATTTCATTTCTTTTTCAGTATCTTTGCGTTCCAGATAAATCATCAATTAAAAACAGAAGAATATGAACGTAGGGAGATAAAGCACCAGAGATTCTGGGAACTGACCAGGACGGAAAGAAATTAAGTTGAGCGATTATAAAGGACAAAGATTGTTCTTTATTTCTACCTAAAGGATTCAACATCAGGCTGTACGGCACAGGCATGCAACCTTCGTGATAACTACAAGGAGTTAAAGAGATAAGGGATATGTACATTATCGGAGCAAGCATACAGGACGAGAAGTCACACAAGAAGTTTATCGAGGAAGAACGAACTTCCTTTCCCACTCATTGCCGATACCGACTTAAAAACTCGTTGAGACATTCGCGTGTATGGTGAAAAAGATGTATGGCCGCACCTACATGGGTACATTCCGCACCACTTTCATCATCAACGAGGATGGTCATTGAGCGCATCCTCGGTCCAAAGCAAATTAAGACTAAAGGATCGCGCTGCTCAAATCCTTGCTGAAGACTACGTCTTGCAATGCAAGGCATAGTTACAGAAAGTCGATAACACGCTCATAATAATAAGAGAACGCCGATAATAAAGAGAATCAAAAACGCCCTACTAAAAAGAGATGTGATAGAAACGAAGCAATTATGTCTAAAGTTCAAGACGCAAGCAGTAAGAAAACGAAGACGATAAGCAAAGATAGCAAAAGTCTAAGGAATACAAAGCAACCTCACCATTCACTTCGCTCTTCACTTGGAGAGGAAGGATGGTGAGGTCTTTTCTGAGGATATGAAACGAAGTCATTACGAAAAAGACTCCTTACCCTTGCTAACAAATATGAAACTTCGTCCTTTCTCCAATGGCGACCCATCATGGTTTATGCACCAGGTGATTGGTAAAAAGAAATCAAGAAACCATCGCTTTTATTGCTGCTTGCCTAAGTTATGGTTCACGACAAGTTTTCCTGCCTCGTATACAATATCTGCTCGATTGCTCACGTAGCGAACCCACGAATGGATTAAAACAGGAAGGTACACACCGACATTCCTAATGACAATCAATGCTTCTATCGTTTGTATACCAATGCTATGATGTGCGACCTCTTCCACGCACTACGAAAGATGTATGAGGAATATGGCGACATGGAAAATTATATTCGTAGCTATGCAAACCTCCAAAAGGGAAGTAAAAAGACTGATGCAATTACTGCTATTGAAGCTATTTGTGACCATTTTTTAAAACATGAAGCAGTCGGAATCGTACCCAAAAACACGAATTAAGCTGTAAACGTGTATGTATGTTCCTACGCTGGATGGTTCGAACCGACTCTACAGTAGACCTTGGACTATGGTCAGATCTTATCGACCAACGTTCGCTGATCATCCCTCTTGACACCCATGTCATACAGCAGTCTCTGCAATTAGGTCTCATCACAAGCAAGACTGCTTCTATGTCGGTTGCTCGAAAACTAACCAATAAACTGTTAGAAATCTTCCCTAATGACCCTCTGAAAGCTGATTTTGCCCTCTTTGGATATGGAGTAAACCAGAAATAAAACAATTATCCCTGTTTGATAACAGACTCAAAGGATAAAGTAAAGGTTCTTCCGAAATATGGAGTACTAAACTAAAAGTCTTATATAATAGGCACATGGAGTCACGGAGGGGACGGAGGTAAACGCTATATCACGGAGGTGCCAATGGCACAAAGAGCGACGGAGGTATAGCGTACAGATTCTTAATAACTTTTGGAATAAATGCTTTGGGCATAAAGTTACTAAAAAAGTGTGCAAACAAGCTCCATCGCTCTATGCACCGACGGTGCCTCCGTGACTTCCATTGCTTTGTTTTAATAATCCTCCGTCCTCTCCGTGCCTCCGTGTGACTTTTCGTCAGAAACCTAACCTTAAGTGGCAAACCTTATCACTCCAAAATCCTGAAACCCTAAAGTAAGAACTCGTATTCTTTATTATCTTTGTAATAAAAATTCAAAGACTCAAAATTTAAAGAGGCTTAATTGACGCGTAATAAGGCTTAATAGCCTTGCAAAAGGTGCCCTATACGAGGTCTAACTAACGCCCTTTTGAACCCTTATTAAGCACCTTTAAAAACGCAATTCCATATAACACTGATTATAAGATAGTTACAAAAACTAAAGTGATGGGCATTTTTCTTGAATATCAGACTTCCTTTACGTTTTTGTAAAGTTATTTTCACACTCTCTGAATACAAAAACCGGTTTTCGAAAAGGAAAAGAAAGGGAGTATAAAACAAGCGAAAGACAGTACTTAAAACAAAGAAAACAAAAATCCCGACTACGTTATAAACGCAGACGGGACCTTGTTACTACTCTCAAATTTCTAAATTACTTTTCTTAATTAGGCAGCGATGTGATTATTCAAGTTAACTGCCTTTTGCTACTAATGCTGCAACTACTACAGCCGATAATACTACTGAAATCATAATCTTTTTTACCTTTTAATGGGAACCTTTTTCCCCTGTTCATTAATATGTTATCCTTTAATTACGAGTGCAAAGTTAGGCAAAACAAACATCCAACAAAAGATACAAACAATAAACTTGGAATCTACCTTTTTAATTAGCCTGTACAGAGTCGATTGACGTAAATCAAAGAAATATCACTTGCTTTTCTCAATTATTTAAACTAACTCTGCCAGCCGCAAGCAAAAAGGCACAAAAAGAATGGAGAAAAAACTCAAGAATTACGCAATGCGTGGGACTTTTGTAGAACACACTGGAATAAAGTATTTTTCACAGGAAAGGCTGGAACTGGTAAAACAACCTTCCTTCGCATTCCTCAAAGAACGCAGCAATAAAACGAAACATTATTGTTGCTCCTACTAGTGTGGCTGCTATCAATGCGGGCGGTATGACGATTCATTCTTTCTTCCAGTTGCCCCTCCTCGCCTTTCGTACCCAATACCAAACATCAAGAATCGATTTGATTATAGCAAAGAGAAAACGCAAGATTATGCGTACGCTCGACTTGCTTATCATTGACGAAATTAGTATGGTACGAGCTGATGTTCTTGCATACAATTGACTCAGTTTTGCGTCGTTTTCGTGAGCCAGATAAGCCCTTTGGTGGTGTACAACTCCTGATGATAGGCGACTTCATCAGCTTACCCGTTGTAACCCTGAAGAGAAGAACTATTACGACAGTATTAGGACACCCTTATTTCTTTGGTTCAAAGGCAGTACACAGCATTAGCTGTCACTGTAGGCACTGAAACCACGCCTATCGACAGCAAGATGCGACCTTTATACCTTACTTAATAATATAAGAGAGGGAAAAGTGCCTGCAGATGACCTCCAGCAACGAAAGATATGACCCAACGTTCCAACCACAGGAAGGTAGTGATTATATTCGATTGACAACACATAACAGAATGGCGGAAAGCTATAACGAAGACCAACTTCGTAAACTTCCCGCAAAAGCCTATACCTTCAGCGCAGAAACGGATGGTAACTTCCTGAATACAACTTTATCCACGGACTTCAACCTTACGCTAAAGACGGGTGCACAGGTAATGTTCATACGTAATGATAACAATGGACGTTACCATAATGGGCGTATTGGACACATCACCCATGTTGATAACGAGAAGATATACGTTCTTTGCCCTGGAGAGGATGAGGAATTTGAGGTTGAAGTTGAGACATGGGAGAACACTAAATACACCTTAAACGAGAAAACAAAACAAATAGAAGCAGAGGTGCAGGGGACTTTTAGGCAGTATCCACTGCGTCTGGCGTGGGCTATCACCATACAAGTCAGGGACTTACCTTTGAACATGCTATTATAGATGCGCAAGCATCCTTTGCTTCGGGACAGGTTTATGTTGCATTAAGTCGTTGTAAGACCTTAGAAGGTTTGGTTTTAGCATCTCGATTGGTAATACTGCGATTACTAAATGATAACCGTGTAAGTGAGTATATCTCACATCAAACAGAAGAAGCAGAAAAAAGTATCTCCGCTTTACCTGCCTTGAAAGAAGAATACCATCGACAATTACTTATCGAATTATTCAATTTCAACGAGATTAAAACCTATGAAACGGCTCTCTTTAGGGTATTAACAGAGTTCTTCTTCAAGTTTACAAAGATAAATACACTGCTATAAGATAGCGCTTACTGACTTAGAGTCACCTATCATTCAAGTATCGATGAAATGGGAGATCTTTATCAAAAGATGACAACTGAGCAGCTTCACGAAGAGATTTCAAGGAGAATAAAGAAAAGGAGCGCTCTACTTTCATAGTGAGTTGACCGAAATCTTCAGTAGAATGATAGAGTTGACCAAGGAAGTACAGACAAATAATAAAATAGGTGCTAAACGTTTTGACAACGCTTACACTGAACTTAAACAGACTTACCTGGCAAAGCATGATCTGTTAGAAAGCATAATGGAAGATGGTTTCTCGATTACTACCTACCTCACAGCAAAGCAAGAGGCTATTCTCACAGTATTTTCCGATGGAAACGAGAGAAAAGAAGAAAGAGAAAGAAGATAAGGAGCAAACCTAAAGAGAAAAAGTCAGCACTTTCTGAACAGACGTATAACTCTTCAAAACTGGAAAAAAGCGTTGAAGAGTTGCGAAGAGCGAGATTGACACAAGGTACAATCCAAGGACATCTCGTGTCTTACATCCTAAATGGAGACATAAAGCTTGAAGAAGTGATTGATGAAAAGAAAATAAATATCATCAAACAGACAATTAAAGATGTTGGAACAGAGAGCGGAATGAACCCTATTAAGGAGTTATGCCCTTCAGATATAACCTATAATGACATACGATTAATTATGAAAACAATGGTAACTTAAAGACTAAACAAAACCTTTACAATCTTATAAAAAGAGGGATTACCATGCTTTTCAAGGTAATCAAACTATCAAAAAACGTCAAAAAAGAAGACCTAACAAAATAAATCAACCTCTGAGACGTTGTCATACAACATAAAATCCCAGCATAGACCGTACTAAAAAGGAAAGAGTGAGGTTTTCTGAGATTATTTTATTATCTTTGTATTAGAACAACACAAATATATCATGATACTAAGTTATGCAACCTCATTGGCAGCTATAGTGCTTCGGCTATATGCTTTGCCATCATTGCATTGATGTGTTGAAGTCACCAAGTGGTCCACTCACTTTTAAGCGTAGAATAATTGATATTGACTATGCCCTTCTTTCTTCTATATCTTTTGCTGTCATTTTATACGGAGTGAGAACGATGAAACCGAAATATTATGTGTTCCATCGATATTATCATTATACCTTCTCTGGGAGTCTTTCCTTATCACATGCACGACATTCAGCAATGGAAAGATTTACAAGAATACGTATGCTCTGTTATTCTATAACCTCCTACCGCTATCACTACTTGTCCCACAGATGATATATGCAGCAGAACGGAGACATTCATCATTACCAGGATTACAGTCAACTACAGGCCGATCTCCAGCAAACGATGCCAATACAAGCATTCATGCGTATTGCTCTTTTTCGGCTGGTATCTCTTCTGCAAGCTATTGATGATTATAGAGATTGTAACACAACAGATTAAATATAAGCATCAAATTATCGATGAAAACGGAGATCTTAGAGGTGGCACGACGCAACAAGCTCTATTTAGGGACAGGAATACTTCTCATAATGATAACGATAGGACAGCTCGTTCCGTCTACACCTACCATGCTTATTGAAGATTTGTATCATATTTACTGTCATAGCAATCACACGTTTTTACGTGAATCTACATAAACACATTATGATTTTGGAGTCAAACAACTATAACAAAGGCAACTCTATTAAAGAGAAAATAGACAAGTGGCTTCATCAGGACCCATTCCCATTAGCTGATACAGAACTTACAATGGAGAAGACGGCAGCATCTATAGGAATACAGACCGTAGCCCTCCTACTATATCTATGAGTTTGCAGGGTAAGACATTCCTATCTTGGCAAAGCGAATGTCGTATGATTCATTGCCGTGAGTTACTTAAAAACGATGACAAAACATCCTCAGAAATCGCATACTGAAGGTGTGGTTACAGCGACCTTTGCTAGGCTATGAGTAAAGCCTTCAAAAAGAGGTTCGGAGTAGCTCCGACCATTTATAGGAAGAGGCTTAGGACAATCAAAAAGGCCTCAAAGTACAGATTCACTTCAAGATAAAGTCAATCGATGAAATGGGTAAAAACGATGTAGATGGTGTAAAAAGGTAGTTATAACAAAAATAACGCTTATAACAAATATTATTTATTTCCACAAGCATATTTTTAAAGAAAAATAACTACCTTTGTAAAGGTCTATTAAAGATATTTCTTGAGTAGCAATCAAATTACGTTTAAATAGTTATTAGTAAGTTAATAGTCAAATTAAACTAATTAGGATGGTCCTCGTGAGAAGATTGCCTAATGATGAGTCAAATAATTTTGAGTTATTTAGTTATGGCATAGTGTATGTCTGCGTGAGCAGAATATACATCTTTTTCTTTTCTATAGTTTGAGCCGACAAAATCGCGTGGTTTCATAAGAACTTCACATATAAACAATTCTTTTTAGAAGCCTGCTTATAATTCACAATGAGGCAACATACACCTCTTCCCCAAACCATCTTTATTGTTGTATTATAGCTCGATCTCATGGCGTGTTCTGGTAAGCACCAACTGGCGAAGCATGAGCACCAACCGTGTGGAGTACTAACACCTACGTGCGGGAGGGTTAAACACCTTATAATATACGACTAAGATGAGCCATTTTAGCTGTTACCAAAAGAGTTGATATAGTCCAAAACAAAATGGCTATTATTTGACTTAAGAGGCTATCCCTTATCAAAGACAAACAGGAATGAAAAGAGCATAACTATCAGACTCTAAATGTACAATTTTGGGATTAAAAATTAATAGGCTGTAATAATAGAGAATAATATCATTAAATACTTTTTGCTAGATAATCTGAAATAACTAATTTTTGCAGATCAGAACTTTCATTATAAGACTAAAAGATATGGCAAATTTAAGATTTGGAGCTATCGAGGAAGCATTCAGAAACGCCCCTTAGAAGTCAAAGACACCTACAGAACGTCCAGAACATTTCTACGCAAGTACGTCTTCAATCGTGCAAGAATGTACAAGTATCTCCCTGTAGATGTGTACCAGAAAACTGATAGACGTCATTGACAATGGTTCACGATTAGACCGTTCCATCGCTGATGCAGTAGCGCAAGGCATGAAGAAATGGGCAGAGGAACATGGAGCAACTCATTACACCCACTGGTTCCAACCGCTAACAGAAGGTACAGCAGAGAAACACGATGCCTTTCGTCGAGCATGATGGTAAAGGAGGAATGATAGAAGAGTTCTCCGGAAAGCTACTCGTTCAGCAGGAACCTGACGCCAGTTCTTTCCCTAATGGAGGAATCCGTACACTTTGAAGCACGAGGCTATTCAGCCTGGGACCCAACCAGTCCTGTATTCATCATCGAAGACACACTTTGTATTCCTACAATATTTATATCTTATACGGAGAATCACTGACTCAAAGCACCATTATTAAAATCACTCCATGCTGTGAACGTCAGCAACTAAAGGTTTGCCAATACTTTTATCAAGACGTAAAGCAGGTTCACACTAACCTTGATGGGGAACAAGAATACTTCCTTGTAGATGAAGACTTATACTGCTCGCCCTGACCTTATGCTTACAGGCCGTACAGCTGATGGGGCATGACTCTGCAAAGAACCAGCAATGGACGACCATTACTTGGCTACCATCCCCTGAGCGTGTACAAGCTTTCATGAAGGATCTTGAGATACAAGCACTCGAATTGGGTATTCCTTGCAAGACACGTCACAATGAGGTTGCGCCAGGTCAGTTTGAGTTGGCTCCTATCTTTGAGGAATGTAACCTTGCAGACCATAACATGCTATTGATGTCACCATGAAGCAGGTTGCACACGTGCATAGCTTTCCGCGTCTTTCTACATGAGAAGCCTTTCGATGGAGTCAACGGTTCTGGTAACATAACAACTGAGCCTAACACGATACTGGTATTCTCCTCCATGCAGCAGGTAAGACACTCAACGATAACCTCGTTTTCGTTGTCTCTCATCGTAGAAACCTTGATGGCTGTCTACAAGCACAACGGACTTCTGAAAGCATCGGTAATGAGTGCAACCAATGACCATCGCCTTGGGGCTAACGAGGCGCCACCTGCCATCATTTCGTCTTTCCTCGGAAGACAGATTAGTGACCTGCTTGAACATATAGAAAGGCTGATAAGGAAAAACATATTCAGTCTCAGTGGAAAGACAGGTGTGCAGATGGATATCCCAGAGATTCCAGAGCTACTAATCGATAATACCGACCGTAACCGCACATCTCCATTTGCCTTTACAGGTAACCGCTTTTGGAGTTCCGCAGTAGGTTCTGAGGCCAACTCAGCATCTGCAACGATTGTATCTGCAACACCGCTGTTGCAGAAGCTTTAGAGAACGTTTCAGCGAGGCGTTGACGCTCTGGTTGCGAAAGGCGAAGACCTGACATCAGCAATCATTGATATCATACGAAGACATTAAGACCTGTAAGCCCTATCCACTTCGATGGAAACGGGATATTCTGATAGCTGGAAGGAAGAAGCAATGAAACGTGGACTCGATTGCGAATCGATTGTCCGAAGTGCTTGGACCGCTACCTTGACGAGAGATGCATCAAGATGTTTGAGTCGATGAACGTGATGAAGCGTAATGAGTTGGAGGCACGTAACGAGGTAAAATGGGAGACATACAATCAAGAAGATACAAATCGAAGCATCGGTAATAAGCGATTTGGCGATGAACCATATCATCCCTGTGGCAACACATTACCAGAGTCAGTTAGCTGAAGAATGCAGAATATGTCAACTATCTTCGAGATGTAGAGAGGAAAACAGCTCAGGAGCGTACATTAGATTATACGAGATTGCTGAACGCATCAATATCATCGAGACGGGTGTTGAAGAACCTGTCAATCGTAAAACAAGCCAACAAATAGAAAGTCAACGCGAAAAAGCAATCGTTATCATGATACTATCGCACCAAAGATGGGAAGCTATCCGATATCAGATTGATAAATTAGAGTTAGTGGTCAGCGATGAGCTGGACACTTCCTAAGTATCGCGAATCTGCTCTTTATCAGATAAAGATTGCGATTTTCATCGAGAATTAGCACTTTCTTCGTATCTTACTTACACTGTACAAAGGAGGGAAGAGTTATAGAAGAAAGGCAGGCAATCCAAACATCAACGGATTACCTGCCTTTTCTTCATCTTTGTAAGAAACGTATACTGTCTGTTCTTTCTCTTATAGATACATATTAGCACCACTTGTTATCTCTCAGTGCCTCTGGATGCTCATCTACAAAGCTCTCAATATGACGTACACGCTTCTCTTCGAGCATCTCATCAACCGCCATGAGGATTCCAGTTTCTCATACATCGCCAAAAGCTATAGTTGATAGCTGTACCGAAAGAGTTTTCATCGTTGGAGAAAGATTCATATAAGCATTCACCAAAGGAGGGATGTTATATCCCAACTCACGTATCTCTCTATTTAATATTCTATAGTCCTCCTTAAAACCATTTCCTTGGAAAAGAGCATCCAACTCAGTGGTTGGAGTGTCAATTTTCAACGGTTTAATCGGTATAATAAGGTCTTCTTTATCATCAAATATTCTTCCAAAAAGTAAAGAATCATATCCCTACCACGACGGATATAAGAAGGATACATGGTCATCTTACCGAAGAAATACTTACATTCAGTGGTACAACACCGTCAACGCTCCAAGTCCATCCTAAAGATTATCCAGCGCAAAGATGCTTTAGAATTCTTACGAACGTTCTGATAATCCAATGAAACAAAAGAACGTCCAAGTTCAACTGTATAAGGAGCATACTCCTTCATGAACTTATCAGAGAAATGGAACATATGACTTGTTGCGACCTTTGGCTGTCCGTTTTTATCTATTTCCCACTCGCTACCAAAGATATAACGATATCCACCGATAATCTCTTCCGCCTCAGGGTTCCAAACAATCAACTGTCTACAACAATTTCCATCGTGTCGAACCCATCGACATCCATCGATTTGCCCGTACCACCCCAGCCGAACGAAAAGCTATTTCGCGCAGACGTCCAATCTCCTTCATCACGTTTAGTAGCAGTCTTAGCCGTCACAACATAAATTTCATTGTGACTTTTTGTTCGTCGAACGAAGCATCCGTTCAGGAGTCAACACTGCTCTGAGCAGCTCCTTGCTAATGGGTTGATGATTTTCTTCCATATATTCTATCTATCTTTTCTTCTCTAAATCTAATCGCTTGATTGAACTCTTTATTCTATCATTTAATAAGGCTAAAATTTAGAGCTCATAAACCATGCGTCTTCAAGATATTTAGCCCATTCCATCATCGATGATGTGCGACTTTATCAAAACGTTCAGTTGGCATGATTGGCGTCCTATTACAACACGAAACGTTTTACCAACGTTTCTGCACATCTCATCGACAAGGAACAGCATCGCCATATTCACACCTTCTTAACGTATTTATCACTGAAACGTGCAACACTGACAGAATCGATCAGAATTACGTCCGCCAAAGAAGATGGGAACTCACATCACGCCGATACTCCACACTCTTGGCGATGAATGCTCTTCCTACTCTAAGTCATGAATCTTCCCATTAATCTCACGACTATTCAGTCCAGCGAACATCAAAACTATGATTATCACTTTTAAAGCCAGCCTCAACTATGCGAGGGAAATCACGACCTGCTTTCCAGTTTTGTTGATGTCATATTTCTTACTGGTTTTGAAGCCCGGAGATTGAGTAATAAGTCACTAACCAGATAGCGAAATCTCGCCATCATAGCAGCGCTTACCGACAATTCGATCCCAATGCTACACTATCCCGTCCACCAAGGGGATGATTTGACACAAAGGTATAAAGTTTCACCATCATCCTTATCTGGAAGATTTTCGAAACCTTCGATTTAGCAGCGTCATGTCAAGATATCGAACACACCTCGTGAGCCATTTCTGTCCCTGACAAACCACGACCATCGCATAGAAACCGATTAACCTCTATCTTCCTGCGAAGGATTCTTTTTAACCAATTGACAGCAAAAGAAGGAACGAATTTAGTCTTCGCCCTATCTTATCTCCCCAGGAATCTGGTCTATGTCTATCGTCTTCTATTTCTGCACCCATGTACTAATTCTCTCCTAACAAAAGTGCATAACGAAACCATTTGGAATAGCTTGCGTGCAAAAATATATGTTTAAACAGATCTATGTCAACAACAGCGTTGATTTAGCTCACGTAAAAACCGAATGCTCCATTTTACCCCACTATATGATCCCTCCACTTCACATAATGAGCCTTTGAAAACCAACTTTTGATACACCAAAAAGAATGAAAGAAAGGCAACTCAGAGGCTGAAATAAAAGCAGAGAAACAACAAAACCTCGTACTACGTATTTTGTAATAATATTTCATAAAATCAAAATCAAAAGATGCTTAATTGCGGTTCAATTAAGGCTCTTTCGGCTTGTAAGATGCCCTTGAAGCCCTTATTAACGCCCTTTGAAGTCCAATTAAGCACCTTTTGAAAAGCGC
>BNJS01003977.1_pt1 | contig 127281 bp, 186 predicted proteins | sample 8540461 | NCBI WGS metagenome assembly BNJS01 (sample SAMD00202454, study PRJDB9452) | human saliva metagenome | isolation source: human saliva | place: Japan
GTAACCATTGACTATATTCGGAAACTGCGCCAGATTGGCATTCAATCTGTAACAGTTACCTCCATGGATCCGGCACATAAACTGCCGCCGCCTCCCGATGTCATTGAAGAAAAAACACGAATCAATGCAATCAGTACGGTCTACAATACGTTTCAATCCATTGAAGAGAACGGAACACTTGATACGACGGCATTGCAGAGGGTAACAGACTCCATTGTCTTTGATCTCTTTGAAAATCGGAATAACCTCGTCCAGCTGACCGATATACGCGCTCATGATGCTTATACTTTCGCGCACAGCGTCAATGTTGCCGTACTCTCTGCCATGATGGGCATGCTATGTCACATGCCCAGGGATGAAATCTCTCTGATTACACTCGGCGGTCTCCTGCACGATCTTGGCAAAGTAGACGTGAGCTCAGATATCCTGACAAAAAATCGAGGACTCTCTGATCGTGAGTTCAAGATTATAAAAAAGCATCCACTTGATGGTTCTCGCCGCATTCTCAATGTCAGTGATCTTCCCAAGAAAAGTATTCTGGCAACCATTGCTGCGCAGCATCACGAACACATCGATGGATCGGGCTACCCCAATGGGATTACCGGTAATGAGATGCATCGTTATGCTAAGATCACGGCAATCGCCGATGTCTATGATGCACTAACCAGTGAACGTCCTTACAAAAAGGCCTACATGCCCAATATTGCCTATAATATCATGCATAATATCAGCAAGGGACAGTTTGACCAAGATTTGCTGGATACATTTTTTAACAATGTCGCACTCTATCCAGAGGGTGCTGTGTTAAAGACAACATTTGGCTTTGCTGTTGTGAAAGAGAGTAGGTTTGGACGTACAACAACGCCAACCATCATTCTTTTTGCCGATACAAACGGAAAATTATTGAATGAGCGAAGTGTTATCGATCTCTATGAGACACCGGATGGAGCAAAATCCATACAGGTCGTTCCTACAGGAAATGAGCTCTATCACTTCATCCATGAACTAGGCGTCGACCCATCCTACTACCTCGAAGAGGAACGAAAAAAGGATGCGGCTGCTGGGATAAAATCCTCCGGTGTGTCGACGGCGCCGCGTGCGCAATTGAATTAAGATAAAATGAAGTCCGTTAGTGTATAGTAGATCTCGTGCATCAATCATACACTAACGGATTTTTGTTGCTTATCTTTGCGTTCTCAGAATCACATCGGCCATCTCTCGTACTGTATTACAACGACCGACGGGATAGCCAATCTCTTCGATTTGCTTTCCAAGCCGCAGGAGATGCGGTGGTGTAAGCGAAGCTTGCTCCAACAGTTCTGTATTGCGAAATATATCACATGGAGCACCTGCTCCGATAACACGCCCATTCGCCAGCAGGATTAAACGTTCGGCAGAATGCAGGATATCCTCCATGCTATGTGAGACGAGAACAATGGACATACTGCGCTCACGGTGAAGTGTCGAGAGCATCGACAATAGTTCTTCGCGACCACGTGGATCAAGACCGGCTGCCGGTTCGTCCAAAACGAGATAGCGTGGTGCAAGAGCCAATACACCGGCAATCGCCGTACGTCTGCGCTCCCCTCCGGAGAGTGCAAATGGAGAACGCTCCCGATAGACCTGTGGGAGATGAACAAGCTCCATTGACTCTTGCACACGCCGCTCAACCTCGGCTTCGGGGAGGCCCTGGTTACGCGGACCAAAGGCAATATCCTCGTAGACAGTTTCTTCAAAAAGCTGATGCTCAGGGTATTGAAAAACCATGCCTACACGAAAGTGAGCGGAACGATCCTTCATATCGTTTTTTGGCGTTCTCTTCCCAAGCGGTACGCCATCTACGGAGACTATGCCGGAAGTGGGCTGAATCAGCCCGCCGATCAGCTGCATAAGCGTAGATTTTCCCGCGCCTGTTTCCCCCGCTATTGCAGTAAATTCTCCCTCATTAATGACAAGTGAAACGTCATGAAGTGCCGTATGGGAGAGAGGTGTGTTCTCCATATAGGTATATGAAACAGAATCTATTTCGATAGACAATGGATCAACTCCTCGTCTGTTAAGATATTTTCCGATAGATGCTCTCCAGCTCGACGTAAGTGTTGTGCAAGATCAGCAGCAAGGGGGAGATCGAGTCCCAGCTGCTGTATACGTTCTGTGTGAGAGAATACGTCATGCGGCGTTCCATCCATGACAATCTTCCCCTGATCCATCAGCACAATGCGATCCGCAGCAATTGCCTCCTCCATGAAGTGCGTGATATAGATGATCGTTGTCCCCTGCTCTTTGTGCAGTTTTTTCACGGCAGAAAGAACTTCTGCGCGTCCGCGTGGATCCAGCATAGCTGTGGGCTCGTCCAGGACAATACACTGCGTTTGCATAGCGATAGCACCCGCGATAGCAATACGTTGCTTCTGTCCTCCGGAAAGCAGATGCGGTGCATCAGTCGCATGATTACTCATCCCGACCAATGCAAGCGAATCCTCGACGCGGGCCCGTATTTCGCATGGAGGAACTCCAAGATTTTCTGGGCCAAATGCTACATCGTCTTCAACGACAGCGGCGATCAGTTGATTGTCAGGATTCTGAAACACCATACTGACTTTTTGGCGAATCTTCCACCATTGAGATTCGTCCCGTGTATCCATGCCATCGACAAGACAGGTTCCCGATGATGGCAGAAGAAGTGCATTCAGATGGCGCGCTAATGTAGACTTCCCTGAGCCGTTAGCACCAAGGACAGCGACAAACGCACCAGCCGAAATTTCCAGAGATACATCACGGAGTGCCTCGTGGTCTTCGTTATCTGTGCCTTGATAGATATGCGTCACATGGTCAAGTGAAAAAAAAGATTGTGCTTCCATTAGTCTTTATCATCCCGTATGTTCTTAGACTTTGTCTTCAGGCGAACATGGAATGTCGTACCTTTGCCAAGTTCGCTGTCGAGTGTAATTGAACCGTGGTGTGCCTCAACAATCTCGCGTGCAATGGCGAGGCCGAGCCCATTGCCGCCCATACGGCGCGAACGCGCTTTATCAACACGATAAAATCGATCAAAGATGCGTTCCTGATGTTCTTTTGCAATACCGATTCCCGAATCCGTGACAGAAAGGCATACCATACCGCGTTCCTCTGTGCTCAAGGAAACTTCAATGTGACCATGCTCCGGTGTATACTTTACTGCATTGTCGACGAGAATCAGAATAAGCTGACGTATTTTCTGTTCATCTGCGTATATCTCTGCACGTTTGGGCAGGAGCTCTTGGATCGCAATATCTTTCTTCTCAGCAAACGGGCGCATCATGCGTACCGTCTGTCTGAGCTGCTGCAGCAATATCCATGCGTACTGGTTTGAACTGTGTTGCCCGTCCATCTGTGCGCGCAACCGTAAGTAAATCGCTTACGAGTTTTGTCATTTTTTTTACTTCATCACGTACATCTTCAATGACCTGTTTCAAAAATGGTGATGTAATTGTCGGATCACTGTGCAGAAGATCAGCAGAAGCTAGGACAACAGCGAGAGGTGTGCGCAGTTCATGGGAAGCGTCTGCTGCGAATTGACGTTGGCGCTCATACGCCTCACGGATTGGCCGCATGGCACCACCCGAAAGAATATAGCCGATTGCAGCGGCAAAGATGATGGCGATAACGCCCAATGCCGCCAGTGCCGATGTTGCTTTTTCCAGTCCATTATACATGGCAGTAACATCTTTTCCTACGTATACCGTTTGCATTGGCATGGGGGGGCTGGATACCGTTTGTGAGGTCATCATCACTTTCGTCTGAACGCCGCGATCACTCGTCTTAGTAAATACACGTACCTCACGGTCGGACGGATTCCATGTCCCGACGATGTCCAAGACAAAGGATTCGATACGGGATGAGGCACGCGAAAAATTTATGAGACGTCCCCGATCATCAAACACATAATAAAAGAGACGATCATTGGTACTACGATACAGCTGTGCCTCATCTGCATCTGTTCCCGTATGCAGTTCATGATACACCTGAGACTCTGCGACGCTGTTCGCTGTATCCAAAAGTTCCCGCGCCTGCTCAGAAGTAATCGCCCACTGCATCGTCTTGTGCATAGCAAAAAGGAGGACAATAACCAGCCCTCCCATAACCAGTGCATAGCGCAGCATCAACAGTAAGCGGCTGCGTCCAAACAGATTCTGTTCGCTCAATTCGGTGCCTCCAGCTTATATCCGACACCACGTATCGTTTTGATGGATGCCCCCTCTCCCGCTGCGTCTAACTTCTTTCGCAGCATTTTCATATAGGAGTCGATGTTATTCGAGCTGACGTCTGCCTCCAAACCCCAGATCCGATCGAGGATGATATCGCGTGGAACCACGATCCCGATGTTCTGTGCTAGGAGATCAAACAGCTGAAATTCCCGCGGGGAGAGTTGAATGATCTTTCCATTCTTTTTCGAGAATATTTGCCGTACGATTCAGCTTAAAACCGCCGATTTCATCAACCTCATGCTGTATACGCTGCGTTGACCGCCTGCCAAGTGCGCGCAGACGAGCCAAAAGCTCAGAAAACTCGAACGGCTTTACGAGATAATCATCCGCACCGGCATCAAGTCCCTTCACACGATCCTCCACAGAGTCCCGCGCGGTCAGCATGAGAATGGCACGATCATAGCCGTTTCGGCGCAGGCGTGCACAGGCATCGACTCCTGACTCGCCCGGCATCATCCAGTCCAAGATCAGGATATCGTACTCTGTGTAGGTTGCATACGCATAAATATCACTGCCGTCTGTCACCCACTCAACACTGATGTCGTTTTGTTCAAGCATATATTGGATGAGCTTGCCGAGGCGCAGATCATCTTCTGCTAAAAGCACGCGCATAATACCATCTCCCTGCTATATCGAATAGAATTATAGATAAGGGGGTGAAAGATAGCTGAAAAAAAGTGCTAACGCATCGCTATGTGCGCTGATGCAATCATGCGATAAAAGACAATCATCCCAAGCCCGTAGCAAGTCAGCATAATGACCCCCATGGGAATGGCAGTATGATCACCTGCGATGCCTACTACAGGCATCATGCAGGCTCCCAGCAGCATCGAGAAGCATCCAATCAATGCAGAAGCACTGCCCGCATTTTTCCCCTGTCGTGAAAGCGCGAGGGAAAAGCTCGCTGCACCCATCACCGAGAGTGGGATGATGGTAATAAAGAGTAGAATAAAGATCACAGGAAGCGGTGCGGAGACAAAAACCCAATCAGAAGCAAGCTGCTCCCGATTAGTGGAACAAGTACGGCATATTTCAACATAACGATATCCGGCACACGTCCAGCCAAAGCGAGCCGGTAAAATACCGGCAAGAGAAGCCCTCCAATCACGGCAAAAATCATACTAAATCCCCGTGGAGACACCATAGATATTCTGAAAGACAGAATGAAGAGCCGGAGAGGTAGGAAAAGAAGGCACCAAACACAGCTTGCACGCAGACAATGTCCGAGAAAATAACGATCATGTAAAAGGAGGGGGAATTTCTTTCAGAGAATCCATCATGTTCTTGCTGCGCTGTTCCTCGGGGAGCGTCTCTTGATAAGCGAGAGTTGCACCGGCCAATACTACGCCGATGAGTGTCAGTAAAACGAAAGTGGCGCGCCAATTTGCAAAAGAAGAATCTGTCCGCCGATCACGGGCGCAATAATGAGGGGCAAATCCGTTGACCATCATGAGTACAGAAAAGAACCGTGTGAGCTCTGAGCCTTCGCAAACATCACGTGCGATTGCGCGTGAAATAACAATTCCGCTCGCCCCGGCGAAACCGGCAAAGAAGCGAAAGAAGAGGAAAAGATATATATTCTGCGCGAGTACGCAGCCGAGCGTTGCACCGACAAAGACAAGCATTCCGATCAGAAGAGGCTTGCGGCGTCCCAAGAGATCACTCAATGGACCGGCAAGAATCTGTCCAAGTGCCATGCCCAGCGTTGTCATAGTAAGCGTCATCTGTACCAATGATGTTGGGACAGAAAAGCTTCCTGCACCTCAGGCAGTGCCGGGAGATACATATCCGTTGAGAGCGGTGCAATTGCCGTCATAACACCAAGGAATATGGTCAGCCAAAGCCGCGTATGCGCATTCATCTCCATTATATTTCTCCCTTATCCTCGTTCACTGCATAATTGTTTTAAGCAGCATTTGCAGCAGATGATTTCTTTTCCCGGCGCATTAGCCATGCCTTTATCGTTTCCCATATTGCAGTTGCGATGACGATTCCTGCTGCGATGGATGCTGCATAGAGAAAGGTTTTTATCCCCTGCGTGCCAAATTTATCCCAGTCAGCAGCAACTGCATAGAACATTGTCCGGTAAAGCGACCCACCGGGAACCATGGCAATAACACCGATGATCAAAAAAATTGTTGCAGGGCATTTATAAAAACGTGCCAGAACTTCTGCGGCAAGTGTCGCAAATACAGCTCCAGCAAAGTATCCGGCATACTCATTCCAATCGAGTGCTATAAACAGGATGGTGAATCCCCAGGCAATCATACAGACCACAGCTCCGACACAGGCGTCTTTGATATGCCCATGCCAAAGCAAATGAAAAAAGAATCCACCAATAAGAGACGTGAGGAGATAGACCCACCACGTTGTTTGAAAAGCGATGATGGTTCCTGATGAACTAAACGCAAAGCCGGTAGCGATCAGCAGGCTCAGAATAAATGCCTCTGCACTCTTGAGCAGCCCCGAAATCGTTTCCTGACTGAACATATCGCGTATTGAGTTCATGAGGGCAAGCCCTGGGATCACCGGCATAATGTTGCCCATATTTATCGCTGCCGGATGAATATCCATCCCCATCCACATGAATGAGTTGGCAAAAACACCACCGATAAAACTAAGTAAAACGAGGGCACAGTATGGATTTAGTTTTGTTCTGCCAAGCAAATATTGAATGAGTCGAAGAAAAACACCAACGATCCCGGCACATATGGCGTCTTCTAAACGACCGCCGAAAAAAGCAGCAAAACTGCCGGCGATAATGGCCCAATAAAACACAGATGCTTTGAGTGAAATCACATCCATCGCATCGATCTCGCGGATACGCGCCTTTATTTCGTCAGAAGTGAGGGGATGTGCACAAATTTCTCGTGAGAGCTGGTTCAACGCGATCAATCGCTGAAAATCGAAATTCTGCCCAGGAACACGACGCATCTGTGAAATGACGCCGATGTCCTCCCCGCGTATCGTCACAACAATACTGGAGGTAATGACCATGACATCCACATGGCGAACCCCATAGGCGCGGCATATAAAGTTGATCGTCCGCTCTACACGGCTTACCTCCGCACCAGTTACGAGCATGCGCTGCCCAATGTCGATGGCACGTTCCAGAATCTTGTTGATGTTCATTCGTGCTGTTTCATTTATCATAATGAACATAGTTATAACATGTCTTTACTGCCATGTCACGCTTTTTCAAAGAAAAACAGCAGAACCGTTTTTCACAGTCCCTGCTGCACACTCCATGTGTGATATTATTCTACGGTAACAGACTTTGCGAGATTTCGCGGCTTATCCACATCGCAGCCGCGCGTAATCGCTGCATAGTATGCAAGCAACTGAAGCGGGATAACGGAGAGAATCGGCATAATGAACTCATCGGATGCCGGTACGTGCATCACATGATCCACGTACTTTTTCAATTCGGTATCCCCTTCGGCAGCAATACCGATAACAACGGCATCACGCGCCTTGACTTCCTTGATATTGGAAAGGGTTTTCTCGTAAACATTCCGCTGGGTTGCCAGTGCGATGACCGGAACGCCTTCTACGATCAGAGCAAGCGTACCATGCTTCAACTCGCCTGCAGCGTAGGCTTCTGCGTGGATGTACGAAATCTCCTTGAGCTTGAGTGCTCCCTCGAGGGATACGGAATAGTCAAGACCGCGGCCGATGTAGAAAACATCCTCATTGAACCCGTACTGCTTGGCAAATGTCTTGATGGGATCAACGTCAGACAAGATCTCCGAAATCTGCGAGGGAATCTCCTGCAGATGCTCTACCAATTCCGCCGTGCGCTTTGGCGCAATCATTCCCTTGATCTCCGCCATATACAGTGCAAGCATGAAGAAGAGGACGAGCTGTGTTGTGTATGCTTTCGTCGATGCAACGGCAATCTCGGGCCCTGCCCATGTGTAAACGACCTGATCTGCCTCGCGTGCGATGGAGGATCCGACCACGTTCGTAATTGCAAGTGTCTTTGCTCCACGACGCTTGGACTCCTTGAGTGCCGCAAGGGTGTCACTGGTCTCACCGGACTGCGATACAACGATCAGCAGCGTCTTGTCATCGACGATCGGGTCACGATAACGGAACTCAGATGCGACATCCACTTCGACAATGACGCGCGCCATTTTCTCAATATAGTACTTTCCCAACGAGTCCTGCATGATATGCCGTACCACAGGCGACAATATAGATCTTGTTGAAGGAATTGAGATACTCGGGGATCCAAGAGAGTTCTTCAAAAGAAATACTCTTCTTGTCACTCGTAATACGCTGGCTCATCGTGTCACGAACGGCTTTCGGCTGTTCATGAATTTCCTTGAGCATGAAATGCTCATAGCCGCCCTTTTCTGCTGCCTCAGCATTCCATGTGACTTCAAATACCTTCTTGGCAACGGGCTCGCCCTTGCGGTCAGTGATCTCGACACTGTCCTTGCGTACAATGGCAAGTTCGCCGTCCCCCATGATGTAGGTGCGGCGTGTACGGGAGATAATCGCGGGGATATCCGAGGCGATATAGTTCTCCCCTTCGCCGAGGCCAATGATCAGCGGGTTGTCCTGCTTTGTGCAGACAAGCATATCCGGGTGTTTACGGCTCATAAATGCCAGAGCATAAGACCCTTCGATACGACGCAGAACCTCGCGTACAGCTGCAACGAAATCGCCCTGATATACGTCCTCCAGAAGATGAACAACTACTTCTGTATCCGTTTCGGACTTAAATACATGACCTTTTTCGATGAGCTCTTCCTTCAGTGAAAGATAATTTTCGATAATGCCGTTATGGACAATGGCAAAATCGTTGTGACAATCCACATGGGGATGTGCGTTCACATCCGACGGACGACCGTGCGTCGCCCAACGCGTATGACCGATACCGATGTTGCCAATGGGGACATTTCCCTTGATCTTGTCACGAAGTGCAGACAGGCGTCCAACGCTCTTCTCGACACGAATGCTTCCGTTGTCGTAAACAGCGATTCCGGCTGAGTCATAACCGCGATACTCCAGTTTGGACAGACCATCCAGCAGGAACTCTGCTGCCTGACGATCACCGACATAACCAACAATTCCACACATAAAAATACCTCCTGATCGAGTAAAACATCGCTCAGGGATTTCACTCTGACTGCAGCTTTGTCCACGCGGTCACCCGCATGATTTGACCACAGCCTATCGGCAGAGTATGCCGGAAGGCATCCGCTGACGGCTCGACAACCTTCTCCTCGTCCTCTGAGAAAACACCTCCCCAGAGCCAGCGCTAAGATTAATTCTTTTTTATAAATGAAATCCCCCATGCATCAGATGATGCATGGGGACATTCTATCCGATATAGCGCAATAAGTCAATCGTTCAAATCTGCGAGCAGAAAAAATACTGTTGATTTATGGCATTTTGGCAACATAGTGACTGAAACTCCCGATGACGAGCTGCGGAAACTCTTCATGAAGAAGATGCATAAAGTTTTTCGTCCCAACGGGCATCCCCTCCGCCCCCGGCATGACTTGCAGAAATTGTGTCGGATCAATATTGAGATTTCTCATCTGAATCATCTGAACCGGAAGCTCGCGGAAAAATTGCTGCCAAGCATGGAGTTCCTCAGGGGCGATCGGTAAATCCCGGAAAATGCAGCAAGTTGATGGAGACATATACTTGGTGTTTCAATGCATAATGGATGGACTCCTTAACAGAGTCAAGCTGATAGCTTGCGCGATAATATGCATTGTAGCTTTCAGGCCGTGCGCTAATCATGGATACACGCAAAGAATCAAGCCCTGCATCGACAATTTTTCTCATGCCTTCCGGATATCCGGCGTTGGAGTTCATATTGATTTGACCGCGCGTGGTAACGCTGCGTATTTTACGGATTCCATCAGAAATCCGATCCGCGGCAAGCGACGGTTCACCTTCACAGCCCTGTCCAAAGCTGATGATTCCATCCGGGGCGAGCGAGAGATGATAGATGCCGACCTCAGCGATTTCATCTGCCGTCGGTGCGAATGTAATTCGTTCTTGCGGAGACGGACAGCATTCTGAACTCTGTAGGGAGATGCAGCCGAGACAGTTTGCATTACAGACGGGGATGTAGGCACACCGCATTCCCAGCGCCGGTAGAACAGGTTCTGTGCCGTGAGGCAAATGATAGTTCAGCGAGCAGTTCCCCACCCTGCTCTACGATGCGGTTATGGGGGAGTTCTTTCATCGTGCGGCGCACCAGCTTCTTGAGTCCAGTACCATTATAGTTGGATGGATCCCATTTGTCATTTTCGTCCGTATATACGGCAGCCACCCACAGCTGCCCACGATAGGACAATACGGCAGTATAGCCATATAATGGGAGTAGAGATGCATCATCTGTGCGATGGAAAGCAGGAAGATGGGTTCGCGTATAGCCCTGTGGAAGAATGGCGGCTACGGCAGTGCCATTGATCTCTTCTCACATCCATCCATACGCAGGCCCACTGCCTTATGCGAAGGCATAAACATAAGATCCGCACTGTCAGGAAGAGGAATGAGTTCATCGGGATGAAGTAAAACATTTAATGTGCCAACCCGACCTAACCCCTGCAAATTCGCTGCCTCACAGATGTTGCCGTCATGGTCGGCATAGACTGCAGTAATCCTATCTTTCTTCTCAGTGCAGAAGTGTCGCTCGTTCTCGTTTGTTTCATGATCGCCCTCTTGATGCTTTTCCTTCTTTCGATGTGGATTATAGCGGTTCATTGCAAAATCTGTCCCATCCGTTACGATACATGTCACTGCGGGCAAAAGATATGCTATCGCCTCGCGAATCTTTGGCGTATCCTCTGGTGTAAATGGAGCAAGAACGTGGTTGATGACAGTCCATCCGGCTGGCGGACGCCCGATACCAATACGAACACGAGCAAATTCCTCGCTGCCGACATGGGAAAGGATGGATTTGATCCCGTTATAGCCGCCCTGAGCTCCCTTGCTTTCGAATGCGTACCGTCCCGACAGGAATATCCATATCATCGTGGACAACGATCAAATCTCCACTGTTCAGTTTGAAGTAGGAAAGCATACGGGGCGATCGCTTCCCGCTGTTATTCATATAAGTCAATGGTTTGACAAGGAAAAATTTTTTCTCCGCCGATACGTGCTTCTGCAACAGATGAAGAAAAATCCTCTTTCCATGCAGAGGCGTTTTAGATGCTCTGCCAGCGCATCGATCAGCATGAAGCCGACATTGTGCTTGGTATTGGCATACTCTGCTCCGGGATTCCCAAGCCCCGCAATAAGTTTCATTCACTACTCCTTCGTCGGATCACCAACCATAAAGAGATAGGCAAGTACTAAGATACCAAGAGCAATACGATACCAGCCGAATGCGGTAAAGTCGTTGCGCTTTATGTATCGCAAGAGGAACTGAATCGAGAGAATCGACACGACGAATGCAGTGACCATGCCAACGGCGAGAATAAGCAGCTCTGCTCCCGTGTAGTGCCAGCCAAATTTGACAAGTTTCAGAAAGGATGCGCCAAACATGACAGGAATAGCGAGAAAGAAGGTGAATTCCGTTGCGACATAGCGGCTTGCTCCAAAGATAATGCCGCCAAGGATTGTTGCCCCGGAACGGCTCGTCCCCGGAACGAGCGAAAGCACCTGAAAGACGCCAATGATGAATGCTGTACGATAGTCCAGCGCAGCAAGGCTCTCGACATGCGGCGTCCGACGTTTATTCCAGCGCTCTACGACAATAAAAAGAATACCGTATAGTATCAGCATGGAAGCGACAACAGGCGCGTTCATGAAATGTTCTTCCATATATTTGTTGAACGCGAGCCCGATCACCGCAGCAGGAAGACAGGGCAACGATGACCTTCCCCCATAGATCCAATGTCTCACGGCGCTCTGCCCTAGACTTACTTCTAAGGAACGGATTCAGCTTCTTTGCATTCAGCACCACAACAGCAAGAATGGCACCGAGCTGGATGACAACCAAAAACATATCCATAAAGGCAGTTGATACATTCAGTCGAATGAATTCGTCAACGAGGATCATGTGCCCCTGTACTGGATACAGGAAGCCACTCGGTGAGTCCCTCAACAATTCCCAGAATAACGACCTTTAGCATCTCCGCCAATGATATTTCCACAGTATTTAAATCCTCCTTCGACGATACCGGCAGAAGCATAGCTCCTAAATCTCGCCCATTATAGCACACTTGTCGGGCTTATGCACGGTACGCATAGAAAAAGGCTGCCGAAGCAGCCCCGGTTCAAACGATTTCTTTTAGACCAAAACCATGTGCAAGCATGACGTCTGCCACCTTGGAGAATGCAGTGATATTTGCGCCCGCAACGAGATCGTCGGGGTCAGCATAAAGCTCTGCATTTTTCTTCGCATCACGATAAATGTGGCTCATGATCTTGCGAAGGCGCTTATCCACCTTCTCAAAAAGTCCACTGGCGGCGCTCAGAGTTCTGTGACATCTCAAGGGCGGATACGGCCACACCGCCTGCATTGGCCGCCTTTGCCGGGGCAAAAGAGTACCTTGTGGCTCTGGAAATAAGCAATGGCGTCGAGCGTGAGACGGCATATTTGCACCTTCGCCGACTGCTTGCACTCCATTGGCGACCAGCAGCTTGGCAGAATCCAGATCGATTTCACTCTGTGTCGCGCACGGAAGTGCAATATCGCACTTCACCGACCAGACGCCCGTCGCATCCTTCGTGATACTCTGCATTCGGGTGCGTATCTGCATATTCCTTGATCCGTGCACGACGCACTTCCTTGATCTCCTTGAGTGCGGCAAGGTCAATGCCGTCCGGATCATAGATATAGCCGTTCGAATCGGAGCACGTCACAACCTTCGCACCAAATTCCTGCGCCTTCTCAATGGCGTATGTAGCGACATTTCCAGCACCGGAGACAACGATTGTTTTGCCTGCGAGGTCGATTCCTTTTGCCGCAAGCATATCCTGCACGAAGTAGAGAAGACCATAGCCCGTCGCTTCAGTACGCGCAAGACTTCCCCAGTAGTCCGTGCGTTTGCCTGTCAGAACACCCGCATCGTAGGAGTCACGAATGCGCTTGTACTGTCCAAAAAGATAACCGATCTCACGCCCGCCGACGCCAATATCGCCAGCCGGCACATCCACATTCGGCCGATATGACGATAGAGCTCCGTCATGAAGCTCTGGCAGAACTTCGTGACTTCGTTATCTGAGCGACCGTGCGGATCAAAATCTGACCCCCCTTTGCCGCCGCCGATGGAAGGCCGGTCAGAGCATTCTTGAAGACCTGCTCGAAAGCAAGGAATTTCAGGATGTCAAGCGTAACACTTGGATGGAAACGGAGACCTCCTTGTAGGAATTTCCCAGGTGCTGGACATCTGGACGCGGAAGCCGCGGTTGACCTGAATCTCCCCCTTGTCGTCTACCCAAGGGACGCGGAAAGAGATGATGCGGTCCGGCTCGATCATGCGCTCCAGAATCTTGTGCTCCTTATACTCAGGATGCTTTTCCAAGAGAGGGACAACCGAGGTCAGCACCTCACTGACGGTGTTTTTAAAATGGCTTTGATCGGGATCGCGCTTCGATACCAGATCCAAAATATCATCCACGTACTGTTTCATGTTCGACATAATAATTCCTCCTCTTATCCTTCACGGAGATTATCCAGTGAACGAAAATGAGTATAGCATAGAGGATGAAGTTTTTGTATAGCGGTTGTGGGCATGAATACAATATGCATTTACAAATACAAAGAGTGTTCCCCTCCCCCGTTCAATGAGGAGAAAGGAACACTCTTCTCGAGTTATAGATGATATGGTTCATGACGGCTGATCTTGAACGAGCGATAGATCTGTTCCATTAAGAACAGCCGTATCAGTTGATGCGGCAGGGTAAATTGTGAGAAGGACAGACGCAGATCTGCTCGTTGGCGCAATTCATCAGACAGTCAAAGGACACCAATTAGAAATGCAATATGGCTTTCTCCCATGAGCATCAGACGATCGATCCGTGTGGAAAATTTCTCGGAAGACATCTCCTCGCCGCCCACATCCAAAACGATCAGGTAAGCCCCCTGTGGGATTTGCGAAGACAGCCGTTCGCCCTCGCGGCGAAGAACTTCATCCTTTTCCGCGGGAGAAGGTCGATCCTTCATGCGTTCTTCGATGATCTCGATCGTACGCAGATCGGCATAAGGGCGGAGACGTTTTTCATACTCTGCAATACCGTCGCGTAAATATTTCTCCTTTAGCTTCCCCGCGCAGACAATCGTAATTTTCAACGATCCTCCTGTGGCATCTCTTCCAGAACGACCTCTGCCTTGTTCTTCGTACCGTTTCGTTCATAGGTTACCGCCACCTTGTCACCGACCTTATAGGAGGCAATCTTATTCCGCAGGTCAGCAACGCTGTTGACTTCCTCTCCGTTAATCTCAAGGATGATGTCTCCGCGTTGGAAGCCTGCTTTACCGCAGGGACCGTCGAGTGTCAGACGGAAGATATAGACGCCCTTATCGATGTTCAGCTGGTAGCCGTAGCGAGCTGCCGTGTCTGGATCGAAGACGGATACACCGAGATAGGGGCGTGCCACATAACCTTTCTCGATTAACTCGTTTACAATTGTCTGTACGGTATTGATTGGAATGGAAAAACCCATTCCCTCTACGCCGCTCGCTGCGACCTTTGCACTGTTGATTCCGATGACCTCTCCATCAGCATTGACCAATGCCCCGCCGGGTTGCCCGGACTGATTGCCGCATCCGTCTGAAAAGAGCTTGACGCGTTTATCACTGATGTCAAGGGTTCGGTTCAAGGCACTGATCACACCTGCCGTAACGCTGCCCTGAAACTCAAGCCCCATGGGATTGCCGATCGCAATAGCTGGCTCTCCGACAACAACACCGTCCGAATCGCCGAATACGGCTGTCGGAAGATTGTCCTCATCCACCTTCACCACAGCAAGGTCTGTAAATTCATCTTGACCGATCAATTTTTCCCTTCAGTGATCGTCCATCTGCGAGAGAAACGATGATTTCCTTTGCCCCACTGATTACGTGATTGTTCGTGACGATATAGCCGTCGCTGCGAAAAAAATAACACCGGAGCCGACGCCCTCTGTCTGCACCGGATTATTGAACCAGTCGCGATGCCACAGCCTTGTTCGTAATCCCAACGACAGCAGGATCTACAGCTTTTGCCGCACGCACTACGGGGGTATTACGCGCATCAGAGATATTGGAAACATCCACGGTCTGTGCGGGTTTTGTCCCTGTCGTTCGGGTGTCGGCAGCTGTGCCCATGGAACAACCACCCAAGATTGCAAGGGATGCCAACACTGCGGCGGCGGTCAAAACAACGCCCTTGCGCCGATGGCGCTTGAAATGTAAATTCATCATAACAGCTCCTCTTTACAGCTTAACTTCCGCTCCGCCCTGGGGAAGACAGGATTCGACATCCATCGTCATACCGCGCGTTGCGAGAATATCTTTGATCGTATTGAAAGCAAGATCGGGGCCATTGTTTTCCTCCGAAAGGTGCGCCAGAAAAACCTTGTGCGGTATCTTCTTCATGCGCGTCAGTGCCCATCCCGCTTCGGCATTGGCAAGATGTCCACGGTTGGAGAGGATTCGCCGTTTGAGCGGCCAAGGGTATTTTCCTTTACGGAGCAAATCTGTATCGTGGTTGGCCTCGAAGACGAGCACATCAGCCCCCTCCATCGCCTCCTGTACGGTATCTGTCACAACGCCAAGATCGGTAGCAAGTGTACAGCAATATGAGCCCTCCACGCGGAATCCGCAGGGATCTGCCGCATCATGGGAAATGGGGAATGGGTGTATGGTAACATCACCGACGCAAAAATCCCCAGAGATACAATTCATATCCTCCGCAAACGCGGCTCCCCGTCAATTCCAGCAAGAGTCCCCCGTGTCGCAAGGATCGGCAGGGTGGTATTGCTTCGACAGAGTCTTCAGACCTCGCACATGGTCGATATGCTCATGCGGTAAGGGAGTATGGCGTCAATGGTTTGCGGATCGATTTCATTGGCTCTGAGTGCTTTCGTGATCCGTGCCGCACTGATGCCGGCATCGATCAGAAGACGCACCCCGTCCAGCTCTATATAGACGGAATTTCCCTTGCTTCCACTCGCTAACACAGTTACCCTGCAAACGATATCCCTCAGTGAACACATCATATTCTTTCTGTCTGTAAATTTTTCTGCATAATTTCTATGGACTGCGTTAATGAAGCACCGATAAAGTCCGGTGATATCTCTTGACGATGTTTTTCCGATCTTGGCTGCCATCCTTCACAGAACATTACTCTTCGTTCAGGGCATCCATCCCGGACGGATTCTGCCATAACATGACTTCCTGTTCAACCCACTTCCCCTCATCCAGCATCACGCGAATAAGGCGATGCCACGTGGAAAAATCTTCCTGTTCGAGCAACCCCGAAAGACGTTTTTCTCTGCGCAGGTTTGAGGCTCTGTGCAAATGGTAAATATGCACGAAGTGTCTCTACGTCCATGTGGTATTGGCTGAGTGCCGGAAAAGTACCGTCTTCGCAGGAATTCAAAGATACGGATACCTCCGTGGTCGATGTCTCCCCAGTGGCGTATATGGAAAGTCCGATGGAGGAGGCAATTTTTCAAAAGAAGAGCTTGTACCGTACGGTTTGGGAATCCCTGCCGTATAGATGAGGAGGTGATTGGTATCTACCATTCGTGTCAGAGTTTCTGCATTTGTCAGATTCTCAATGGTCCAGAATTTCAGGGGAAGCACATCTATTTTTCAGGGCAGTGATTGTATCGTAGGTAAGCATCAATCCACCCGGAAAATCTGCGAGAAAATATCGTCGATCACCAAGCAAAAAAGTTAGATTTCCTGCGATCCACACCTTTCCTTGCGTCACGGCAATCCCCTGCTGCATCCAAATACTCTGCGGCCGACGCACATGGTTCATCGACAAATCGACGTAAGAGACGGAGCAACGGAGGCTCTATGTGTTGTTCAAAAATACTTGCTGTTGTGGAAAATACGCTGGCTAAACACACGTTTTGGGATGGCACTCTCGCCTTCGGCTGGAAGAGCAAGGATAGCGCGTATCAAATTCGCGTAAAGAATCTGTTCTTTGGGTAGGATCGCGGGAATCACATTATCTGCAAGTGATTCCATCATCGCGGCAAAAAAATTCTGCACCCATGGCGTACGTACATTTGCAAGAGCGAAAAGCTTTGTCTGATACTCTTTCACGCGGATCAAAGGCATGACTTTCCCCATCCGTTGATACAGAGTAGAAACATTTGCGGAAAGAAGGATGCGCTCTATCCGTCCTGCCCCATGGCGTTCCCAGACGACGACAATCAGTCTTTGACGCTCAAGTTCACACGCTGCTGCATGAATCGCTTCCCGCTTATCGACATCCATTTCATCGGTATAGTCAGCGGAAAGTGCGGATTTCAGGATACGAAACTGTGGACGACGCCCCCGCTCCCCAACTGCTGCTTTACTATTTTCGTACTTTTCCAATAAGATTGTTAGAATAATATCCTCATAGTGCATCTGCAGAGGCATCAGCTCCATGATTCAGTCCTTTCTCCCACGTTGCTACATCCCCCAATTCGTCAGTAAAGCAATGATTTCCCACATTGGTGACAATAATTGACTGATCCATCAGTGGGGCGATTGCTGCCAACTTCTCATCGGGAACAGCAACAATCAGCTGCATTTTCATCCGTTTTATCAGTTCGATGCATGATTTAATGCGTTCTTCATCCATCTTGTTGAATGCTTCATCAAAGACCGTCAGGCGTATTGTTTTATCATTGTAAATCTGTTGAAAAGCGGCGAGAATTGCAATGTAAAAAGGAGTCTGCGTCTCTCCGCCCGACGTTTGCCGGAGGACTCTCGAGTAAAGATAACTCTGACCCGCCGTATCTGTGATACGAATGTCATAGATCCAGATATCGCCGATAATCTGAAAACTCTTCCTGCTCCTCAGGTGTTCCTTTGACCAGCTTGTCAAACAGCTCCATTGCCTGTTCGTTTGCCGTTGTGTCCGCATCGGCAAAGAGCCCGCCCGCCGTTTCCCAATCCGCCATCATCACTGCATCATAGAACGGCTTGTACTTCGCACTTGGCGTAACAAAAAAGCTGTATTTATCCTTGTGGAACTGAAACTGATTCAAGGCATAGTTCAACTCACGAAATTCATAACGTGCGCTTTCAATCGCCTCACGCATACTAGAAGATGAAATGAGCCTTAAACTCCATCTCCGACTGAGCGAGAGCCTCACGTGCCTTCTCCTCAAAGGAAGGGATATCCGTCCCAGACAGTCGCTCGAGGATCTCTGTGTAATAACTGTGATCCGGATCATAGACATGTCCTGTATCTCCGTGCGCGAGCCCATAATGCTCTCGCGCAACAAGAAGTTTTTGCCACATGTTGTCACGCCGGGTCTCATTCCCTCGACGGCTGATTTCATAGCTCTGCAAACGTTCCTCCATGCTCCGTCCTCCACGTGCTTCCTGCATGAGCGAAGCGAGGCGCGCTTCTGCACCAGTACAGAGCTCAGGATAAGTCTCCCGCCATGATTCGACGGCCTCTGCCGCAGCAGCTGTCGTACGCTCTAGGATTGGTATAGACCGTTCTGCTTGATCTAGCTCGGATTCAGCGTGTGCCTGTGCCCGCATCGTCTCTGCGCAATCATGCACCGCCTCTTCGGCGCGTCGTTTGGATTCCTCATAGACAGATTTCAGGCGCACTGCCTCACTGGGATCCATCGCATTCAATTCTCCGGAAATGCGCTCCAAGGTCTGCTTTGCAGGCGTCAAGTTCGGCAAGAACGTTCATTCTCTTCGCAGTGTTTGCGTATCGATGCAGCGGCTCATGAAGAACGGAGGAGATCCGCTTCATGTACCCCGCCTCTTCAGCAAGTACGACTAGGCGCTGCCGTACTTCCGCAAGTTCTCGCTCACGAATTTCAAGCTGGCGGTCTATAGCGCCTGCACCGATGTATGGAATCTCGTAGAACCGTCGTGGTATCTGACGCGCCACCAGGCCCTTGTAGGACATACAGCTTTTTGTCGCCGCGCTTCTATACCTGAGCATATCCTGCTCATTGTCCGCCTGCATCACGTTTCCAAGCAGGTGGTCGATACACGCCTGTGCGAGGGGATTCTGCGTCAGCAGGAGTGCGGCGAGGGATTTGTTTTCCTGTTGGCCGAGATACTTTTTTTCCGCCTCCGTATTCACAAGACCGACGCCCTCAATATTGCGTTCTCTTTTTTCTGTTTCATAGATGTGCAGTGCTTCGCGAAAAAATTTTCGTTCCACGAGGAGGTCAAATCGCCGGGTATTCAGATACCCCTCCAACGTATTACGCCATTCTTCGTCCAAAATCTCAATCTCCTCACAGAGCACATAGACCTTAGAGCGACCCGCAAGACGCTCTTCAAGCAAAAGCCTTAAGACGCATCATCTCCGGGCGATATCTGCGTTGCCTCCGTTTCAGACCTTCAATCTCCGAGCACAGTTCCTCCTGCCGCTGGACAGCTGCACTCTGTGCCTGCTCCAAGAGAAGGTTGCCGCGCTGCCATAGATCGCTGACAGCAGCAAGTTTTTCGCCGCCCGCCTTCAGCTGCTCCTGGATCTGTTCGATTTGTGTTGTCTGGATGGTATCTTCTGCCGCATATTTGAGTGTCCGCGCGAGCTCCTCCAACGCTTGCGGCATTCCCTCCGGCAGGCGAAAGAACTCTCTTGCGGGGTATGCGCCGAGTGCGGATACTTCTCGAACTCACACATGAGTTCCTTACGCATGAGCTGTCGTGCGTCTGTGAGCGAACGGTATTTTTCCACCCGTTCCTTTTGTGTCTCCAGCAGCTCATCCCGTCTGCGCTTTTCGTCATTTCCCTGCCATGCAGCATACGCCTCCTGCTGTTCCCGGTTTCTGCGTTTTTGAGAGGCGTTCCTGTGCATGCAGTTTCGTCTGTAAATCGTCCAATCGATCATGACAGGTCTGTCTCTGCCGGCGTCCCACAGCCAGTTTCTCGTCGGCGTTCTTATGCCGAAAAGACAGCAATACGAATTCCTGTTCATACGCCGTATCCCGCAATTTACAGTAGGTATCGTAGTGATCTTTCAGCATCTCCAGTTCATGCTTTCGAGCACGCAGATCCTGCAGATCACGCTCGAATTTCTGATAGGAATAGAACACCTCGCGCAGAACATCCAGCTTCAAATCGCGGGGAAGAAGGACATATTCATAGATAAAATCGCGCACCTGGTCGATGGGGCGGAAGGCGATCGCACGAGAGAACGCCGGCAAGAAACGCGAGGACAGCTGCCCCAGCCGGTTCATCAAGCGTTTCTGCCATTGTTTCTTTCCCGTCTCAAACACACTGCTGCCCGTGCGCATACCTGCGATGAAATGTCTCCTGCGTATAGAGTGTGCCGTCCGTATTGCGAAAGTCAAGATCCGAGAGCGTATACTGATCAATGAGAAAGAATTCCTCCTGCATCCTGTCATCATGAAAGACATCGACCACGTATCCGACAATGAAGGAGTTTTTTCTTGATGTCATCATAAAACTCAAGTGCAATATAGGAGGTGAATTCGTCCGCACGCAGATACTGTACGCCCTCTGCCTTGATTTTTGCCTCGCAGGTAGTGCAGCAGAGTTCTCCGTGCCTCCTGCGTCGCTGCAGCGTTGAAAGCGCGTCTGTGTCTGACTTCCGATAAAGAGATACTGCAGTGCATCCAGCAATGTGGACTTACCTGCACCGCTGTGTCCTGACAGCATTGTTGCCGAGCCGAAGGCAATCTCTTCCTCATCAAAATAATGCCAGTTAATCACCTTCATTTTCCGCAGCGTCTTCATTGTCCTCCTCCTTCCTCTGTCGATAGATGTCAAGTCTGCTATATAGGTCGAAAGTTCTTCCCCGTCTACGGCAAGGGCGAGTGTATGGAAAAAGGCGAATACGTGACTCTTCGGAGAGATCCCTGATCCAACACATCTGCGAGGCGATATTGCTTCGTGAGCTGGGTCCAGGCGCTGTATCGCCGTTTTCTTGAGATCGGGCAGATGAAGTGCCAAATATTTGGCGCGGATCTCTGCGAGCGTCGTCATTGGAAACGCACTCAGGTTCAGACTCGTCCGCTTTTCCTCGTAGATGAGGCGCAGTACAAGCAGCCATATACTTTCCTCCATGGTCAGAGCCCGCCTGTGCGCCATGCCCGTGGAGAGCATCCATACGATCTCATAGCGTTCGTCTACACGAAACTCCCAGCCGATGACCTGAAAGTACTCCGCAATCTCTTCCCGATAGCGACGTGCCGCAATATAAAGTGCAGTATCGTGTTCGCGTGTCAAAAAAATTGCACGATAACAATGCCTGTATGACACTCCGAATACGAGTACGTTCTTCCTCGTTCAGCAGCTCAAGTTTCATTTTATTTTTCCCCTTGCGCCTGACGGTGCGGTTGCTGTATCGTACCGTATCTTGCTCCTCGATCTCCTTATTTTTACCCAGCCGGTACTTTGCCCAATCATCATATCCATAGAGATAAACGTATAGCAGTTGGAGGAGATCCGGAGATTCAGTTTCCCTCAGCAGTGCGAGCAATTCGCCAATCTCCATGGAACTCCGTTGCCCAAGAACATTCAAAATCCACGTTTCGATTTTTCTGCCGTGATATACTGCGTGCGACACGCTCCACACTTTCGCGGCGTACACGCTCACGCAGTGTTTCGTCGATACTGCGTACGGGTGTGTCTGTATTTGGGCGCAGGACGCGTTTTTTCGCGGTACGTAACGTGATGACGGAAGAAGCATATTCGTTGTTTGCAGACGAAAAATACACGGCAGCTCATCAATATCCCGTCTCTGATCGCGTGCCTCAGCGACTGCCATGAGAATCCCCGCGATCATACTCTCCGTACGTGCGCTCCCCTCCTGCTGCAAATAGAGTGCACGTTCATAGGAGGCACGAACATACTGATTGTGCCGTCGGTCGATCTGCGCAAACATATCATCAAGCCCTCGATAGATTTCCTCGATTGCCTGAAGTGACGCTTTCATGCGATATTCTGCTGCATCCATCGAGTCGGCAAGCTGACGTCGTACAGCATCATCACAAAGTGAGCGAAAACGTCCCTTATTCTGCCGTATGTCCTGCACTTCCTGCAGGATGCGTATACGGTAGCGGGAAACATGATCCGAGGTCTTAAGGCGGTGATAACTTCGATCGACAATATCCGCCCGATACTCGACAAAATGATGGGAGAGTACATCCTGCAGACTCGTTTGGGAAGATACCTGCTCCATTTTGCTTTTAATGTTGTTCAGCAGGATGCGCAGCTCCTCAACAAACTCCTCTGCCAAGCGCTCCGCTTCGAGTACTGCCATGCTTTGGCTGTACCTTTGCTCCATCACCTGAAAGCACCTGATATGTCGTGAAGGCAAAGCGCTGGTATTCAACAGCTCGGCCTTCGCACAGATTCGCAAAAAGCCCCCACAAACGACTGCTGTAGTGTGGGAGCAAAATAAAGATTTTGAAGTTTTCGCGCTGTTCGTAATCCAGCCAACCGAATTCCTTCATACGGCGAATCATGTGGTTGGCTTTGGCACGCGACTCATCTAAGGCATTGTCCTTTTCCGAAAAAACATCGTCCTCATAGGCTACGCCCGCCTCTGCCCAGCTCTCGATGAGTTCCTGAAACTTGTCTCGTAGAATCTCCTGCTCGATACCAAACTGGGCAAGACGGTACTGTTCGTAGAGACAAAGTCCCGCTTCCGCATAGATGCGGCGACATTTCCCCGCGAGAAGCCCGAAGAAGCGCTCTGGTAAGACATCAAATAGCTCCATGAGATCGCCTCACTTTTTTACGAGTTCATCTTTCATCCGTGCAATATGTGCCATGATCTCCTCGGAGAAGGCATCCAGCTCCTCCTTGCTCTTGCGGTCGCCGTGAAACATGATCGGTGCGCCGTACATGATCCGCAGCTGTGGAATCAGTCCGCCATTGGAAAAATACGATGTGAATTGAGGATGGCAACGGGCACGATCGGAGCCCCTGTCATGGCGGCGATGAGAGCGACGCCTGCTTCCGCCTTTTGGAGTTCTCCGGTCCTGCTGCGTGTCCCCTCGGGGAAGAGTCCAGAATGCGTCCTTCCTTTGGGACATTGACTGCCGCTTTGATCGCGCCGCGATCAGATGCGCCACGTTTCACGGAAATGCATGGCGGCGGCGAATCGCCGCACCGAAGATGGGGGTTCTCAAAGAGTTCGATCTTTTGCCATGTAGCTGACGGGACGATCGATGAGGCTTGCCATCAGCGGCGGGTCGATATTGCTTGCATGGTTGGCGGCGAGAATCACGGCTCCCTCCACAGGGATGTTCTCGCGGCCATAGACACGCGTGCGAAAGATAACGTAGAAAATCAGCCGAAAAAGATGCTGCAAAAATCCATAAAACATATATGCGCCTGCCCTATTCTGCGAGTTCCATAATCCGCGCGGCAACTTCGTCGATAGAGAGTGTGGTCGAGTCAAGCAAAACGGCATCATCTGCCTGACGCAGTGGCGAGATGGCACGCTCACTGTCCTGCTTGTCACGTGCAGCGATCTCCTGTTTCAGTTCATCAAAATCCACGGCATAGCCCTTTTCCTTCATCTCATCATAACGGCGGCGTGCCCGCTCCTCCACAGATGCCGTGAGGAACACCTTCACATCAGCATGGGGGAGTACGTTCGTCCCAATGTCACGCCCATCCATCACGACGGCACCGTTCGCTGCCATCGCACGCTGGAGCTCTACCATCTTTTTCCCGTACCGGGCTGAGGGCAGCGACACGCGAGACGATATGTGTGACCTCAGGCGTTCGGATCTCATGCGTCACATCCGTCCCATCAACGGTGACGCGTGTCCCGCTCTCTGTGCAGGCGAGCCGTACATCAATGTCATGGACAGCCTGCAGGATGTCCGCATCAGACGCTTCCTTCGACTGCTGCAGCGTTTTCCATGCCACACCGCGATACATCGCGCCCGTGTCAATGTAGGTATAGCCAAGCTTTTCTGCCACAATTTTGGCAACGGTACTTTTCCCGGCGCCTGCCGGTCCATCAATTGCTATGACACGTTTCACTACGAAATCCTCCTCATTCACAGCCGATCGATCTCGGAAAAATGTCGGATAGGAAATATTCACGCTTTCGGGATTCTCAATGAGAGCTCCCTCCCCTGCTGCACCAAGCACAGCGAGCGACATTGCCATGCGATGATCGTCATAGCTCTTGACCTGCGCCCGTCGTATCTCGGATTTTCCGTGAATCACGAGGCCGTCCTCACGCTCCTCGATGCTTCCGGGAGATAACTTCTGCAGTTCTGTCGCGATGGCATGGAGGCGGTCGGTCTCCTTGACGCGGAGTTCACCCGCTCCTGTAATGATTGTATCGCCCTCGGCAAATAGTGCAGCGACGGCGAGTACAGGAATCTCATCGATCAGCCGCGGCATAATCTCTGCGCCAAAAGAAACGCCGTGCAGGGGCGCTGCCTCAACAAGGAGATCAGCAACGCGTTCCCCGGCGCTCTCACGCTCATTGTGCACGGAGATATGCGCCCCCATATCTCTCAGCACATCCAGTATCCCCGTACGTGTGGGGTTGATTCCGACGTTATTCAGGCGCAGACGGCTGCCTGCGATGATCGTCCCAGCGACAAGGAAGTACGCCGCCGAACTGATGTCCCCGGCACCGTGATCTCGCTCGGCGCATGGAAGCTGTCCTCCTCCACGGGAAAGACGGTAACGCTCGTTCCACTGCGCTCAAGATGAACACCGAACCCCGTGAGCATCTGCTCGGTATGGTCGCGTGAGATGTACGGCTCCGTGACAGTGGTCGGTGCATCCGCATAAAGTCCCGCAAGCAGAATGGCGGACTTTACCTGTGCACTCGCAACAGGGCTGTCATAGTGGATGCCGTGCATCTTCTTCTCTGCCGGAACAATGGTAAGCGGGAGGTTATTGTTCTCGTTCCGTCCATAAATTCGTGCGCCCATCGTTGAGAGCGGGCGGCGTACGCGTCCCATCGGGCGGCGCGTCAACGAAGCATCGCCGCTGAACACGGAAAGAAAGGGCTGCGGGGAAGAGGCTCCATCATCAGGCGCAGCGTCGTCCCCGAGTTGCCTGCATCGAGCACGGTCAATGGCTCAGAGAGGCCATGCAGTCCCCTGCCCGTAACAATGAGTTCCCTTTTCGTTCAGAAACTCAACATTGACGCCGAGTGCCCACATCACGCCGACGGTCGAGAGACAATCCGCCGCATGGAGAAAATTTTTGATGTGCACCGGGTATTCCCGAGTCCCTGCAAACATCACGCTGCGATGCGAGATCGACTTATCCCCCGGAATATCAATCGTCCCCTGCCATCCGTGTCGTTGCGGCAGTGACTGTCTTGACGTCAGCCATTATTTAACCACCTTCCATCAATGCACTGTGAGTTCCGGCAGCGTGTCCCATCGAAAATGCTGCCTGAAGATTATATCCACCCGTATACGCATCCACATCAACCAATTCTCCGGCAAAATAAAGTCCATGCACCAGCTTTGATGCCATGGTGCGCGGGTCGATCTCACGTGTTGCAACGCCCCCTGCGGTCACGATCGCCTCGGAAAGAGGACGCGTCCCCACGATGGTCAGCGGAAGTGCCTGCAGTGTTCGAACGAGACATTCACGCTGCTTCGAAGATATATGGCCAACGATGCTGTCGGGAGAAAGCTGCGCTGCGCTCAGTACGATGTCAATCAGACACTTTGGCAGGAGATCCATCATCCCATTGTGAAGGTGCTTCTGCTCATATTTCGCAAAATCTCGATCCAGTCGGTCACGTAATTTCTCATGGGGCAGCGCAGGTTTCAGGTTCAGATGAAGCGACAGTTCCTGTACGCCCTCTGCAAGTAGTTCAGACGCACGGCGGCTCAGCTGGAGGATAATCGGTCCCGTGACACCAAAATGAGTGAAAAGCATTTCGCCAAAGAAATTCTGCTCCTTTTTTCCGTTATGGCAGAGTGACGCACGCACATTGTGCAGGGACAGGCCCTGCACATCCTTCACCCATGCCTCCCGTGTTACAAGCGGGACAAGTGCGGGAAAGATTGGTGTAACCGTGTGACCTGCTGCACGTGCGAGAGCATAACCATCTCCTGTGGATCCCGTCGCAGGGATAGGATGCACCACCCGTGGCAGAATCACGGCGTCTGCCGCAAGAGCATGAGCCATCCGAGAGACAGACGCCGTGCACAGAACCATCTTCGAGGATGAGTTTTGCCACTGCTGTATTTGTACGAACCTCTGCACCGCAGTCACGTAGATGATGCAGCATCGCATCGACCACATCGACGGCGCGATCACTCTGCGGGAAAACGCGATTGCCGCGTTCCGTTTTGAGCGCACACCCAGTTTCTCAAAGAAGTTGATAACATCGGAATTATCAAAAGCACGAATGCAGCTGTTGAGGAATCGTCCATTCCCTACCACATTTTTGATAATCTCCGGGACATCATCTGCGCTTGTCACGTTGCAGCGGCCTTTGCCCGTGATCATCATCTTGCGGCCGACGCGCGGCATCTTTTCGAGCAGCGTTACGTTCCCGCTGTGTTCCGCCGCCGCTGCCGCCGCCATCATCCCCGCTGGTCCTGCGCCTACGACGAGAACCTTCCTCACTATGTATCCTCCCGCTATTTTTGCAGTTCATGTATCTCATCCAAAGTCAGATGACGAAATGCTCCGCAGGGCAGCCCATCCAGCGTCAGCATAGCAAAGCGGACGCGGCGGAGTCTTTGCACACGGCAGCCGACGGCGGCAAACATGCGCCGCACCTGTCGGTTCCGCCCTCATGAATAATCGTCTCGACGAGCGTGCGTCCTCCTCCCGGCGCAGAATGCTCAGCTGCGCAGGAGCTGTTTTCCATCATCCAGAAGAATCCCCCGTCGAAGATTCAGAGCTTGTCCTCGGTGACGGTTCCCTGTTACCTCTGCATGGTATGCCCTTGTCGATCTCAAAGCGCGGATGAAGGAGCCCTGTGTCATAGCACCATCGTTTGTAATAATCAGAAGTCCCTCGGTATCCGCATCGAGTCGCCCGACAGGATAGAGACGTACAGGAAAAATGCGGCAGGAGATCCAGTACTGTTCTACGTCCCCGATCATCGTGTGCCGTCGAGAGACAGCCGCGTGGTTTTATGGAGAAGAATATACAGCTTCTCCTCCTCCCCTGAACAGGTGTACCATCGACGGCGATCTCATGGAACGATGGATCATACTTGCTGCCAAGCATCGTGACGGGCACGCCGTCCACCGTAACACGACCATCTCGTATCAATGCCTCTGCTGCACGGCGGGAAGCTACCCCGGCATGGCTGAGAATTTTCTGCAATCGTTCTTCCATACTGTCTCTACCGCACTCTCACGGCCTGTGCCCCCATCAAAGTAATAAGTTCTTCACGAATTTCGCGCGACCCGTCGATCAATACGAGGATGCCAGCTGACGCCAGCTTCCATCACTCTTTACATAGACGGGATGCGTGCCTGCATACTTCGTAAACAATTCTTTCATCCTTGTCCATAGGACACGCCGATCCACATCGGGCGGCGGAACAAGATAGAACGATGTGCTGTATTCGTGCATCGGCCAGATCTCATCCGCCAGCACTTTTCGGTTCTTCTCCCGACGCGTCGATATGCCCCTGCACCACGAGCACACAATCCGGTTCAAGATCGGACACGTGAGCGTAGAACACGCGCGGAAATACTGTGAGCTCGATGTGTCCGCTGTAATCCTCCATCTCAGCAAAAAGCATTGTATCGCCTTTTTGTCGTGTAGCGTTTCGTATTGGTCAATATGCCGCCGATACGAACAAGTTGACGATCTTTACACAGTCCCGTTAAAAATATCTGAAATTGGCAGGAGACGGGAAAGGGTATCACGGTAGTCATCGAGCGGATGTCCGGTGATGTAGAATCCAGTAGCCTCTTTCTCCCACATCAGACGTTCGCGCGACGTACTTGGAGGAACTTCTACGGCATTCTGAACGTGATGGATGGACTCCATCGTCTCTTGTCCAAACAGCTCCCATCTGTCCGCTGATACGATCCCGCTGGGTTCGTGCGGCATCCCTGCATCAGCAGAGTCCAGAGAAGAGACAATTGATTCCGTTCGGTGCCAAGGCTGTCAAAGGCACCGCATTTAATCAGGCTCTCTATCGCACGCTTATTCAAAATGCGCACATCAACACGCGCACAAAAATCGACCAACGAACGAAAACTTCCATTTGCAGAGCGTACCTGTTCCATGCTTTCTATCGCTGTCTCTCCGACGTTGCGCACTGCCGCGAGTCCAAATCGTATGGCACCGCTTTCAATACTAAATCCTGCTGTGCTTGCATTGATGTCCGGCGGCAGAATTTTGATATTCATCTGACGGCATAGCTGAATATAGACAGGAATTTTATCCGTTTTATCCATGATGCTCGTCAATACCCCTGCCATGAACTCCACAGGATAGTGTGCCTTGAGATATGCCGTCTGCCATGCCAAGAGACCATACGCAGCACTGTGAGATTTGTTAAATCCATAATCGGCAAAATGTGTCAGGAGATCGAAGATATGATTGGCAAGTGCCGGCTCTATTCCATTTTTCGCATCCACGGAGGAAAATCTCCTTCTGCGCCATCAAAAGCTCATGTTTCTTTTTCCCCATGGCACGTCGTGGGAGATCTGCCTGTCCAAGGTAAAGCCCGCCAGAACACTGGACGATCTGCATGACCTGCTCACGGTAGAGGACGACGCCAAATGTCTCCTTGAGAATCGGCTCGAGAAGCGGATGCAGATAAACGACGCTCTTTTTCCATGCAGGCCATCGATAAAATCGGTCACCATACCACTCCCCAGAGGCCCTGGACGATAGAGGGCAACCGTCGGAATGAGGTCGACAAACCCTTTGGGCTGGAAGATCCTTGACGAGATTTGTCATGCCTGTCGATTCCATCTGAAAGACAGCACCTGTATCTCCAGCGCATAGCATTTGTGATGTCTTCTCTCATCAACGAGAGGGATCTTGTCCACATCCAGCTCAATACCGTGCGACTGTCGTATATTCTTCACGGCATCGTCGATGATGGTGAGTGTGCGCAGTCCCAGAAAATCCATTTTGAGAAGGCCTAGTGCCTCCACGTCATCCTTGTCATATTCTGTGACCAGCGTACCGTCAGAGACCCACACGGGCACTTGACTCGTCAACGGCGACTTTGCAATCACAACGCCGGCAGCGTGAATCGAGGTGTTGCGCGGCAACCCCTCGATCTTACGTGCGAGATCAATGACGCGATGTGCCTCCTCATCCTCCTCATACCGCTTGCGAAAGTCGGAAGACTCCTCAAGCGCGCGGTCTAGCGTGATATTCAGCTCGGCGGGGACGAGTTTAGTAATGGTTGACACTTCGCCAAACGGCATCTCCAGCACACGAGCGACATCGCGAATTGCACCTTTTGCCCCCATTGTTCCCAAAAGGTAGCAATTTGAGCGACGCTGATCCTCTCCATAGCGTTCTTTGACATACGAAATAACGCGACCGCGATTGATATCGTCGAAGTCGATATCAATATCTGGCATCGACACGCGTTCTGGGTTGAGAAAACCGCTCAAAAAGAAGTGCATACTGTAAGGGATCAATATTTGTAATGCCAAGTAAGTGAGGCAACGATACTTCCTGCCGCAGAGCCACGTCCCGGCCCGACCGCGACGCCATGCCCGCGCGCATAGTTAATGAAGTCCCACACAATGAGAAAGTAACTGGCGTATCCCATCTTATGAATGACACCGAGTTCGTAGTCCAGACGTTGATGCACCTCGTCCCCGCCGTAGGATACCGTGCAGGCAGACGTTCTAGGCAAAAGTGCACGGAGATAGGCATCATCTGTTGTATATCCATCGGGGAGCGGATAGAACGGCAGCTGCAGTTCCCCGAAGGTAAAGTCCACCTGACAGCGTGCTGCGATTTTTGCCGTATTCTCTATCGCACCTGGATAGTCGGTGAAGAGATCGGACATCTCTTCCTCGGATTTCAGATAATAGTCAGGAGCCCGAAAAACGCATTCGATCAGGATCGTTGAGTGTGCGCCCGTCTGCACGCAAAGAAGAATATCATGAAATTCACTGTCTTCTGCATGGACATAGTGCACATCATTGGTTGCAGTTAGCCCGATATCATATTTTTTGCAAGATCCCGGAGTGCACGATTGACGGTCATTTCCTCCGGGAGTCCATGATTCTGAACCTCCAAGAAAAAATTATCCTTGCCAAAGATATCCCGATACTCGCGGACAAGCTGATCAGCAAGTTCCATATCTCCACGCAGGATGGCTTGTGGTATCTCGCCCTGCCACACAGGCGGACAGGGCGATCAGCCCGTCATGAAAGCGATGGAGCAGCTCCTTGTCAATACGGGGCTTTATAATAATATCCCTCGATGTTGGCGAGGGATATTAGCTGAACCAGATTACGGTAACCGCACTCATTTTTCGGCAAGCAGAATCAAATGATAATATCGTGTCCCATTCACCTCTGCACGTTCCTGCCGCTGACGTGGAGCGAGATAGACCTCACATCCAATGATCGGATGAATCCCCTGAGCCTTTGCCTCTTTATAGAAGGCGACTGCACCGTACATAACACCGTGATCGGTCATGGCGACTGCATCCATGCCGAGCTCTTTGGTTCGTCGCACAAGATCTTTGATGCGGCTCGCACCATCCAGCAGACTATACTCTGTATGTACGTGCAGATGCGCAAAGAGCCATTGATGTCTTTTCCCTCCTTAGGTCTGTTCACTGCCATTACGGATACGGGCATGCAGAAATGTATCCCATATCTCTCGATAGGCCGTTTCCAACCCATGCATATATTCCTGCGCATTCATGAGTGGAGCTTGCTTCATATTCGCACGCAGCCCTGCATGGTAGCCCGCGATCAGCTTGGGTGACTCTGCGAGCTGAACGGCACGACGAACATAGTTGATGTCGTTCTCTGCAATCAACTCACGTACGCCCGCATTGGTCAGAATGGACGCACCAGCGGGCACCATGCGTACGTCCACGCATGGAAATCACAGGGACGCCCATATAAAGCGCCTCACACGTCGTCAAGCCGCCATTATAAGGGGCTGTATCCAGTGCAATATCGATATCGCGGTACTGCTCCAAATAATCGGGACTGAAAGGGCGAAATTCGATGCGGTCAAGATCGAAGTTTAGTAAAAGCAAGTCGTTTTTGGCAAACTGCGGCCCCGCATCAATGCTTGCAATCTTCCCCTTGATGATGAGCCGTGAATTATTGACGGTTTCCAAGATGCCGCGCCATAAGAGCAACATCTCATCCGTCACTTTGGCAAAATTATTAAAACTGCCGAATGTAACATATCCATTTTTACGCACCGGAGCCTCATGTCCCGCCTCGGGCATCGCACGAATTACATCCGGCATATAGCAGAGATGGGAATGCGGCAGACGGAGAATCTGCTCGGTAAAGCCCTTCTCTGCAAGCGTATCCCCCTTTGGGATGCATACTTCGTCGGAGAGAAAATAGTCTACCGTATGAAGTCCCGTCGTATTGGTGTAACCGATCCCGAGACACCTGAACCGGTGCCGGGCGGTACGCCATAATCGGAAGTGCATTGTCCTGTGAGTGTCCCGACAGATCGACCAGAATATCAATTTTATCCTCTGCAATAAGCCGTGCTGCTGTCCGTGGCGGACGCCCGCGCAAGTCGCGCCACGTCACACGACGCGTGCGGAATCGCTCGGTCACTGCATCACTCCTGCCGAGCGCATAGCAGAATACCATGAAATGTTCGCCGTCAAAATGACGGAGCAATGGCGGGATAAAATAGGAAACAGCATGCTCCCGAAAATCTGGAGATATATAGCCGATGCGCAGTTTTCGCTGAGATGAGCGGGCGATATGTGCATGTGTATATGGTGTCACATGGAGCAGCTTTTTCGTAATGCTCTGCCTTCTGTCGTCCCTCTTGTGCTCCGAGTTGACGATAGTTTCGCATGAAGAGATACTTGCTGTAAAGCTCAGCTGCAACGGAATCATCATCAGCGAGACGGCTCGACGCATGGTAATTCATGCGCCGCTCCTTTTGCTTCGCCGACAAGATAGAGCGCATCGGCAAGCCAGCCGCGTGCACGTCTTAGGATTTGATGGTAGATCGTGCAGGGATGAGATCCTCCGAGCCAAGCGGTTTCTCCTTATAGGACAATTCTTCAATGAGATCGCCAAAAGAGTAATCTCATCATCCAGTCGAAAGTCGAGTGCGGCGAGGCCTGCTTTTCACCATACGGGCACGAGGATGACGCGGCTGAACGCTGAGAACCTGATCAGCAAGCGTCTCCGCCTCGTCTGTACGGCCGCTGTGAAGTGCCACCTCGGCATTTACAGCGGCAGCATCGACATCGCCGGCTTTCCAGACGCTCGACCTCCTGCGCGCATGCGCGCATCCCCTTTAGATCGCCATCGGAGGAAAATTTTGTTGCAAGGCGCAGCCAGTTCAGCTTCTCCTCGGCAGCATGTTCCTCCAGCGGCACCTGTTCCTGCATCTTCATCCCCTTTTTCCCTTTGACTCAGATCTCCGGCTGCAGTTCTTTTCCCGTACTCCTGTAAAAGATTTTCTGATCGTGCTTATACTCCGGTGCAAGCGGCTTTTCCTGCGGACAGTGAATGCACCAAAAATCTTCCTCCTGATTTGGGACAACACACCTGAACTCGTGACGCCGCATCTCCATGCACATCGATGTATCATAGAAATGCCAGCCCGTGAAGAGATCCTCCCGCCAGCGAATACCATACTGTATCGCCATAAAGAGACCGTCTGCCGCCTCAACGTCGATGTATGGTCCATCGGGCTCCATACAACGTGAGTCAATAACGCTCTCTGTTTCACAGTGATGAAGAACACGCCCATAGGGTGCGAAGTCCGTCCACCAAACACCTGACTGCGGCGGGCTTCGGCATCCGATTACACCGACCAGTCCGATCGTCTCATCACGAAAAATAGAGAGCAGATCGGCAATCACATTCTTATTGACCACAAGGACATCCTGATGCAGATACACCATATAGCGCGCATTGGTTGCACACGCACCCTCATTGTACCCTGCACACATGGATTTGCGCACCGCGCACGAGGGATATACTCGACAGTTATCCCTGCGGGAACGGAGAGTGCCTTGAGATAGAAGGCATTCGCGGTACATATCTTCATCATTGACACAGGTGATAAAAGGCTGTTTATGTTCATCCACGCACACGATCGGCTTACTCTTCATGCGTACATTCTCTCTGCAAACTCAGATACAGCTCCTGCTAGAACAGGGCGATACTCTCTGCCGCACTCTCATGCAGCATTTGCTGGATATATACATCATGCCCTTGTGAGCATGCAAAAAGGGCACGATAGAATCGCTCGGTGTGCACCACCGTCTCATGAATCAATGCCGCAAGATAGGCAGGAAAAATATTCAGCCGTGTTACTTTATCCCACAGCGAGCGCGTAGACTCTACTCGTACAACATCATACTCAATGCGGTGAAGGAGACGTACGATACACCTGCGTTGTTCGGCTGTATACATCGACTTGAGCAGGGAGAGTTCCGGCATCGACCGATCTGCACGGATCAGGTAGAACTCTGCCTCCAGATCATCGTCATGATTCTCGAATCCGGCTGTTACGAGCCGGTCGATCATGCCGGGCGGCGCCTTCCTTTGCTGTGGCTGACAGCGCACACTCTTATAGAAGGAAGCATACAGCAGTTTCTCAAACTCTGCACGCGCATAAAGACGCGAAACAATGGAGTAATAGTGCCCGTCCATCAAATTTTGCAGGACAGACCAATGACGTATATTGCGAAAACTCGTCAGGAGCGCCCCTGTATCTTTTAGGAACAGGGAAAACCCTGCCGCGATATCCTGCGGATTATCCACATTTTCCAACGCCAGATCGGAAATAATATAGTCAAAATATTTTCGTTCATACGGCAGAGGAGTTGTGACGTAATCCAGTTCCTGCCAATGAACACCTGTGGGAATGTCTGCCGGATCGCATTCAGCGGCAAGTGCATGAAGCTCCGACTTAGGAAACATTTTTCGCAGCTGCGGCAAATATTCCAGGCTCTCAACGACAAGTACACGCAGCGGAGCAGCATCAGGTACAAGAAAGGAAAGGAGCTCTGATCGAATCTTTTCAGCCAAACAATGTCCTCCCCCGCTTTGCCGTTATGTATATATCGAAATCATTATAACACAGTCTGCAAAGAAGTTGTATCCATATTACTCATCAAACGCAGTACCGTCAAGCAGCGGCAAAAACAAAGACAACCGGCGTCTCATATGGATGGATCTTCCGAATCGCACGCATCGTCTCATCAATTCGCCGTTCTTCAACGCGTACCTCGACCTTTAGTTCCTCCGCCTCGGTAATCTCGCCCACTTCTCCCTCATAAGGATCTGCTCCTGCAAGAGTTCGCCATGTCCCCATCACAGGACTATAGGCAAGGCAGGAGTCATAGTTCCCGATATGTCCGGCATCCACCACCTGCAGTGCCTTTTGGAGTGCAGGAAGATGTGTTCGCGGAATAAATATTTCCATCTTTACATACTTCATGGGCGCAAACTCCTATTATTTCTTCGTGTCAAGAAGTCACTCGATGCTCAGTCCGACATCACTGCGCAGCTGTATCGCCTCAGCAATATGAGATGCTCCGATGATCGGTTTTCCATCAAGATCGGCAATCGTCCTCGCCACCTTAATGATGCGGTCATGCGAACGTGCCGACAGTTGAATGCGATGAAATGCTGCTTCCAGCAGATGCTCTGCATCCTTCTCCATCGTACAGTACTTCTTGATCATGCTGTGATTCATCTGTGCATTACAAAAGAGCCCGTGACGTTCTAGGCGCTCCCGCTCTATCGTACGTGCCCGCACTACGCGGGCACGTATCGCTGCAGATGACTCGGCCCGCTGCGTCGCATGCAAATCCGCATAATCACACGCGATACACGAATATGAAGATCAATACGGTCTAATAACGGCCCAGACAGCTTGCGTGTATAACGTTTGATCTCCCCCGCAGAACATTCACAGGTATGATCTTTGTCGCCAAAAAATCCGCAGGGGCACGGATTCATTGCCGCTACCAAAATGATACTAGAGGGAAAGGTCAGCGTTGCGTTCGCACGCGACACCGTAATCTGGCGATCCTCGATCGGCTCGCGCAGGGAACCTCAAGCGTCTTCTTGCTGAACTCCGGCAGTTCATCCAGAAAGAGCACGCCGTGATGGGCGAGCGTCACCTCGCCCGGGCGCGGGATGCTCCCACCGCCGATCATCGCCACCGTCGAGGACGTATGATGCGGACTGCGGAACGGGCGCGTGGTCACAAGCCCCGTATCCTTGCCGAGCAGCCCCGAGATGCTGTAAATCTTCGTGATCTCGATGGCTTCTTCCTTCGTCAGCTCGGCAGGATCGAACTCATCCGACGTGCCAGCATCGTCTTGCCCGACCCGGCACGCCGACCATCGAGGACATTGTGCCCTCCGCCGCTGCAATCTCAAGCGCACGTTTCGCCTGATACTGTCCCCTGCACATCCGCAAAGTCATCGGTGAAAGGCCGCATCTCTTTTCTGTTCTGTTGCATGTGGCACAGCAGGAGTCAGCATCTCCGTGCCCGGTCAGATGGCGTACCAACTGCGCCAGATTCTCGACCGCATAGACCTTCAGTCCGTCAATCAGGAGTGCCTCGTCTGCATTGGAAGGCGCAACGTAAACTCTGTCAGACCATGTTCCCGCGCCGTAATCGCCATCGGGAGAATGCCGCTGATCGGACGGCAGTTCCCATCGAGAGAAAGCTCCGCTGAGAAAAGTGCGCTCTGCACTGCCGCCTCGGGAACCATACCGTAGGATGCAAGAGACCAACCGCAATCGGCAGATCAAGCCCCGAACTGTCCTTTCGCACATCGGCGGGCGCAAGATTCACCGTCACCCGCTCCCTGCCGCAGCTGAATGCCCGAGTTGCGAATCGCCGTCCGTACCCGCTCCTTCGACTCCTTCACCGACGTATCGGGAAGCCCGACCAGTTCAAAAGCCCGGCAGCCCCGGTGACATCCACCTCAACGTCGATAATCCGTCCGTCTATCCCGAGGGTCGTCGCACCGCAGGTCTTTTGCAAACAACGGCCTTCCCTCCTACGTTTCAAATATAAGAAAATTATAACACAGAGAGGGTATGTTGCCTAATGATTCTTTGCATCAAAAGATTCCAGTCGCTAGGTGGGGCGAATGGAATCTGTGTTGATCTTGCATTCTTCACGCCCATTGTTGACGTTGAGAGTCTTTCAACCACAAAGAAAAATACACGTCCTTAAGCAAAAGATGGTATAGCATATTGGATGTACATTGTTTTGTTCAGGAATTATATTTTTGAGTGGCATTATCGCCGATAGGGCATCGGGCAATCCCTCTATTTTTGTACCCAGTCCACTGCTCATATTTATTGGCGCAGTGATACCCCGCCTGTGTTTCTTTGCCCTTGAACGAACTCTTCTTATTGATGCACACACCCAAAACTCGGTCATTTTCACAACGAACAGATTCTGTCGGATTCTCTCTTTGCCCATCCAATGTTCACAGGCAGCACAGCATTTGTGATCTCAGTAGGACGCCCATTAATATCCCCTTTTTATCAATGATCGCCAAATTTTCATGCCGGATGTGGAAATCAACGCCTGCAATAAACACGACCTCCTCACACTTCTTACCCGCTCTCACCGTCCATATAAATCGTGCCGCCGGGAAGCAAGGGATAATCCTGTACTCTTTCGCTAATATAATCGAAAAAGCTCATCCTCCTGCTCTGACACATCCCCACCATCCAGCATTTTCATCCGGGATGAGAGAACGTTCTTCGTCCACACTAAAACAGGATCAGCACGCCTCTACTGTATCGTCCTGAACAGGCAATTCTCCTGCCTCCGAGATACATCGAATCTTCCCGTCCTGCGATCCTGAATATCTTTTTGACATTGGAATAGTCCGGTCCCCATATCCGCATAACAGCTTTTGCCCCACCACAGTCCAAACCAGTGCATAAAGTCCTTTGCACAATCCGCATCATCGAAAAACAAAAAGATGTCAGGATTATTCAAATGTTTGTAAAAACTCATCTGTTTGCCACGCCAATAAGGGCTGCACGGATTCAATAAATTCCCACGGAAGCTGTACGGTATATGAGAAGCATATCCTGCTGTTCGAATATCTCCGGCGGTATCGCCGCGATGCGTTTGTCCGAGACCAACAAGACGCGCCATAGCCATACTCATCCCTCGTCCACATCGTCCTCGCAGCTTTCTCGTCTAAAGCCCCTTCCATATCACGTACGGCTCATCATCCCCTTCGTATCTCTCGCGCTCTTTATAAAATCGCCGCACAGGCATACCATAGAAGCGGGTGCACTCCGTAGCGCAAGAATAATTACGCTCTCAGGAGAAGCAGCCGCTCATCCGCACAGGTAATCCGCAGATCCCAAATTTCCTGTAGGATGACATTTCCTTTATCCCTCCATCATTCGATTGACCATGCGCCTTTTCCGCGCACAAGTCTCTGAATGCTGCACCTCTCTATGCCCATCGGTTTTTATCATAATCCATTGCACGAGCAAAAACACCTTTGATCGGTCAGACTCTGTTGCAAGAAGTGCAGTGCACGCTCTGCTCATGACACTCTATGATCATCCATATAATGTCTGCACTTTCGTGAAAAAGAACGACTAAGTTCCTCCGCTTGTCCACATACTTCAAGCATTGAAAAGCTGCTCATCCCTCGAAAGATTAACATAGCTCCCTGTACTTCTGCATCTTGTGCGGACAATTTTCCTGCGGAACCAGATTTTTCTTCGATATGCAGAGAATATTGCCTCCTGCTGTGATGCGGGAATGCCTGTGATCACATCCTCGCAGTCCAATGTCAATAATTTGAGAATCCGTGAGCATCTGCCATCCAATGACGCGAATAAACTCTTTTGCGGCATCCACATTAGCAAAACAAAGACTGCAGGATGACATACGGCCTCACCCGGCTCCCTCTTCTGCAGAGAAAAGAGCGGTGCTATGCATTCGACCAGCTGCTCGCTGTTTTGTCCGATAGACAAGCACCATATCCTGCTTCTTGAGCAGTTCGACAGGAATTTCTGCCACGGATACATCCGCCGTTAAGAGGATTCGCCAGACCCGAACATCATCTTCGGTATGTGTCAAATCGGTTTTTGTCCCTCGACAGAACCGCTTTACAGAAATACCGCATCTCGATCTCACGGGTCTCCTGATGAGGAGCGTATCTCGCTCAATGACGGCAGTAAATCATCATGCTTGCACGCAATTCTAAGTTCGCGTGCGCCCTCGTACACTCGCATTTTCGCTCTCTCCTCACCAATTCTGATTCCCTGCATACAAATAGAACCGGCTCAATTCACTATCCTTTGGGTACTGTATTTTTAGGGCATGGGCTGTGCGACAAAAACAAGGATTTCGTTCTTATCATGCACCCTCAATCTGCCATAGAACATTGACCCCATCTGCAAAACAACCGGCAATGGCTTCCGCTTTTTCCATTACATCGAACATGGAAAGTTCTTTTTGAGCCTCTGAAAATCAGCTGTACCCCCTGCGTGCTCCATTCCGAGCTGGCAGCCTCTAACGGGAGCGTTTTCCCCGAGATCCGTTGCAGATTCCCTTTGTCGATGCAACAAGCGGTGAAAACATCGTCCCATGTCGCACCAACCACCTGAGATTGACGCGGTGCCCCGCAAGCCCGACCCACAAACATAAGCCTCGCAGAATCGGCATCCGTGGAAACAAAGGACGGCAGACATGGCGCATCGGTCGCCGAGCATTCTCCTGCAGCGACGACCAAGCGCTCTGCACAAGCGATAAAGTCTTTTCCTCAGAATCCGTGCGGTAAACACAAATGACATCCTGCTCTTTTAGCACCGCAGTCGGCAAGTCTCTTTTACCTGTACGTCCGAAAGCAACACGGTATTTCGCCAAGACACCTCATCCATGGAGATTGGAGTTTCATGTTCTGTTCCACTTCCGGATAAAATAGACGAACGGACATCCCACACAGGAATCTCCACCTCTACACGGGAATAATAGTGAGCGAGTGCGAAAACACGCTCTCATCCGCGCAGGTGAGTCTCACCCGCGATCCATCGAGGTATTCTCTTCATCTTTGAACATTTCCTCAAACATCGTTCTCCCTCTTTTCATTTGTTTCCAGTCAAGATCAGATCTTTCCATCCAGTAAGTTCTTTGATACGGCGAGACAAAAAGCACTACATATTCTTTCAGTTTTCCTCCAAAAGAAGTCTCGCTGTTCCTTTGGTAAAAATGGAAAATTTATCTCCTCCTCATTAAATTTTGGAAAACTCTCGGTACAACCAGAAACGTTCCCATGCTTTTTCACCGTTTTTTCCGCCCAAACGCTCTTGAAGTCTCTCGACCTCTACTTTCATCGACCCGCTCAGCATGGATTTATAAGGCTCATATTCTTGAACTCTCCTTGCTGTCAAAACGAGGTAGAAACCTATACAGTGCTCTCACTTTCGTTCTTCAAAAACCAAGCCAATCACATCACCATTGTCTTTCTTAGGCTTTTTCAAACCAATACTCCGATCTCTTTATTTGGTATTCTTTCCAGAGTGTGAACATCTTTCATCTGAGATTCAAATTCTTTGATAAATCTCCCAGAGTGTCATTTCGTGCAGCTGACACTCTGCCAAATGTAGAAGGCGGTATCCATATCGTCATCTGATTTTACAAAATCCATGAGGCTGCGATTCCATAGTAGTTAGCGCCATCCTCCTAGTGATGTCGATCAACTGCCATGAGTGTTTTTCTGCACCAATGTCTTGCAACTATCTCCAAGCCAGCACATGCTTCCAGCCATGGAACAATATCATCCTTCCATGAAAAGCCTCTTTATTTGAGACCCTCGATTTCAGGTTCGTTTGCGGCGCGCTCTCGTACTCCGTACTCATTCCCCAGCGTACTCGTCATACTGCTCCAAAGAGATGGTTTGTAGTCCATCCTTTGTCCGATAACATAGTCGCATGTTTTCCCTCGTCCAATTTCCAATCATGCGTAATAGTCCGCCAACTGATGATCTTGATCTCCCGCATTGATTTTCGCTTCGATGGGGATGAGTCCATTCATTTCAATGGTAAGGTCGATGCGTCCGTCTTGGTCAGGCATCCTCACATCTCGACGAGCGTCTTCTGCCCGCATGGAAACACTTTCCCCTAAGATATCCGCAAGGAATTTTTCAAGGAAAATTGCTCCTGCGTCGTGTCCCCCTGCGGAGAGAGCAATGCGCCGAGCATCTTGCAAATGTAGACTCCCGTGTCTCAGTCCCATGATGAAAAGATATTGAAGTTTTCTCCACGAGCGCGTTTTTCCGCTTCTTTTGTATGAATATCATCACATATAGGTTTTACTTCGTCTAAAAAGACAACAGCCTTTTTCCACTTTGGTCGATGCCACGACATCTCACCTTCCTATAAACAGCTCCTCCTCGATTACCTAAAGCCACATCTTCATATAAGCAATGCAAGGAACACCTACGATCGTCCTCTTGTTTTCGATTCATCATCCCTCGATATAAAAGGAGCAGATTATTTGCTCCAATCGTGCGCATTTCTCTCAACTGAGTGACCTTCCTTGCTGTCGTGATGAGGATTACCTGCCCTACATTTTTGTGGGGCTTATATATCTCCTTAAAATTTTCCCAACTTCCGCTTACGTTATCGTATGCATCGATTTTTCAAAGTGCTGCCCTAAGTCTCGATGCGCGCTACACGCGAAAGGCGACAGCGGCGAAAATATCTCATCTCGCCATAAAAATACGCTGTAATACGACAGCCGAAAGTAATCGTCTCTTTTTATTAATCGAACGATAGCATCCAGAATTGGCGCTATCGCTTTTGCGTCCGTTTCGCAGTCAATGATAATGACAACACGATCATGCCCTGTCGTTATCTCGCGCAGTTCTACCGCACCTTCAATTCTGTGTGACACAACATATATCAGTCTGTTTGGCAATCGCTTCGCTGAGAACTCCTCATTAACTCACTGTCAAATTTTCTCATTGCGCTCAACTCCGATCCGTGTACACTTTTAGGCAAGAAGCAGTCATTCTCGATCAAATTCATGGCATCTACGTCTTGGCAAGAGCATCTTCAATATCTATCACACTCAGAGCAATTCCATATCGTACCGTTCACGTAGAGTATTTACGAGGAGCATGGAATCATCAACAGACAGGTGAGGGAACTTTCATGGTTCCTGCATAATAAAAATCCCTGGCATTCAAAAATCAACTCACTCGCTGAAAGTGACTTGATTTCACTCTCCTGCCGCAGCCTTTGGTGTCAGCAGTTTGACCGACTGATAACGTTCATCCTTCGTCTGATCCTCGAGTACAGCTGGGAAATCAATGATTCCCGCACCGATGACTCCAGCGCCTTTATGATAGTAAAGACATAGTCCTGGCTGAAAGTGCCGCACTTCATCAGCCGCTTTCACCATAAGCGCTGATTTTGGACTTGTCGAACATATCCCAGACGGCAGCGTCGTCGTATTTGATTTGCGTGTCAAACAGAACTCCTTTCTTGTTCTTTTGGATTGACAGAGGCATCATACGGCTTTTGCAAAAACTCAAAGTACTGTTCCTCTCCGATCTTGTAGATACGGTGGGGCAAAAATCAATATCTAGCCCGGCTGCTCTCCAATAATTGACAGCTCCAATCATCGTATCATCAGAGGTACTCCCCAATTACCAACTTCTGATGCTGATTGAACTCCACATCACTTAATGAATCCGTCAGAGCAAAAACAGATTGATGCGCTTCGGACAGTGCTGTATCCGATTTGCTGTACTGGCGATATAGGTGATCGAGCTCCACATAGCCATATCGCTCCAAAATTTCTGCGCGTAGCGCATGAGCTGCAAGGCGGTATCGCCGCCCACCCTCCCCTCGCCTCAGTTCGAACAGAACCATATTTCCATATTGATCCAGAGCCATAATGTCGGGTTCTTCCTGATAATGACGTTTCTGAAAAATGGGCATCAGAAGTCCGCCCGCCGTATACACTCGCTCATATAGGTCAGCAAGCAGTTCCTCAGATCTTTTCCTTGTCACTAATATCTGCACTGTAATACTCCAACGGATGCAGAACGATTTCCTCCCTCCCACGTCTGGCTCGCATCTCTTTGCTATAACGGTACAACATATCAATCAAATCCTTTCCAGTGCGCATGAAAAATCCAGAGGTCAGTATATGCAGACCGATTGGCTGAGTTTCTATAAGAGCGCATACTATGTCTACAACGTGAATATTTGTGTATGCAACTTACCGATAAAAACTTGCCATACAATCAACAACCTCACGAATCTCATCCCGCAGACTTTCTGGCTCTAGAATCTCTGCATACTCCCCGTACTGCAGTGCCCAGTATCTCATCGCATGTTTGTTGCAGGCAACGAAACGATGAGTTTATCCGCCTCCTCTTGAACAATGCGAAATTTCTTACCGAACCAGTCGATCAGTGCTCCTATCATGTGCTCCAGAGACGCGCATCTTCACTGCACGCTCAATCGCTGAACATATAGATGTGTTCTTCCATGTGCTTTGGCAGACTGGCCTTGGACAAAAATCTTCCATTTGATCCATCGGCTCGACCTTCGCATCGAGCATCTCCAGCTTCGTGCATATAATCTAGGCGATAGTGAGAAAGTCGATTGCTTGTGTCGTAACTGCAGAGCAAATAATATCTGCCCTGATTTGCCACCATCTGATACGGGTTCACGATGTACGGGTCTTTCCGTCTGGGATGTAGCTGGAAGTCTTTGCTCGTAGCTATTAAGTGGCAGAACCTTCCGCTCCTGTTCGATGGCATCGTTCAGCATCATCCAAATTCAGCAGAACTTGCTTGTTGTCTGAGTGTATGAGTTTTCGGCAGATGACAGACGTGCTTCACTTTGGCATGGAAGTATTTGTTGCAAGCCCTGTCAGCTTCTTGATCAGTCGTTCAGCCTCTTCGCCGGAAAGAGTACGGGAAAAAGGACGCTGTCGATCAGCATTCTCAGTTCTGCATTGTCAAATAAACAGCGATTTAAGGAAGATACCGCCACGCATGGAAAATATCATACCCCATATTCTTAAGGAGCATAAGATTATTCTTGACCGTCTGCCGCGAGCACATGGAACGCCATAGTTTTTCTCCAGCAACTCCACGATTTTCTGTTGCGTCAAGCGGTGGTCGCTGTCCGTATATTGCTCCAAGACCTCCAAAATCATCATATTTAGAACCTTCTTGTCCTGCAGTGCATAAAGATACATATTATGCTCACCTCCTGAAAATGTAGTGCCTTTCAATCCGGTATGCGTCGATTCCTGTTATTTTTGTCGGGCAAGTTTTTCTGCTAGTCGAGGAAAAAGTCCATCCAGTTCGGCAACTTTGGCATGGATGTCAAAACCGCATTCGCCCTCCTTGTAAAGCAAAGTAGAATACTCGGCCATTCGCCCCCATCTGCTTTGCCTCGAATATACAATGCGCGTGCCTTCTTCACATCAAACGCTTTGGGGGGAAGATGACCTTCCTGAACCACCATTTCGTCCATAATCACAGGATCCCCGCTGATGTCGAGCATGGGACTGGCACTCTTATCCGGCTCATCATCGTACATATTATACAGCTCAAATGCCCCTCATAGCTGTTCCTTTCAACCTCGAGTGCGCCTCGTTTCGCACAAAATAGCGGGTAATCGTGCGGATGCCATAGCCTTCAATGGAGTCGAGCTTGATCCGATCCTCTCCAAAACCGGATAAATGAATGTTCTTTTCTGTTCATCGTGATTTCTCCTTCATAAAGTAGAAAACCAAGGACGGTATATCTCAGTCCCACAAGTCGCGAAATATTTGGCAAAAGAAATCAGTGCTGTGCTACAATTGTTTGATAATTGCATTATAGCATATTCGATGTTAAAAATTTTTACCTTTTTGGAGATTTTTCAAAAACATTTCCGATGTTCCCAATTCCCTATACGCTCACGTCCGCTCCATCCTGGAACAATACCGTCCCCCATGTCCATGTCCACGATCACGTACTCCAGCATGCTTGCCCACAGTCGTCTGTAGGAATCTGCCGCAGAAGTTATCTGGCTCATATCATCCCTCAACCGCAATCTCAATCTCACCCTTGAAAACAACGGTAATCTGTCCGTCCTCCTTGACCACAATGTGATCGAGCAATCCGCCCCATAGCTCCTCATCGAACTCAACTCTGCTCCCGTTGATACCACATATCACATGAATCATGCCCTCAAGGTGTTTCTCTTGCGTCCCTCTCGATGATTTGCTCGTCCAACTTCTCCAAATCCATCTGCTTTTCCAGATAGCATGCGCGAATCTCATTTTCTCGTTTTCAGATACATCGTCTGATCCTGTGCCACACGTGCGTTCTCACGAATCAGCGTTTCAAGGCGTTCTGTCAAACCGCCGAGTTCCTGCTCTACTCTATTATGTTCCTCCACCAACTCTCCCTGTTTGGCAAACGTCGTCAATCAGGGATTGGAGTTCCACAATCACCTTCTCTTTGACCTCCACCAAGGGAGTTCAGTGCCTTGACGAAAATCTGTTTGATTTCCTCCTCCGTCAGATGCCTCGTGCTGCACGGCTTTCCCTTTGGGAATATTTCTTGTTGCAGCGGTAGATAACTCTGCGGTACTTGTCGGTCGAATGCCAGACCTTCGCACCGTACCAACCACCACAGCAGCCGCATTTGATTTTTGTTCGCAAAGATGCTCACGCCGCTGTGCTTCCCGTTCTGCTCTCTGCGTTTTATCTCCGATTGCACAAAGTCGAACAAGTCCGGCGGGATAATCGCCTCGTGGTGCTCCTCCACATAGTACTGTGGAATCTCGCCCGTGTTCTTCCGTCGCGTCTTATCGAGGAAGTCTGCCGTATATTCCTTCTGGATCAGTGCATCGCCACGATACTTCTCTATTTGTAAGGATGGAGCGCACTGTGGAGATGTACCACTTGTCCTTTTCCCGACGGGGATTTGATTCCCCGCTTCTCTAACTCCTTGGTGATGGCATAGAAGGATCGCCCGCCAAGGAAGAGCTTGTAGATGAGCTTCACCACTTTCGCCTGTTCCTCGTTGATTTTGAAATCCTTGTCATAGCCGAGAAAAGCACTGTAGCCCACACTGGTTTTGCCCTCGGCGAACTGTTTCCGCTTGCCCCATGTGGTGTTCTCCGAGATGCTGCGGCTCTCCTCCTGAGCTAGGCTGGACATAATCGTGATAAGGAGTTCTCCGCGCGTGTCGAACGTCCAGATGTTCTCTTTTTCAAAGTAAATCTCTACGCCGTTTTTCCTTGAGCTTGCGGACGTTTTGGAGCGAATCCACCGTGTTTCTCGCAAAGCGGCTGACCGACTTTGTGATGATGAGGTCGATCTTGCCCGCAAGGGCATCCTCGATCATCTGGTTGAACCCGTCACGCTTCTTTGTGTTGGTGCCGCTGATTCCCTCGTCCGAATACATGCCGACGAAATCCCAGTCAGCGCGGCTTTCGATGTAGTTCTTGTAATGCGCCATCTGCATTTCGTAACTGGAAGCCTGTTCTTCATGATCGGTCGAAACTCTGGCATATCCTGCCGTTCTGCGCCGCCTTGGTTCTGCCGTAACCTCAGAGCGAAAGATTTTAGGACTGGCAGGGATGACCCTCACTGTCTTTGCCATCGGTATGCGCCTCCTTCTTTGAGTTGAAATATGACCTCATCGTCGGATATGACAATCCGCTCGACGTTCTGCACAATCTTTCCCTCGTAGCCATCGCCGAACAAGGATTCTGCCGCTTCCTTGAGTTCGGATTCGGGCAGCCGTTTCAGTCGGCACTTTTGTGCGCGGCTGACTGCAAGCCCACACCTTAGTTCCTTCATCCATGTATCCCTGCTCACACTTGCTGCCGCAGGAGGCACAGTACACTTTGTTCGTGAAGGGATTGCTGCCGCGCTGTCCGTTGTAGATTCGGGCGGTCTTTTTTATGCGGCCATTGGTTAGGTGAAATTCCACACAGTCACCGTGAATGACGATCTTTGACACCTTATGCCTAAGTTCCGCAGTATCAAAATCATCCTTCTCCATGACGGTTCTGACCGCAGCCACAAGCTCCTCTTCCTTGATCGGACGGCTGTCACAGGATTCCCTACCTTTCCGCTCTCTTGTGTTGCAGCCCCACCGTCTGTACTTTCCCTGCGGTTCTTCTGCTGAAGCCGCCGCCGCAGCATCCGCATTTCACCATTCCGGAAAACGGAAGAAGAACAGGATTCCGATTCACAGCCCGTTTGGCTCGTAACCTTCGCGTCTCCTGTGCCTTATCGAAGTCTGTCTTTGACACCAGAGGCTCGAACACGCCATCCACCAGATACATTGGCAGCTCACCTTTATTCCGTTTGCGGATATGTCCCTCACCGATGTAGTTCTTCTGTAATGCCATTGTGCCCGTGTAGGAGCAATTTGAGAGGATGTCCTTTACCGTGGTCTGCTCGATGGGTCTCCCCTGCCGTCCCTGTGACTCCGCGCCCTGCGAGACTCTTTTGCAATGGCGTAGGCAGATTCCCCGGCAAGGTATCTACGGAATATCTCCCTTGACGATCTCGCCCTCTACTTCAACAATACAGAACATCTCTCCGTCCCATGTGTAGCCGTACGGTGCTTTATGCCCGTTCGGGAACCCCTGTGCGAACCGCCTCCGCACGCCCCACCGAATGTTGTCACCAATGCTTCTGCTCTCCTCTTGGGCAAAGGATGCGAGCAGCGTCAAGAGGAGTTCTCCGTCTTCGGATGTGGAATCAATGTTCTCGCGCTCGAAGCGGACGGCGATCCCCTTCTCTTTCAACTGTCGGACGGTATGAAGGCAATCCACGGTGTCACGGGCAAAGCGGCTGATGCTTTTGACGAGCACCAAATCAATCTTCCCGGCGTTGCAGTCCGCGATCAGCCGCTTGAACTCCGTCCGATGCGCGGTACTTGTGCCTGTGATACCTTCATCTGCGTACACGCCGGCGTATTCCCATGCGGGATTATTCTGGATGAGACTGCTGTAGTAACTGACCTGCGCCGCAAGGGAGTGGTGAAGCGTGTCCACAGAAACGCGGGCATAAGCAGCCACACGCAGCTTTTTTCTGTAATGTCTGGGTTGGTTGGACTCTTCGTATCTTCATGGTGATTCCTCCTTTCCACTCCCATGTTCCCGTACTATCCGCACGATAGCAAGTCAATATCTGAAAATAGAAGCCCGATGACGGGGCGATATTTCTCGCGCATTTTTCGCTTCAAACGCAAGATACTCGTTCTCTGACAAAAAGCCCGCTCTGCAGCATTTTTCCATGAAGCACGCATCACCATCTGATACGTCATTTCCCGTATTCCTTCTTCCTTGCTCATCTCAACATCTCCCTTCATGAAACAGCAGACAAAAACGGCGCTTTTTGGTCACCCAAAAAGTAAAAATAACCCGACGATCATTCGCCGGGCGTTGAGGTTAAAGCAGTTATTTATCTTTGAGGCTGTGCATCATGTCCTGCAATTTCTGCGGAACGGGAAGCCCCATCCGCGCTGCGTTCTCGATGATGGAGATTCCTTCATTCGAGATGTAGAAGAAGATCACGGCAGAGCGCAGGACGCAGCCGCTTCCGATGATGTGGGTATCCAGTACATTCGCCACGCCGACAAGGGTGAAGATGCAGACTTTCTTGCAAATGCCCTTGAAGCCGATGGCACTCGACAGTTTCTTTTTCCACAATCGCACGGAGAACACCCTGTGACGTAATCCGTCGCCACAAACACAACGAGCGCATAGAGCAGATCATCGAAGCTGCCGAGGAACTCCCCGACCACGATGCCAATGCCCGCCGCATACAGACGTATTGTCAAAATCTGATCCATATCAGACACCCCCTGCTTTCTTCCATTTATTGAGATTGCTCATCCTGCGCAGCCGTCGCATCTGCGCCGAGTTCGGACAATATCTTCTCGGCAGAGACGAAACCTCTATATCTAGCCATCTTCCACCAACTCCCTGCATTCCATCACGAGCCACCGCTTCTTCCCGCCGAGCGGATACGGCGGCGCAATCGGCGTGAGCGTTTTATCTCCCCAACGGATACGATCCGTCACGCGCACATCCGCACGATAACGAATGACGATGCGGTAATCCACCTCCTGCACCTTCTCCGCATATCCGTCCGAGATTTTTGCCGCAAAGGGCAGAACGAGTGCCCAGGCTTTACCGACTTCCCTGCACCGACGATGAAAGGATATTCCCTCATCATCCGTCTCCGTTACGGGACGCAGAATAGTGATTCGATGACGCAGTTCGCTCATGGACACTCTCACCTAAAAGACCTCCTTCCGCACACCGAAGAGAAGCGAGCGAAGCGTCAGCGCAAGCCCTCTGTGATCCGCTTCCTCTCGGTGTTCGTAAAGATAGGAGACGGCATAGAGGATTGCGACCCGTACAATCGCCTGATCTTCGACCTTGGACAGCTTCTTCACGCGCAGAAGTGCCGTGCAAATCTGTTCTGCCGTTTCCGCAAAGTGCATGAGGAGATCGTCCTCCTCATCCCCGTCAATCCTAAGATACTGCTTGACTGCCGCAAGCGGCACAAGCATAAAACCACCTCCCTCTTTGCCGCAAAACCAATGAAATCGCTGATAAAATGGATAAGTGGACGATTTATCAGCCCTTCATCTTGAGCGTCTGCACCGCTTCCTCAAGAACGAGTTTGCCGTCCACACGCTCCTTCATAACGTAGCCGACCATGCCGTTGCCCGCGAAGAGTTCCTTGAGTTCCTGCAGGGAACGTGTCCCACGGTCACCGATATTGTAGTAGGAGTAGTCACCGAATGCGATGACGGTCTTACCCGCCTCGACAGCAGGCATATACGCCGAGGAATACACGGGGTAGCCGAGCAGACGGTCGGGTTCGCCCATCTGGTACGATGGCTGCCAAAAATATGCACCGTTGGCATCCTTGAGCTTTTCGGATGCTTGCAAGCGTCTGGTCGTTGACGATGAACGCCGCATTCTTGCGGTAGGGACGCTTGAGGCTGTAGACGAGCGTCACGAGTTCGTCCGCCTTGAGGTCTGCCGCCGCCGTGGTGACGGATGTTTTTGCCGATGCAAGGAGTCCCTTCGGCTTGTGCGTCCCATCGCCGTTCAGGAACGCATCCTCCTCTGCGTTGCCGAGTGCCTTACCGAACTGCTCAATGAGGTAGTTCTCAAGGTTAAAGGCATTGTCGTAGAGAAGCTCCTCCGTCACCTTGACTGCAACATGGAGCTTGTGCGCGTCAAGGACGATCTGGTCAAAGGTCGCCTCGCCAAAGGTGAGCTGTGCGCCCTCCTCAATCCACGATGCCGCAGGCTTCGTAGCAGCGATGTTGATCTTATGCTCCCCGCTTGTGGTAATCACCGTTGCAAGCGGGCGCAGAACGTTCTCCCTCATTCAGAACGTCAATGAGACGCTGATCGTATTCCTCGGGAACGAGATAGCCACCGTTGGCATCCACGCCCTCCTGCAGGACGTTCTCCACCTGCCTAAAGTTCGTGCGAAGTGCCCTCAGCATTGCCGAGCGATAGCCTTCACTTGCACGTCCTGTCTTTTCTGCATTGAGCGCAGCCCCCGAGTGTTTGTAATCGCCGCCGTCACCGGCTTTTGCAAGCTGCGCGTCGAGGATTGCCTGACGCTCCATGCGCTCGATGTCCTTGCCGAGTGCGAGCACCTCATTCTCCATCTGCTCGTACGCTTTGGCATCTTCGGCTGTGAGATGCCCGTCCTTTTCGTGAGAATCCAGAAACTGCTTTGCCTGTTCCCACATTTCCGCACGCTTCTCGCGCATTGCCATGATCTTATCCATGTGTTTATCCCTCCGTTAGTGTGAAATAGAAAAAGAGCCGTCTTTTTCAGAGGCTCTGCATCGACATTAGCATTTTTGCGTTCCCTGCCCGAATTTCGAGAGCAGAGAGTTCGTGACGGCGGCACGGGAGAAGATCAGTCCGTCTGCCGTATCCGTCATAGGACGCTGAACGTCCGCATAGAGAACAGAATCTGCAAAATCCAAGCTCCACCGCTTTCTTTGCATTCATCCACGTTTCGGCATCCATCAGCCGTGAGATCTTCGCACGGGACAGCCCCGTCTTGATCTCATAAGCGTTGATGATACTCTCCTTGATTTCAGAGAGGAACGTAATTGTCCGCTCCATCTCGTGCGTGTCTCCGATGGAAACAGTCATCGGGTTGTGGATCATCAACATCCCCAAGGGAGAAATCTCGACGGTCGTTCCTGCCATTGCAACGACGGATGCAGCAGAAGCGGCAATCCCGTCAATCTTGACGGCGACATTCCCCTTATACTCCATGAGCATATTGTAGATCTGCGCCGCTGCATAGCAGTCCCCGCCCGGCGAGTTGATCCAGAGGTCAATATCTCCCTTGGCGGCGTTCAGCTCAGAGCGGAACATCTGAGGTGTGACCTCATCGCCCCACCACGTTTCGTCCGAGATTTCACCATCAAGAAGCAAGATTCGCTTCTCTCCCTCGTTCCGTACCCAGTTCCAAAATTTACGTTTCATCGCCCTCTCCTTTCTTGTTGGCGAATAAACCTGCGTCCCTTAGTTTTGTCATATTCCCATTGATGAGATAGAGATCGCCGCCCTCCTCCGATTTGATGGGGTTCATATCTTCGAGACTTCGGATGTCGTTCGCGGAGAGCCATCCGTTCTGACGCCCGACAGCATAGCCCTCCATGCGGCTCTTGTAGTCCCCGCGCAGCAGGCCGTCTACGTTGAAGCGGATGAAGTAGTCCTTCCACTCCTTATCTGTCAGAAGTGCTTTCTGCAGGGACTGCTCCCACCGCACCACCCACGGATTCAAAGTGTATTTAACGAACTCCGGGGACTGCTGCTCAATGTTCGAAAACGAGGATTTCTCCAAATCTCCGACCATATGCGGCGGCACACGGTAAAGCCGTGCAATCTCGTCAATCTGGAACTTTCGTGTCTCTAGGAACTGTGCCTCCTCCGGCGGTATGGCAATCTGCTGATACTTTACGCCCTCCTCAAGAACAGCAATCCTGCCTGTGTTCATCGTACCACCGTAGACGGCGTGCCAGCTCTCGCGGAGCTTCGACGGGTCTTTGAGGACACCCGGATGTTCCAGAACACCGCCCGGACGCGCACCGTTCTTGAAGAATGCCGCGCCATACTCTTCCGTTGCAAGAGCGATGCCGATGGCATTCTTTGCCATCGCTATTGGAGAATAGCCCACAAGTCCGTCGAAGCCGAGTCCCGGAATATGCAGTACATCCTCACGCCGCAGCCGAATCTGCCCCTTGTCCGCAAAATTCGGATTCTCCTCCGTGCTTCTCGTGTAGGTGTAGTAAAGTTCGCCTGTCCGGCTGTCACGGCTGACCTCCATCTTATCCGGGAGGAGCGGATAGAGTCCAAGGACACGCCCCCTGCCATCCCGCAAAATTTGTGCATAGGCATTCCCCCAGAGGAGGAGATGTGCCATGAGCGTCTCACGAAAGACGAAACTCGTCATCTCGGGATTCGGCGCATCGTGGAGCAGGAAGTACAGCGGATGCTCCGGCACACGCTCTTTTCCCTGTCCTTTGTATGCGTAAACATGAAGAGGCAGCCCTGCGATGGATTCGGCGAGGATACGCACACAGGCATAGACCGCCGTTGTCTGCATTGCCGTCCGCTCGTTGACTGCCTTGCCCGCCGCAGTCTGCCCAAACAAAAAAGACAAGCCTCCGAGGTGATTCATGGGCTTGTCCCGTGAACGGAAGAGTTTGCTGAATAGGTTCATGGAAACCTCCATTTCAAAACACCAACACCCCACGGCTCTCATACACGGATTCCGAGGTATCATTCCCGCAACGGATCGCACGATCCAGTGCCATGATGAGGGCAATCACACCGTCGATCTTCTCGGTGGACTTCTCCTTGTCCGCCTTGATGTTCCCGGCAGGATCGGTGCGAATGAAGATGTTGTCTGCCATCCAGCGCATGACGGGATGCCCGCCGTGCGCTATTTTTCTTTTTCAAGGTCAGCTTCATCAGTTCCTTGGTCGGCGGACTCATATCCTTAAACCCCTGCCCGAATGGAACAACGGTGAAGCCCATCCCTTCAAGATTCTGTACCATCTGCACCGCGCCCCATCGGTCAAAAGCAATCTCGCGAATGTTGTACTTCTCGCCAAGTTTCTCAATGAACGCCTCGATGAATCCGTAGTGAACCACATTCCCCTCTGTCGTTTGCAGGTAGCCTTGCTTCTCCCACACGTCATAGGGCACATGGTCGCGACGCACACGTAGGTCGATATTCTCCTCGGGAATCCAGAAGTACGGAAGCACGGCAAACGGTTCATCCTCCTCCGTCGGAGGGAACACAAGCACAAATGCCGTAACATCCATCGTGGAGGAAAGGTCAAGACCGCCGTAGCAGACACGCCCATCTAAGGACTCAGCGTCAACAGGGGCGGCACAGCTATCCCACTTGTCCATCGGCATCCACCGCACGGACTGCTTCACCCATTGATTCAGACGCAGCTGACGGAAGCTGTTCTCCTCAGCAGGGTTCTGCCGTGCAGAGTCGCAGGCCGCCTGTACCTTGTCGATGCCAACGGTAATTCCGAGCGACGGATTCGACCTCTTCCAGACCTCCGGGTCTGTCCAGTCCTCATCTTCCTTCGCTCCATAGATCACGGGATAGAAGGTCGGATCAATCTTTCTCCCTTCCAGAATGTCTTTTGCCTTCTGATGCGTCTCGTAGCAGATGGACTGCGTGTCCGTTCCTGCCGTGGTAATGAGAAAGTAGAGCGGCTGCATTCGCGCATCGCCGGAGCCTTTCGTCATAACGTCAAAGAGTTTGCGGTTCGGCTGTGTGTGCAGCTCGTCAAATACAACGCCGTGAATGTTGAAACCGTGCTTCGAGTATGCCTCTGCCGAAAGTACCTGATAGAAGCTGTTCGTCGGCAGATAGACCATTCGCTTCTGGGAGGCAAGGATCTTCACCCGCTTACCGAGTGCGGGACACATCCGCACCATATCTGCTGCGACCTCAAAGACAATGCTCGCCTGCTGACGGTCGGCGGCGCAGCCATACACTTCGGCTCGCTCCTCGCCGTCTCCGCAGCAGAGGAGGAGTGCGACCGCAGCGGCAAGCTCACTGTTGTGGGTTGGAACGAAGGATTCCCCTACCAGATAGCAATGACTGGCACTGTCCACCTGAATGCATTGCATGGGGACTCTCTCTGAGAGCGATACGATGTCTGTCAGATAATGAAAACAGGCGCGAGTGACGGGCAGGTTTCTTCCCTCGATCTGCAGCGTCTTTGCCGCAGGAATACGGATGATAGAGCGACGTGCCTCCTTTCCGTTATCCCGATATTTTTCTCTGTGCTTCATCGTCCGATGGTAGATTTCACCCGTTGTCCAAAGGACGGAGCGCGGCTCCCCGATGATGTAATCCACATTCCAGAGATGACGCTCCCCTGCGACAATGGTCGAACCGTCACGGAAGGTCAGCCGATATGCCTGTTCCGTATCATCCACATCGCTCTTGGCAACAACACGGCAGAGCTGTCCGTTTTCATCAAAAACGGTATCTCCGACACGAATGTCGCCCATTGTGGTAAATCCCTCTGGTGTGGGGATTTTCGTATCGAGTGCAAGCTGTTTTCCCTGTTTCTTGGGAATCTCAACGTATGCCATGTTGAACTGGCGATAGCCGTTCGGCTTCAGAATTCCGAAAATGTCTCGGATAATCCGCTCCTGCCAGTCAATCAACTCGAAGGGCTTTCCTGCCCACGTCCCCTTCGTATGGCACAGGCACTCGATGAAGCCCACGGCATAGTCCGCAGCACCTTTGTCATAGTGCGATTCCTCTGCCATGAACTTTGTCGGCTTGTAGTCCGTCAGTTTCTGCAAGCGATCACCTCCCTCCAAGTGTATGCAAACGAGAAAACCGCCCGCAGGCGGTTCTCGGCAAATTGTGTATTCGTTTATTTGCTGCTGTACTCGTATGCCGCAGCGAGGATTTCCTCGTCAAAGCCGAAATTCCGATAGGCTTCATCAAGGACGGTAAGATAACCGTCGGTGGGCAGTCCAAGTTTGCGTTCCTCGTGCATGATGTACGCCATTCCTCGCGTCATGCCGCAGGGCTTTCCGTCTGCATCGGTTCTCACGGCTTGGACTGTCCGTTTGTAGTAGAACGTCGGGAATCCCTCGTAGCGGTCAAGCCGCTCCTCGTCCTTTTCCGAAATACGCCACAGCAGAATTGGGACTCTTTGTCCTTTCTCCTTCTCAATCGTCGCATACGCTCCCGTTTTGCTCCCCTTGAACATGAGACGCCAGCCTTCGAGGATTCCCGTCCCCAGAAGCTCCGCCTCCGGGCAGCGAAACGCCATCTGCCGCTCGTCCATATTCGAGCCGTAAGCGATGTAAATCTTCGTTTTCATCTTCATCATCCTTTCCGCTTCCGAAGGAACATCCCTTCTACCGCCCCAAGCCCGCCAGAAGGCGGGCAGTTCTTTGGGATTGGCACTTATGTCGAAGGGGTGCTCCTGCCGAAGCGGAAAGCGGCATCGCCCGCAAGGTTCCTCGTGAGGATGTCCCTCGCCGTGGCGAATTCTCCCGCCGATGAAGCCGAGGCGCATCAGCCATGTCCGCATTGCGAATTTCGGGTTCTCCCGCTGTGGTTCTTTGGGGCTTGCCGTCCTTACTGTCCTTGCCATTTCGGAAAGGGCAAGGCAAAGCTGGATGTAGCTCTTGATTTCCCCCGCATGGATGCCGCCCTTGCGCTCTGCCGTGGGATTGGCGAACTGGAAGAGGCGGAATTCGATGGTGCCTTTCGTGAAGGTCGCGTGGAGATTCAGGCAATGATACCGTGAGCCGTTGTAGTGATGTCCTCTGCCATGTGCAGCACAATTCCCCTTCGTACCAGATGTCCGCAAGTTCTTCCATCGTCTGTGGCTTTTTCCCTGTTGAGACGGTCGAGGAAGATTCGATCCACTGTCCCTGCAGTAGCGTCCGATGCGGCTTTTGATCGATGCGCATCGCGGCGATCAGGAGGGTTTCGTGGCTTGCCATCAGGTTAGCGAGGTTGCGGAGGGTTTTCGCCGTGTGGTCGCCCTTGCCGATGTGAATGTGTACGCCGCACATATGGGCGGGGTTGCTCTTGCTCCTGCGCGGCGCAGTCTGCGCAGAAGCTCCTGCAGGAGTTCGATGTCCTCGTAGCGGAGGATGGGCGTGACCAGTTCGGTCTGCTCTGCGCTGTTTCCAGCTTCAATGCTGACATCACGCTGGAATTTCCACTCGCGTCCCTTAGCGTCCCAGGCACTCCATGTGCAGTAGCCGTTGCGATATGCCGTATCCTCGAAGCGTCCTGTACCGAAGAATTCTGCCGCAATGCCTGCGGCGTCCCTGCGGGTAATGCCGTACATCTCGACCTCCACCCCGATGGTCTGATTTTTCATATGAGCAATCTGCCTCGCCGTTTCCGCTTTCATTTGGAAGCTCCCCTTTCTTCGCTCTGTCCTATGGGCTTTCCTCGTGTATATACATCACTCTAAAAGCCACATATAGCAAGCGAATACAGGGGTATACTTGACGTTTGGAAGAATTTTTTACAGATGACCCGCCCTGATAAAGGCACAACGAGAAGCAGCCCCGAAGGGCTGTTTTTCCTCTTGGAGCGGCTTAGATGCGCTTCATGCACCACGCCATCGCGTGCCCGCCGTCCTCGAAAAGCTCCGCGCAGGCTTCGACGAGGTTCAAGCGGCATTCGATATCCGCGAAGCCCGTCTCCTCCGGCGTTTCGACCATCTCGTAGATGGCTGCGTGGAAGCCCCAACACTCCATCCCGACCACAAGGATCTGCTCGCCGTAGCGAAGGATCGCGCCGCTTGTCCCGAACCGCATCTCATCGAGGTGCTCCATCGTGGTGGTCTTCGGCCATCTTGCTTCTGCGCTTTTCATTTTGTGTTCCTCGCTTTCTGTGTAGGTTGTTCCCTTTGTCATGTACATATATGCCTCTAAACGCAGGATATAGCAAGTCATATTTCGGATAAACTACACTTATTTTTCGAGAGAAACACAGCCCCGAAAGGCTGTGCGGAATCCCTGAAATCGTCGACTATTTTTCACCCGTGAGGATAAAGCGGATATATGCGGCACGGTCATCCTCGATGAAGCAGACGAGTTCGTAGAATCCCATCTCGAATGCCATGCGCTGCACGGCGGGAACGTCGAGCATATTCACCCGCCCGGAGTCGCGGATGTGCATGATCTGGGAGAAAATCTTCTCGCTCATGCCTTGCCGCCTTCCCTGCACAATCTCGAAGCGGTCAACCCCGAAGATGATGCTCAGCGAGGAGCCTGTTTCCCATCGGACGAGAAGCTGCGCGGCATCGTCAACACCCAGTATCTCACCGAGCGTCCCCACAGGCGGCGCTTGCGGATCGTCCATCGCGAGGAGTTTCACCTTCGTCCCATGCGGATACCGCTCTCGAAGTGCAGCGATCTGCTCCCTACTCGGAAAAATGCATGACGCTCATCTCCTTTCCGATGTCCGCTCTTAAACGCGCTGCTGCCCGTGAGGTTCTGCAGGAGAATCTTGCAGCTCACCTTGTAGGCATTTCCAATCATGCCAAGGCGCAGGAGGAAGCAGCGGAATGCGTATTTCTCGTTGTCCACAATCTTCTCCTTCGCCGTGACACGCTTCTGCGCCCGTACCATCTCGCAGAGTTTGCTGATGAACTCAGCATACGCCTTTGCCGTCTCGTCGGTGATCGTCCCGTGCAGCCATGCAAAGGTGATGCGGTCGCCCTCTAGCGTGTAGGTCGCTTCTCGGATGTCAAAGGCGTGACGAATGAGCCGCCCCTTGCTCAGAAGGAGTGCGTCCAGATTCTGCAGTGCCGTCTCGGTGAAAAGGCTGCGCGGGAGGCTTATGGAAAGGCTGTCCTCGTCGGGTTCTGCAATCGCTTCCTCTGTCGGAGCAGGTTCTGCCGCCGTTTCCGTCTGGATCGCCGTATCCACTGCCGCTTCCGTCCGACTCGGCTCGTCTGCCGCCGTGTCCCCGCAGGAAGCCTCGTCCTCCCCATCCTCGGACATGAAGCCCTCCTCGCGCAGTGTCGTGCGCACACGCGCAACGGTCGCTTCGTCAATGGCATCGTCGAAGCAAAGGCTACCGTCCTTCGTGATCTCAAATGCGCCGATCTTGTAGGAAAAATGTCGGTGCGCCGCAGTAGGCAGGCTTCGTGTCGAGCACCTTGCTGACTACCGCGACCATCGCCTTGCGCTCTTCCTTTTGGATGTTGTAATTGACCTTCATGGTGATTACCCCCTTCATGTACTTTGGTCATTACATTCATCACTCACGTGGGAAGAATTAGCAAGCAGATTCTGTTGTATACACCGAATGCCCGAAATGTGCTATTCCTGTAAGTACATAGAACACGCAGGGAAGCGCAACGCCGTTTCCCCACATTTTTGTTCTCTGCCGCATCCGAGTGCGGATTCTTCAGCCATCTCCGAATCTGCGTATCGGTCTTGGGCTTCTTGCCACCCGTGATCTTTCGGTGCGTCTCAAAGACCGTGCGCCAGAACGCCATCTCTTCCTCAGTGGGTTCTTCCGTTTCAAGCCCCGCACACCATCCGTCGGGAAAGCCCTGCAAGCGTCCGCACTCGGTCGGTGTCAATCTCCGCACGGCATAGACGGGGTGATTGACGACCATCGGGTCTTTGAAGTCCCGTGCCATCAGCGTCGGGCATTTCTCCTTTGCAAAATGAGAGTGGCAGCCCGTCGTCATGGCATAGACGGCATGACGGTCAGAAGTGTTGAGCGTAAAACTCACATTCTCTACGATACCGCTTCCCTGCGGGTCGTTCTTATCCCTGCCGTCCGATCATCGAGCCTTGGATGGAGACAACGGCAACACCACCCTGACAACATGAGGGATTCCCGCCGCTCTGGTCAATCGTCCGCGCCGTCTCCGTCTCATAGATGCCTGAGTGCGGATTGTCTGATTTCATGGCATTGGATTGGAATGACGAGATTCCATATGCCTGCACGTCCTTCAATACAAGCGGCTGATTATTCCCGCCCGTGCCGTAATGGCGAAGCACGGTCGGACAGATTTCCAGAGGACCGTTGTACCGCGCATCCGATCCGTGTGACTCGAATACGGCGGGAACGGTTTCGGCACGCAGCGTCGGAGACTTCTCCTCCGCATAGCCGATGCTGCGGCTCTGTGCAGAATGCTCGGTACAGAAACCTGCACTTATCCGCCCGCTTGGCGTTCCAGTGCCATCCGCAAACTTTCGGGCAGTGCCTTGCCACGCAGCGAAGCACGGCGCAAGATCCCCGCGCACGCTTTCGGTGTCAAATAGTATTTGTCCGGCACATGAACCTCCAAAATCTGCGACAAGGTAGATTCTGCGCCGACGCTGTGGAACTCCCCAGCCCTGTGCATCCATGAGCCGGTAAGCAATGCTCCATCCGTCTCCCAGAAGAATGTCGGCATACGCCCATCCACCTTTTTGAGGCAAAAGGCACCTCAGGGTGCTTCCGGCTCTTTGAGGTGGACGATCTCCGTAAGGACGGATTGAAATCCCGTCCGCCCGAACTTGAAAACGCGCCCGCGACATTCTCCCACACGATGAATCTCGGATATTTCCCATTCGTTGCACACCTCATTTCCCGAACGATACGAATTGCCTCGAAGAACAGTATGGACTCCTGCCCATGCAGTCCTTCCCTGCGTCCCGCGATGCTGAGATTCGTGCAAGGCGAGCCGAACGTGATAATGTCCACAGGCTCTATTTTTGTCTCCTCGGATGTTATGAATGTCTCCAAGATGTTTGACGGAGGAAGCCGCTTCGTGGTGACGCGAATCGGGAACGGCTCAACCTCCGATGCCCACTTTGGTGTAATCCCCGCAAGAACAGCACCGAGTGTGAATCCTCCACTCCCGTCAAACAAACTCCCGAGCGTCATCATTTCACAGAATGAGGGGAAGTCATGCGCTCAAGCATCTTGCCCGTCATCCAGATTGCCCCGTCGATGACAAGCGGCAGGAAGATGCGATCACGGAATCTGCACCATCCTGTCTCCTTCTCCGCGCTCTCCTTCAGTGCCGCCGTGTACGCCGCCGATACTTCACGCGCTGCGGGAAGCCCCTTCTCATGCAGCCATAGGACGGTCGCTTCCTTCGCCTCCGTCCGTACAAAGTCCCCCACATGGTTCTTCAATTCGTTTTGAATGTATTCCAGTTTCATCTTCAACACTCTCCTTCATAGTCCGTTACCCCACGCGCAATGGCGCGGGCAAATTCATCCTGATGCGAACGCAGAAGCTCTGCATCGCTCGCATGGTCAATAAACGCAAGCTCCACGAGCACTGCGACCGCATCAGTGTTGCTCAGAACATACAGACCGTTGACACCGGGCTTCGCTCCCTTTGTTCCGCGATCCGTAGTTCCGAGTGATGTGACAATCTGGTTCTGAATACGGTTTGCCAGTGTCTCCCCTGCGCCGCTTCCGTAGAAGTGCCAGACCTCCGTCCCGTTCGCACTGCCGTTACAGGCGTTGCAGTGAATGGAGATAAACACATCGGCATCCGCACGATTGGAAGCCGAGACAACTTCATGCAGACTGTCGGATTGCATGTTGCCGACCACCTCGACACCTGCGGCAGCGAGATAACCCGCCACAAGGTCTGCGACGTTCTTTGCCACATCGCATTCCCGCAGCCCATATCCACACGCGCCGGGGTCGGGGTTTCCGTCCGGCGCATGACCTGCGTTTAGAAAAACTTTCATTGTGATACCTCCTTCGGCATTACGCCGCATTCTTCATAAAATCAATAAACGATTCGCAGATTGATAAACCCACGAACCGTTTACATCGGTTGATGACATCTTCTTCTATCCACGGAGGAATTTCTTCCACCTCGTCATACCGTCCGTAATCCCCGAACATACAAGCCATTCCCACATTCCGCGCCTGAACAGCTTCTTCAAATGTTTGATAATAACCAAGGTGTATATCATGCTGACAAATCTTGATTCTCGCACGATATTTCCCACGAGGTTTGTAGAAGCTGACACCCGTCACCCCGGACGTGTTGTTCCTTTGCCGTGGTTGGTTGCATTGATTCTGTTGATGCGTACAAATTCTGAGATTGCACAGGCGATTGTCCAACGTGTCCAGATTGATATGATCAACTTCGTAACCCTTGGGGACATCCACCAGATGACGATGTAGCTGTTTTCTGTGTCTGTCCATCACATAAAGGATTTTCCCCGTCAAATCACGGTAATTACGATAAAAGCTGATGCCGGCGATCTTATCCAAAGATGCAGTATCTACCATAAAAACGATACCGTCAGGAAGATGCCCATAGGCAACGCTCCCGTCCTCGGAAAACGTATATTTCACATTGCACACGTTCCCTCATCCTCCTTTCTTCCGCCCCTTTTTGAACGTCGTTTATCGCACTATCCTTCATGCCGAGATCCTCTGCTGTGGGGATATATACCTCGGAGCAGGGCAGCGTTTTCCCGTCACGGATGATATGCACGTCCTCTGTATTTCCACGATATGCCACAAAACGGCGCACAATCGCCGAGGCATAAACAGGATCAAGTTCCATCAGATATGCCGTGCGATCCATCTGCTCTGCTGCCATCAATGTCGATCCGCTGCCCCCGAACAAATCCAAGACGATGCTGTTGACCAACGAGGAGTTTTTTTCATGGGGTATGCAATGAGCGGGAGCGGTTTCGTTGTCGGGTGCAGTTTCGACTTGCTTGGTCGGTCAAATTCCCAAACAGTGGTCTGCTTTCTGTCTCCGTAGAATTTGTGCTTTACAGTGTCCTTGAATGCATAGATGACAGGCTCATGGCGCATTTGATAATCAAAGCGTCCCAGAACAAGGGACTGCTTTACCCAAATACAGGTTGTTGAGTAGTGAAATCCGGCAGCAACAACGGCATTGTAGAAGTTGACCTTTTCCGCATCCGAGTGAAAGATGTAAATGGCAGCTCCGTCCGCAAGATTCTCATAGGCATTTTTGAATGCAGAAAGCAGGAACTGATAGAACTCCTCGCCCTTTAGGTTGTCGTTCATGATTTTCATGCCTGTGCCGCCTGTGTAGTTACACGAATACGGCGGGTCGGTAATGCACACATTCGCCTTTTTGCTATCCATGAGAAGTTTTACATCCTCTGGTTTTGTAGAGTCGGCACAAAGGAGACGATGCCTGCCCAAAATCCACAAATCACCGTTTTTTACGAAAGGCTCTGCCTGCAGGGCGGCATCTTCGTCGAAATCATCTTCCTGCGCCTCGTTATCGTCTGCGGCAAACAGATCAGCGATTTCAGCTTCGTCGAAGCCCGTGAGCGAGATGTCAAAGTCCATATCCTGCAACGCTTCCATCTCGACGCGCAGCATCTCTTCATCCCATCCCGCATCGAGGGCGAAACGGTTATCTGCGAGTATGTATGCCTTCTTCTGCGCTTCCGTGAGGTAATCCACAAATACACACGGAACCTGCTCGATATTCTCCTCCTTTGCGGCGAGGATTCTGCCATGTCCCGCTATGACGTTGAACTCCCGGTCGATGATGACGGGATTCACAAAGCCGAACTCACGGAGCGAAGAACGTAGTTTTGTGATCTGCTCCTTCGAGTGGGTGCGGGCGTTATTCACATAAGGGACGAGCTTTCCGATGGGGACAAGCTGCATTTCGGATGTCATTTTTCCCAAGATCTACACCTCCTGCAATAAAAAAAGCGACCTACGTCGCCAACTGTATGTTTTGAGCTGCGTCTCAGCTAATCTTCCCGCTCATCCCCTCCTAGAACGAAGAAGCCGCTCCATCAAGTCATCCTGCGGAGAAACACCCTTGTATTCCGTTGCGCAGTTATCGCGGACGATAGCGAATATCTCGTTCCACAGGCGATTGGTCTGCTTCATGTAGTTCTGGCTCATGGCGACATAAGGAGACTGTATGGGCTGAGAGCTGATCGGATGCTTGCCCAGATAGCCGTATTTGCTGACCGCCTCCTCACAGTGAATCCAACGTGCCGCACTCACGGCATATCGCTCCAGGAGAGCAGGAGATACCAGTTCCGCACATCCGCGCTGCTTGAGCCACTCCCACGCTTCTTTGTAAAGTTCACTCGCGGAGAGCGTTGACCCGTCACGCTGCGTAGCCGATAAAAACTCCTTGGGAGGCGGCATATCCACGCCCTCCGGCTCTGTTGCGATCTGCTCAAAGTCCAAGACCTTCAGTTTGCGTTTGCCGAGATTACCCTCGGTCACTTTTTCTGCCAAGGATTTTCTCGGTCTCCCTCCCGTGCCGGGCTGCGGTCCTCTAAGCCCCATACGTTTCCCCCCTTAAAACTTTTCAAAACTTTTTTGAGCATAAGTTTCAGCATTTGGACTGTTTTATCGAGCGGTTCAAATGCCCGTCGTTCCCCGCTGTGCATGGCTTCCCGCCGAAAAATCACGCCGGCAAAACTTATCTCTCTAACTGGCCTAAAAAGTTATGCGAATTTTTTTCTGTACGCCCCTCCCCGGTCCAGTAACGGCGCGGTTTTTGAGATTTGACCGCCCCTGGGGATCTAGCGGTCGCCACTGCCACGCCGGTGAATCCGCTCATGACAGGATACGCAGAGCGACATCAAATTGCTCTCGTCATGCGTGCCGCCCCTCAGAAATCGGTCGAATGTGATGCACAAGCGTCGCAGGACATATCTCCCCCGCTCTTGCACATCTCACAGAGCGGATGCCCCGCCAAGTGTCGGTCGCGAATCCCTACGCCATACGCTGCCATACCTCTCGTACTGATCGTACCCACGCGTGAAGTGGTCGTAGTGCCGCTGCATCGTTTTTCTCGTGCTCCTCGCAGTAGCAGCTTTTTTTCGATCCGTAAGGTTCGGACAGCCTGTCATGCGACAAGGGCGCTGGTTTTCTCGGCATTGCGTTTCTCCATTTCGACATGAAAAACCTCCGCAGGGATTGCTCCCATTGGAGGTCGAGCCTTTAAGCATACTTTTCATAACACCATTTTTACCATGTCAACACTGGAACTCAAGAGAATTATAGTGAAGTCTTTTTGCGTGATTTCAAAACAGCTTTGATAGCTGGGACGAGTTTCGTGACATTGGCGTTGATATTATCTGTATCGATATGGATAATCTCCCAACCCTCGCCCAACTTCCAAACGATGACTTCATCTCTCTTTCGCTGCTTATCCGCATAGTCCGCTCCATGAAACGGTCTGCCGTCAATCTCTAGGGCTACCTTGTATTCTGGGATAACGAAGTCTACGGAATAATTAAAAATCTTCACCTGATGACGAATCTTTAATCCTTTACGGACAAGTTCCAACGCAGTCATGATTTCTTCTGTGCTTTGAAACCAACCCGGACGGTCAAGATGTTTTTATCACATCATATGCTCGTTGATATTTTTTTCTATAGGTGCCACCTTGCTGATTCTTTTGATTGCCGCTTCCAACTTCCGTACCTTTTTTTCTGTCGCAAGAAAATTGTTGCCGACTTTTCTTATTTCCGAAAAAAATCTGCGACACTTTGGGCAGGTAATTTTCATCCCTTTTTTATACACCCAAGTTGCGACTGGCACTCCACAAATATGACACTCTGGGTAATAAACCTCAAAGCCACACTTATCCTTACCGATACGAATGTTGTCTTCTAATGCTTCCTGATAACTCATGACTTATCTACCTCCGCTGCAAGAATCTTATCCACGGCCGCGAGGGCTTTGGAATGGAGAATATGCACCCAACGAGACGTGTAGTGCATCTCCCCCGCAATCGCATCCCATGACATGAAGCCGAGATACCGAAGTTCCAACAGCATGAGGGTATTGGTGTCCTGTACCTTGCTGATGGTCGCCATAACCTCACGCTTCAAATCTACCAAACGGTCGATGTCATTGTTGATCTCATTCTCCAAGTCGACAATCTTGTCGATGGTATCTGCCAAGCGATGGACATTCCTCGTGCCGCTGACAGGCTCCGTTCCCATTGTGGAGGTGGCTCTGGTGGCGAGATCACGCAAGGAGTCCACTTGACGGAGCTTGCTGTTGACCCGTTGATCAATACGATATACCTGACTGAGATACTCTTTTCGCTGTCACACAAATTCCCCTCTAGTTTCTGAAGCAGCCACTCTCCGTCCAGACTGGTCAGCTGTCCGAACCATGCAGAACAGAAGAACCGCTCCGTCTCAGAGCGCATCGTTGCCGCCGCAACATTCTCTGCGTCTTTGGCAAGAGCCGTTCGTGCCCACCGATAGTCTTTCGCCGCCTGTTCGACGATGGCGTTTGCCAGAATCTCATAGTTCATGATGATACCTCCGCTTTGACGGCCTCAATCAGTGCCGTCTGTGTCTTGTCCTTCCGTTTTCAAAGGCACGGAGGATTCTCTCGTCAATCGTGCCCCTCGGCAATGATGTGCTGCACGACCACTGTTTTTGCACTCTGCCCCCTGCCGATAGAGCCGTGCCACAGTCTGCTGATAGAGTTCCAAACTCCATGTAATACCGAACCACACGAGGGTTGAGCCGCCGCTCTGAAGGTTAAGACCGTGTCCTGCACTCGCAGGATGGATCAGGGCAACGGGGATTTCTCCGCGATTCCATCGGGCGATCGTCTCATCCGTATCCAGTCGGACGCACGGCACGCGCTTTTCGATGCGTTCTGCGTCACGACGAAACCAGTACGCCACGAGGAGCGGTTTGCCGTTCATGCTCTCGACAAGATCCTCCAAAGCATCAAGTTTGCGGTCATGGATATGCAGCGTAGCTCCATCGTCAGTGTAAACCGCCCCGTTTGCCATCTGTGCGAGTTTCCCGGACAGGACACCGGCATTTGCCGCCGTCACCTCATCGCCTTTTAGTTGGAGGACAAGCTGCTCGCACATATCGGCGTACATTTTCTTCTCTTCCTCATTCATGCGTACGATGTATTCACTCTCGATCAGCTCCGGCATCCTCAGATGGTCGGCGGCTTTCATGGAGATGGTTATGTCGGCAATTTTCTCATAAATCCGCTCCTCGGCTCCGGGCAAGTGGAGCGTAGGAGAATACCACCTGCCCGTTGCGCTTGTCCGGCGTGAAGTAATCCTGCCGATACTTCGTAATGAACCGCCCCAGACGCTGTCCCATGTCGAGTACCTTGAACTCTGCAAAGAGATCCATCAAGCCGTTGCCGGATGGCGTTCCCGTAAGTCCGATGACTCTCTTCGCCAAGGGGCGAACCTTCATGAGTGCCTTGAACCGCTTGCTGCTCCAATTCTTGAACGAGGAGAGTTCATCAATCACGATGGCATCGTAGGAGAAGTCTGTTTTCTCCACGAGCCACGGCACGTTCTCGCGGTTGATGATGTAGAGGGAGGCTTGCTTGCGGAGTGCTGCCAATCTCTCTTTCTCTGTCCCAACCACTACGGAGTAGCGGATATGATGCAGATGCCCCCACTTGCCGATCTCCTGCGGCCATGTGTTTCTTGCCACTCGGAGCGGCGCGATAACGAGAATGCGGGAAATCTCGAATCGGTCAAACAGCAGATCATTGAGGGCTGTGAGAGTAATTACCGTCTTTCCTCAGCCCAAGCCCATATCCAGGAGTACGGCGGCAGTTTTATGGCTTTCGATAAAAGTCGATGGCGTACTGCTGGTAATCATGCGGTATGAACTTCACGGGGCATCACCTCCAATCTCAACGGAATTCATTACCGAAACACTTCCTGCAGCACATCCACATGATAGGTGTTTACCATGCCATATTTTGCATCGTACTCCTTGCCGATGTGGTACCCCTGCTTTCTGGACATTGCCGAGGCTTTGCGTCCGAGTCTTGCGGCGGCATCCCGACTCACGCCACGAACTCCCATGAGATTGGCATAGCCGATGATGGTGTAGTGGTGCTCATCGATAGTAATCTGCTTGGACTCGACCTCAAGAAGCCGCTCGTCCACCTTGTCAATCCGGGCATTTGCCGCCTTGATTGCCTTTGCCTGCTCCACCATTCGCTGTGCGCTGTATAGCAGAAATTCCTCGGGTGTCATGTTCTTCGCAACTTTGAAGTAACTGTCTTCAAGCTGTTCAAATACATCCCACGCCCGCTCCGTCCCAAGCATCTTGCTGTGACGGGCAGCGCCCTCTCCGTCCAGAGATACAGATGACGTGTTTTCAGGGAAATTTGCAGTTCGATATTTTTCGACCTGCAAACGGAAGGTCTGTAAATCCTGCCCTTCCAGAACAAAGAAGTGTTTCCCCGCAATAAATCGCACACGGTTGTTGTTGAAGTTCTGCTGAATCTGCTTCGGGGCGCATCCATACGCCTCGGCAAGCTGCTCCGTGGTCATGACACGGATGCTGTTGTGTTCCAATACCATAAGTTCATTCATGGTCGATTTCCTCCAATACGCTGTCAATTTGATCTATCTTGTCAATCACATACACCTTGAATCCAAGCCGCCGAAGCAGCCTGTGCCGTGCCAGCTGCAAGGCTCTCGGCTTCTTCCCCGGTGCTTTCAGTTCCACAAAGCCCATTCTGCCGCCGGGCAGAAGCACCAGTCGGTCGGGCATTCCATCGAATCCCGGCGAGGTGAAACTTTCGGGTGCGATGCCGCCCATCGCTCTGGTTCTTGCTGCAAGTTTCTGCTCAATCGTCCGTTCGTACAACTTTTCCTCCTGTAACATGAGGTTGTATCACTTCTAAAGCCAGTCATATCAACGGATTCACGTTGTTTCTTGTTACAAGGCTACAGAAAAATCCCTATATACGCATATATGCGCGTATTCGCGTTTTTCATGTACGGAATTATTATGTTTCTATTTACTATATAAATCTTGTAACTTGTAACAAAGCCTTATGGTACGGGCTTTGCTGCAAGTTACAACTTCCGTACAAGTTACAAGCGGCGATAGATTCTCTGCAGTCCGTAAATTGCGATACGTTGGGGGTGTGGGCTGCTTTTTCCATTCAGGAAGTCTGGACATAATGGCTGCTATCGCATAGCTGTCTATGGAACGCAAATCCTCTTTTTTCCTGCTGAAGCACTCACACCAAATCTCCATGTTGCTGACAATCACGCGCACGTCTGTCCCCCACGGGAGTCGTATCATCGCCCCGCAAGAACTCCCGCCGCTGATAGAGATCCATCTCGTCCCAGTTGGCGGGAAGCAGCGTATCGAGATAGAGACGCACCAAACCTTCACGCTCATCGTGCTCCATCGCTTCCCGCTGCTCCTCTTTGGCATATTCCTCCAAGTCCGGGGGCAGATACAGCTTTTCTCCGACATCGGCGAGAATCATCACCTCCGCCCAGATCTGCCGCACAAGCTCCGAGGTCATCTGCCAGGGTCTATATTTGCTGCTGCCGCTCAGTTTAATGTTCCAATAGCGGCGGTTTCCCTGTGATGTCTCTCAGATACCCGTTCTCGCTGTTGGTCGTGCCGAAGAATACACACTGGCGCGGATGGGAGGTCACCCGCCTGCCGAAACTCGCCCGATACTTGTCATCTACTCTGGAAACAAAAGCCTTTTACTTTGTCGAGGTCGGCTTTTCTTCATTCCGGCAAGCTCACCAATTTCGAGAATCCAGTAGCCCTGCAGCTTTTCGGCGGCGGTCTTGTCGTTCATATCCGATAAGGTCAGACTGTCGGAGAACCAATCCATGCCAAGGTTGGCGATGAAGGTGGATTTTTCCGATGCCCTGTGCGCCGTTGAGAACTGGCATATAGTCAAACTTGATGCCCGGCTCTTTGATGCGCCGATAGGCGGCGCACAGTACCTTCCGACCGACGGCACGGGTGTAAGCGTTATCCGCTGCGCCCAGGTAGTCGATGAGAAGCGTGTCCACTCGCCACACCGTCCCAAGGAGGCAGTGCCGCAAAAATACTCCCGTATCGGATGGTAGGATCGGTCGTCCACGGCTTTCGCGACGGCGATGTCATAGTTTCGCGCCGAGAACGTGCCGTAGTTGTCATCCACATAGCAGATGAGCTGGGCATCGTCCGCATCCCGCCAGAACTTACCGGGATGTGCCCACGGGACTTCCCCCTTGATCTCCATGCCGTCTGCCAGCTGATTAAAGACAATGTTTTTCATGTAAGGATCGTTTTGCATGATGAGCTTGATGTTGTAGAGGGAGTTCTCAAGCTGTGTGGACTTTTTCTGCCGCACCAGCTTGTCCTTCCAATCGTCCTCCTCGGAAAACTCCTCAGCCGCCCGTTCCTGCCGCTCCTTGAGTGCAAGGGTACGTACTTTTTCATCCTTGGCGGCAAACTCAGCCATCTGAGTGAAATCGCCGTCAAAGAGATGTGTGCCTACGAGGTCGTATGCGTTGCACAGCTTACCGTAGGCAGGATCGGAGGCATGGTGGCTGTAAGCGAATTTACGGTCATATATCATCACGCCGGGAATGCTCGCCGACTTCGTATAGCCCCACCGATTCTCGTCGGTGGTCGGCTCATACACATCGGAGAGAAATGTCTGCATAGCTTCTTGGATTGGATAGGCACGGCAGAACGTCCCTACCATGCCTTCCTTTTCCATCGGGTCAGCCTGCTTTTTCCGCTCCCTTGCCACAGCTTCTTTTTCACGCGGCGCGGTCGGCAGGGAGCTGCAGTCCTGCCAATCGGGGTGCGATGCCAAAAACGCATCGGGATCGAGCCAGTCGTCCTCATACCTGCGGCAGATGTATTCCCCGTCGGACGAACAAGTCGGCCAGTACATCAGCTGATTCACCTTGAACGAGCAGAGATCGACCGTGTCCATACCAATCTCGTCCGCAAGATACCGGGCGATGGCATTGTATTCATCCGGGGTGACGTCCCGCGTCAGCGGCATGAGGATTCGCGCTCTTGGGGCTTCCGGCGTATGACTGTGGGTGGTGTAGACGATGGTGCAATGTTTGAAGGCAAAATCATCGAAACAGCCCTGCTCCAGTCGGTCATAATCCAAAGCAATCATGGAGCGGCTGATGACCTCGGTCGCTTTCCGACGTGTCCCTTTCAGCGTTCCCGGCAAGAATCCGCCCTTATCCTTCACAGCATCTTTCTCGCGTTTTTTCATAGCATGATACTGTGCACTCGTTTCAGCGGTTCGGATGGGGCTCTGCAGTTTTTCCCAAAGTTCTTCCATCGTCATTTTTCTTGCGTGCCAGACAAGTGCCGAGCGACTGTTCCCAAGGCAAAATGCTAATTCTCTCATACACGCACCTTCCTCACCCTCGGTGTCTGTCCGTATTCAAATCTTGCCTGCCGTGCCAGCTTGAACGCCTGTACAGTGGCAGCGTCATCTCTGTCCATCGTATAATTGCTGTCATCTCCGAAAAGCTCAAATTTGCCCTGTTTGTTGATGCCGGGATGAGCAACGAAGTAATCTCCGTCGATGGTCTGAAAGTTGAAGGGATACGGGCCGCCGCCAAAGCTGGGAAACCGTAATAGCCCCACTCTTGGCAGTAACATTCAATATCTCCGATATCCTCTCCGTCGGGGATTCCGGGAACAACGAGGAGCGGGTGCTTGCCTTGGCTGAACTGGTTGATTTTGGCGGCATCGGCTCTACTCATCTTTCCCTTTACCTCCACATGGAGATCGCCGCCTACTCTTCCGTCAACATCGTGGAGCAGGAAGTCCGGCAAATAGCATTGACCATTATTGAGCACATACCCCTCCGGCTCATACTCCCAACGAACACCGCAGGCATCAAAGAACACTGCCCATCGCGCCTCCAAGCGTGAGCGGAAAAGATAGCCCTTGTATTCTGTCTCTATTACCTTCATCTTGATACCTCCTCGCATTTTGTTGTGAAATAGCGGATGTTCTTCCGCAGCCTCACGGCATGAGCGATCTCCGCCTCCATGCCTTTGGTAATCTTGTCGCCGAACACCCAGAGTTCACCGCACAACTTCAGCAGCTCGAAGTTCATCTGCATAACCCTCTCGCGCTCCATCTCCTCAGACATGAACTGCGGAAAGTACAAATGCGGCGCAATAGGAATGCGTCCCTTGCTCACGGTGAACTTGCAGTAGTGCCTCGCCCGCATGACATTAACGCGCGGATTGTCCCGATAGGGCGAGCAGATGTAGGTGAACAGATTCTGTCGGAATACCTTGGTGAGAGCTGCGTGCGCTGTAGGATCGGCATAGCCCTCGTGATTTCTGAACTCGATCATTTCTCGCACTCATCTTCCTGCTGCATTCCGTGCAGCAGATCGCCGTGCCGAAGAGGTCGAACTCCGCATCGCCGAAGAACTCATTGAGATCAACAGGCACTTCCGCTCCGCAGCGCGGACAATGGCAAAAGACATTCTCATCGTTGATTTCCACCGTGACCTCCATAGCGTCATTGATGTTTTCCTTAACATAGAACATAAAGGCTTTCCTCCCTTTGAAGACAGGTTAATCCCTGCAGGGCAGATGGGGATTGCGCCCTCTAAGTGGTAGCCATGGGAAACGGTCAAAAGGACGTTTTCCAAAAATCTCTCTGTATTTTTTCTCCGCCCGCTGCAAACGGTGATTCACGGTGTTGGGCTTCTGCCCGATGGACGCGGCGTATTCGATGCAGCTCATGCCGTCAAGATGAATGGCAATAATCATCTCGGCATAGTCGGGCTTCAGTGCAGCACGGATTCTCGCTCGAAGTTCCTCATCTTCCCATGAACGCTCACGCTCAATCTCATCCTTGCGGAAGACACGATCATCTGCCACCTCGCTCATCAGCGGCTCAGATGCATCCCGTCCATCCTCGCCGTCCTCCGACTTGGCTTTGGATTCGCCACGATGACGGTTCAACTGATGCCAGTTGTTGTAATCCGGCCTGTTGAACTGTGCATCAAAGGCTGACTGCAGTTGTTTTTGCTTCTCCTCATCGGTAAGATCGGTACGGCTGCCAAGCGACAGGCTGACCCATAGCTGATCGGCAGCCTCCGCATCAAGCTCCAAATACTGATAAGAGTTCTCATAGCACACCTTGATTTTTCATAGCTTTTTCCCCTTTCCGTCCTTGCCGAACGGCGGGATGCAAAGCTGCTCACAGGCCTCAGTGTCCGAAAAACGAGCGCACGAAAGCACGGTGGGTGCGTACAGGGTTTGACAGGCTTATGCACTCTCAGAATCCCTGTTTGCATCCCGCCGTCCTAATGGCCACTCGGACAACAGATTGTTTGTATTAGGAAAACCAGAATTTGCTTGTTTCTATCATCTCCTTTCAATATCTACCGGAAAAAAATCAACCTCTCAATAGAAAGCGGACATACAGAGCCGTTTTGGTCATCACTTCTGAAAGGACAGTTTCACGGATTTTCAGCGGAAGGAATATGCCCCTCACTATCCCACTGGACACATTTGGGCAACTTAGCTCAAAAATTTTTAGAAATATTTCCACGAACAGAAAAAGCCGGATGACGATAAAGCTCTCGCTTTACCCTCATCCGGCCATTCGGTAGCTCATAGCGGCTCCATTGCTCGGTATGTTGGTGTTATGTTCAGACTGCCCGTCGCCTCGGTAACGGACGGTGTCCCGAATAGTTGAGTTTCACGATATTACGACAGTTGGGGCACTTAAGTTCCAAATTTACATTGCCACTTGCATCAATATCTGCTGCTCTTTTCCCGCAAATGGGACATTTGAGCCGCGCCATTACATTATGATTCACAATGAAGTCTCCTCTCACCTATCAGCCATGCGGAAGAACTCAGACAGTCCCTCTACACCGGCTTCTTCTTCGATTTTCCTGCATATCTCCGGGTTGCTCTCCAAGAACTCGTGTACGCGCTGATACCAAATGTTGTATTCCGAAGCAATCGATTCATGCTCGAAAGCATCATCTGCTTTTGTGCATCATATATATTCTTGGCGTTGGCATACCAGAGAATAGCATCATGCGCCCGTTTCTTTGCATGACCATCAAATTTCCTCAGTACTTGCGCCAGTACATCGAAGTAATCATCCTGCGATACCACATCCTCCAACACCTCATCGATGGTTTTTCCCTCAATGTCGATCTCGCACTCCTTTCCCCCGAAGCCCATACGAGCGATGTCCATCTTCATGTCTGACAAACCATGTCACCGATGCCGATGTTCATGTCCAGTGCCAATGAGTTGTTGCGAAACAGCTCTAAATTGCGGCTTAATTCAGAGACTTGGACTGCGGTAGGGTATTTTACAGCCGCCGCTACGGCTGCGAGCCACTCATCCATTGTAACCTCATCGGTTTCGCCGCTGAAACAGGGCTGCATAATCAAGGGTTTCAGGCAATTAAAAAGCAAAATCGACATCAGGGATTTGTCAGTATCCACCTTGCCGTTGAACCAATCGGCGATGATGTTATCCTCATCGCCACTGACAGCTTCGATGAGAATGTTACGTATAATGGGAGCGTCCGTAGATGGGACGACATTGTTCCCTTGGCGCTTAAACTCTGACTTGTCACAAAGAACGAGTTCCTGCTGAAGCTTCATGTACTTGTTACGCAGTAACCGCGTTTTTGCCTCGCTGTAGTTCTCCCAACCGTAATGTTTGATGATACCCTTATAGATATCCGACACCTTAATCATGAAAAATCGCCTCTCTTTCGTTTTTGATGGTGCTAGTTTAACATTCCCTACCCTCTGCGTCGAGGAAATCAACTCGCTGTTTTCAATTCCGCAGGTGTATGTGACAGATCACCTGCATACGCCACTCTCCTTTCATTCACGAAAAAAACCGAGATAGAATGATAGATACGCACCTTAATATTAGGTGCTCACTACGATCTACCCCGGCCTGTTACGCCTTCGAACTGCACGGCAGGTAAATGATATGTTCTCCGCAAACTGATCCCATACGCCTTTGATGGGAACCCCGCTTAAAATTTCACAACGTATGACGGCAATTCGCTCCTACAGACTTTGTCAATTATTTCATCCAAGTATGTATAGCCGACAATTGCTTTGTCCTTGCCGCCCCTTGCACATAGGCAAGAGCGGCCTTTTTGTTAACCATAGCCAATTCGCCTTGTGGCTTCTTCTTGCCATGATGGGTATAAAGTATGCCATTCCCAATCATATGTCTCCCCCTAACTTTATATCATCGATATTTATCAGCCAGTCATCATCTTCTGTAATTTTTCCATCTACAGGAACGGTGAAAAATTTTTCCATGGTGTCGCCGTTTTGTCTTGGGAAGATAAATTCATCCACAATTTTGAGATTGTTTAAGTCGACAAAAATTAACGATACATCGCCCTTAAATTTTTGTTCGCCGTATTCAGCAATTATGTCCTTAAAAGGTATCAGCATCTAAAAGTACGTAAGAAAACCTCTGAGGAAGTTCTTCCTCCCAGAAGTAGCCAATAGTCGCATAACGAGAGAGGCGGTCAAAGAATCTGCGCCTATTCATCATCTGAGCACGACGCCTGACCATTTCCTCTGAGGTATCATCATCTCTACGCGCCATAAAATGCGCCATCGGAACAACATCTATTGCCCACAGACCATTTCCACCAAATGTATCACTCTCAAACACGATATCCGGCGTATATCCCATGGTTCTCGAAAGTCTGAATTGCCTTCTGAGAGGCACCGTAACGGTAGCTTGTACCCTACGATTCATCTCAGATATAAGAATTTCCGATACCGTACGCTCTTGAAAGCCAAAGTTATGTGGGCGAATACTTCCCGCCGGTACCATGCCGTTAGCATCCATAAGGTTTTTCAAGAGCAACTCCGCTCGCCGGATCAGCATGTTCAAATATAGCCACCATTAATGCTTCCGAACTACCGCCCACTAGCTTTTTTTGTTGGCGATTCTCGAAAGAGTAGATGGATTTTACATTGCACTCCTCGGCGAATTGCTTCATGGTTCTGTTAGGCCCCTTGGCAGCCTCAAGGTACTGTGCCAGTCGCTCTTTATCAACCGGCTTTCCGCGAGTATACTTTATTTGCATGATTCGTCCTCCGATTTGCGAAGCTTTTTGCTTTATCTCACTTCTATATTTTTGCATTATACATCATATACTCTTGCGTGTAAAGCAAAAATTTATGCAATCCGTGCAATTTTTTGGAGGGGAACTACTATTCTATTGATGGGCATTAACAGCCTTGAGACAGTTTACAATACTGCCCATGCCATCATTTGTTTTACCTTCCCGCCATGCGGAAGAAGTCCGACAAGTCACTTACCTTAGTCTCCTCCTCAATTTTTCCGGCAAATTTCCGGGTTGGATTCAAGGAACTCATGGATTCGTTGATACCATACGGTGTATTCTGAGGCGATAGACTCGTACTCGATGGCATCATCGGCACTCTTGGCTTCGTAGAGGTTTTTGGCATCGGCGTACCATAAAATTGCATTATATACGCGTTCTTCTGCGTGAGCGTTAAATTTCTGAAGAATTTGCCCCAACACTGCGAAGTAGTCATCTTGCGACGAAATATCCTCCAACACTTCGTCGATGGTCTTGCCCTCAATGCTAATATCCCGCTTCTTTCCTCGAAGGGCATACGACCTTGAGCCATCCTCCGCCCTTACCACCATATCGGCTATGCCAATGGTATGGGCGAGTGCGAGAGAATTGTTGCGGAAGTCCTCCAAAGCTCGAGTCATCTCCGATACATGAACTGCGGTAGGATATTTGATGGCCGCCGCCACAGCAGCAAGCCATTCATTCATGGTCACTTCGTCCGTTTCCCCGCAAATGCACGGTTGCATTATAAGTGGCTTCATGCAATTATAAAGCAAAATCGCCTTGTAGGAGTCGTCGGTGTTCACTTTACCGTTGAACCAGTCAGCTATAATATTGTTCTCTTCATCATTAACGGCCTCCATAAGAATGTTCCGTATAATGGGGGCGTCAGTTCACGGGACTACATTTTTTCCCCTTGATCTTAAATTCCTGCCGGTCGCAGAGAACGAGCTTTTTGCTGGAGCGTTGCATATTTCATTCTCAAAAGCCGCTCTTTGGCATCCTTGTAGTTCTCCCCATCCGTACCGATTTATAATGTCCGCATAAATATCTGTCATTTTGACCATCACGGTCGCCTCCCTATCGTTTGATGTAGTTATCTTAACACAGCCATGAAATTATAGCGAGGAAATCAAAACGCCCATTCTGATTCCGCAGACAACCGAGACAATCCGTAGATGTCCATACAAAAAGAGCGAAGGGCACCCTCGCTCTCTTCCTTATTAAATCTCGTGCATGAAGTCCGAGAAATCATCTATGGGCATAAACTGCGCTTTTCTCCCAAAGCGGCGAAGTGTACCTTGCCGCAGCGAATTTTGGCACCCTCCGTGGGGCGCAAGTCCTCCCTGCAGCGTACTGCCCTTTGGTCTCAAGTACAAAGTACAACTTTTTCTCGCCGTTTTTTTGTTGACGATAATCACCCAGTCTGGATTGTACGCGCCGAGGGGCGTAGATATTTTTGAACCAATCCGGGAGCTTTGCATAGAGCAGGACATCTTCGTTCGTCTCAAAGGCTTTTGGCAAATTTCCTCTCGTTCTCGCTGTCATAGACCACATAATTATACAGCCCTTTGCGGCTCTCGGTCATATTGCTCTCCAAGTAGCCTTTGAGTTCCTCGGATTCAAATAGCCCCTGCGCGTAGTATTCGCCGTCATCGATGCGTTGATAGCGGATACCATCAACGATGAGGGACTTCATCACCGAGCGGATGATTTTTCGTTGCGCCCTCCATAAAGACCTGTGGATTTTTCTTGAAGTCCGCAAGACGGCTGCCGTATTCGTCGAAGGTTTGCCACTCTCCCGCAGCATCTTGCCTTTTCCCCGTGAGTATCTCCACTATGGTGCGGCGGGTAAGATTCGTTTCGTTTTGTAGATACCGCACCACATCGGGAAGAGAGCCGCTATATCCGTAACTCAAACTTCGCAGATAAATAATCTGCTGTAACCCTTGAAATATCTATCGTCTTGGCAAATAAGGAACTGCTTTCTAAGAAAATGCAGGTCTTTTTCCGTCGCTATCAAGTCAGTCGCATGTCCCTGCATGAAGAAATCACCCCGCTCCGTGCACAACTCAAAGCGCAGGATAAAGAGATTCGGCGACTAAAGAAAGAGAACGACTTTCTGGAAGAAGCAATCGCTTTTTCGCCGCCAGCCGTCTGAAGTCAACAAAAACGAACGCATGAAATTCATCGCGCTCAAGACTTCAGATGGCGCAATCAAAGGAAACATCAGCTTCTATTGCAAGATTCTCGATGTCACGAGGCAAGGATTCTATCAGTACTTGTCCAACAAAGATCGTCCGTGGAAATATCAAGCGCTAGCCGATGCCATGATGCAGATTCATGCAGAGGATGAATGTAAGGCCACCTACGAAAGAAGCCGCATGTGGCAAGCACTCAAACTCAAGCAGCCGGAAGGCGTCCATATCCCGAGCGAGCGAACGGTTTACCGCGTCATGGAAGAAATCGGATGCAGCCATCGCCCCAACCGAAAGCTGAACCGTATCACCAAAGCAGATCGAGCGGCACACATGTCGGAAGATCTTCTGCGGCGCGATTTTTCATGCCGATACGCCTCTTTCCAAGTGCATTACGGACGTGACGGAAATCAAGGCGTGTGATGGAAAACTCTATATTTCAGCGCTCTTCGATTGCTTTGACTCTGGTGTACTCGGTCTTTCCGTGGATACGAACATGAAAGCCCCCCTGTGTGTCAAGATGCTCGCTAACGCTATGCTTTCCTATCCGAAACTCAAAGGGGCAATTCTGCATTCCGATCGCGGCAGCCAATATACGAGTCAGTTGTATCGAAAAAGCTGTTCAAGACTACGGGATTCAGCAAAGCATGAACAGCGCTGGTGGTCGCTGTCATGACAACGCACGCTGTGAGAGCATGTGGGCTCGAATGAAGTCGGAACTGCTTTATGGTCGTTATGACACGCAAAAGATGACGACGGAAGAATTGAAGGTGTTAATTTGGCGATATTTCATGAGCTATTGGAACAACCGCCGAATTTGTTCAAGAAATGGCGGACTTCCTCCGATGGTGAAACGCCAACAGTTCTATGATCCCCTGGACGCAGCTTCTTAAGATTTCATTTCCTTGTGAGAAATTTGTCAACTGATCTTGACAATATCACATCCTCGTCGAACCGTTTGTTCGCCCTAGCATCCCCGACGCACATGTCGATCGACCACTTGTTCTTACGGATTCTTTCGGTCATCCAATGCAGGAATGGCGCACAGCCTGCGCTGTCAACCTTATACGGTCGTTTGGAGTTCTTTCTGATGTTCGAGGTAAGCCCGTTGCCCACGCCTTGCCGTATATTGTGGAGACCGCCCGCGAGCAGCTTGGCGTTCGGGTGTCCCCCGCTTAAGCTCATAGTGGATCGCCGTGTGCGAGCATCCAACCCGTGCGGCTATGGCGCGAAGGGAGAATCCTTCGCGGTGAAGTGCCTGTATTTGCCCCCTTTCGTCAAGGGTAAAGTGCTTTCCCGATTTACGAACAGCTTCCATTGTGGTAGAATAGGCGTAATCCATAGTGATTGCTCCTTTGCTGATGTTTTGTAGCGGAACCATTATAGCACGGGATGTCTCTATGGATTTTGTTTTTGTTTAGCTGTTCAACTTCATTTTACAACGAACCTTCTATATTTATTTCGTTCTGTTAGAGTTTCGTCCCGTGCTTTGGCACAAAGAATGCGCTCATATCGACGCCCTCGTGTTCGAGCAGGGCAATCTTCATCGGCAGCCCCCCGCCGTAGCCCGTGAGGCTGCCGTTCGTGCCGACGACGCGGTGGCAGGGGATGATGATGGAGATGGGGTTGCGGCCGACGGCGCCGCCGACCGCCTGCGCGGACATGCGGGACTTGCCCGTCTCTGCGGCAATCTCGCGCGCGAGCGCGCCGTAGGGAGATGCGGCAGAGCAATTTCCACACGTACTGCCGGAACGCGCTCCCGCGCGGAGCAGGGGAGTTCCGCTATCGCGGGACGTTCCCCAGCAAAGTACAGCGAGAGCCACGTCTTTGTCCGTACGAGGAGCGGCGTCTCGCGTTCCTCTACGCTTTCTCCATACAGGTCGGACGCGTAGTCCTGCCCCGCGATCCAGAGCCCGACGAGCGCCCCTTCGCGCTCTGGGAGCAGGATGTCCCCGAGCGGCGACGCGTAATGCGTGGTATCAATCATCCAATCTCCGCCCGAGGAATATTTTTTTGCGCGTCGGCATGGTTCAGCCCCGCGATAGAACGCGAACCGGGGATGAACCTACGGCGTTCATTCTGTCGTTTAGTATAGCATAAATCTCTATGTTCCTCTACAAAGAACCATCCCCTCCGTCCCTACTTGCTATTGCAATACAGACGGATATTTCGCGGCGAATAGCGAGGCGCGCAGCGCTGCGGGAGGGCACGGCATCGCCGTGCCCCTACAAGGCGCGCGCGTATTGCGGCATCTTCTCACGATGGGAGCATCCCCCAAAATCAAACTGTCTGTCGGACAGATGCGCAGCATTTGCAAATAAAAGCGCCGATGCCCTCCCCATGTGAGGAGTTCATCGACGCCTCGATTCAGACGATATACGTCTGGTATGATTGTTCCAATCGAAGTTTAGGGATGAACAGCAATACGGAAACTATCGGATTACGATATGCGCTTGACCCTCCAATAGAAGTCGGAAGGAGCATCTGACCTCGAAACCTTCAGCTCTGCGCCATTGTTATATACATTAACCTTGGAAAGAAACGTAGCCCCCGGCGAGTACGTCCACTGGCAATACAAAACGCCTTCATCCACATAGAAGCCTTCCATAACTTTTCCTCCAACATCAAAGTATTCTGCTCCACTGCGGCTCTTGACCGTCCCGACGAGTTCTCCATCTACCATATGCAGATTGAATACCATACTGCCTGCATTAGCTCCCCATGTGTACGTTTGCTCCACAACCCGATAATCGCCCCTGCAGGTCTGATATCGTCATTGCCTGCGCCGGGGAGCTGCCGAATACGCAGAGCGCAAACGCCGCCGCGATGAAACCGAACAGCCTCAAAAATTGACCCATCTTTATCATCATAAACATCCTTTCTAAACAATACAGTTCATCCCCATCGTATGGAAAGGTTCGCTGCGCTTTTCGCGTTTCAAACCTCAATACACATAATTTCATTAAGCCTATGTGCTATTTTAGGCAACGCCGCCCACGCCCTACGGGAAGGGAAAAATCCAACCATCCTAACATCAATCCCATCGAAAGCGCCGTGAAAATATCAGCTGCTTTTTGGATAAATTTTTCCCATTCTGTTCCGGTGACGAATACGAACGCAACTGTTGATACAAACAAGCCCAATAAACCGAGTCCCAGTAGTTTCTCTGTTATCTGACTTCCCACATAGGAAAATCGTACAAGAAGCAACGTCGCGACTGCCGGCAACGCATTCTGTCCAACCATCTCGCATACGCTTCCGCGCGGTGCGCAGCGTTCCATGAAGATAATGAGAAGGAGAAAGAGCAACGACAATACAGTAATCGCCACACGGTCTTCTTTCGCCTTTTTCACCATATAAGTTGCTGCGCCACATAGCACAGCAAACGAAAAATTCCACAATAACAAATATCTCCATAGATCTCCTTTTCAATCGTCTTTACTCCAAGTATATTATTCCCCCCCCGTGGATTTTCCTGCCTGTTCTAAAAAAATATTTTTTTATCTCAAACTTCGCAGATGAATAATCTGCTGCAACCCTTGAAATATCTATCTTCTTGGCAAATAAAAATAGCATGAGCGACATCCATTTGGTATAATTTTTAAGTGTCAACCAAAAACATCCAATGGAGGCTCATGCTATGAACAGTATAACACAAAACTACCAAGACGAGGAACTGCTTTCAAGAAAATGCAGGTCTTTTTCCGTCGCTATCAAGTCAGTCGCATCCTCCGTGCGGCAAATGCGTACAAGCTTCGCGGCATCCCTGTTCTCAGCATCTTCCTGCTGGTTTTCCGCATGGTGTTCCAGCAGCGTTCCGTCTACACGCAGATGCATCTCCAAAGCGCCGCCATGCCTTTTCGGCAAGGATACGTTCTACCGCTTCATGAACTCTTGCCGAATCCACTGGCGCAGGTTCACGACAGAGCTTGCCGCCGCCATCATCTCATGACACGCTCGCTCCCCTGACTCATGCGGATCGCATCAACGTGCTCATCCTTGACGATTCCATCTACCATCGCGCCCGCTCCAAAAAGGTGGAGCTTCTCGCCCGCCTCTACGACCATGCCAAGAAGGAGTTCTCCTATCGCTTCCGCATGCTCACGCTCTGCTGGTCGGATGGCAATACGCTCCTGCCCGTCAGCCATACGCTGCTCTCTACCGAGAATGCGAAGAATCGTCTCCGTGATGCATCACAGAAAGTAGACGCTCGTTCCAACGGCGGCAAGCAGCGAAAACTCGCCCAGCAGAAGGCAACCGAGGTGATGCTGCAGCTCCTGCAGGAAGCGAAGGCTGCCGCTATCCCGGCGCGCCACGTCCTGTTCGACACATGGTTCTGCTCCCCGGCATCGCTCCTGAAGATTCACGGTCTTGGCTACGATGTGGTCGCCATGGCAAAGAAGACGGAAAAGATACACTATCTCCATCAAGGATGCCTGCAGGATGTGAAGGCGATCTACAAGCAACACCGAAATCGGCGTGGCCGCTCGAAGTATCTGCTGCGTGTGGAAGCCGCTGTCGTCAAGGGCGAAGAATCCCTCCCTGTGCGCCTTGTCTTTGTCCGCAATCGCAACCATCGGAAGGACTGGCTGGTATTGGTGACGACGGACATGAGCCTCACGGCGGAGGAAGTCATCCGCATCTACGGCAAGCGCTGGGGAATCTAAGTGTTCTTCAAGGTGTGCAAGAGCTTCCTGCGCTTGGAGAAGGACTGCCGCTCTCTTTCGTATGACGCGATGACAGCGCATGTCTCCATCGTGTTCACGCGGTACATGTTCCTGGCAGTGGAGCAGCGCGAGTGCAAGGATGCACGAAGTCTGGGAGAGCTGTTCTATCCCATCCGTGGATGAGTTGCCGGATGTGTGCTTCGTGGAAGCCATGCGCCTCCTTTTGCTGCTGTTTGTTGAACGACTCCAAGAGTAGCCTATGCTGGATGAAGGGGAGATCCATGAACAGCTGCAAGGCTTCTTGAAAGAGCTTCCTGTACTGTTGTCGCAAAAAAACTACGAAAATGTGCATAAAGGGAGTATTTTCATTGGCATAAAGTCAGTGTTTTTCAAGGTATGTAGATGGAGCATGACAAATCCTCTGTCCGTTGCAAAGTTGAGCATCCATTCCATATCGTGAAGAAATTTCTTTGGTTGCTGTAAAAGCGAGATATCGCGGCTGAAGAAAAACCTTTGCAGATTCGATATTCTTTTTGCATCTGCGAACCTGTTGATGTGTATCTGGGCTGGAAGGCAAAAGGAATTTTGCCAAGTCCTTGAGTAAGTGCGCGCATTCTGCGAAAATATCCGCAAAAATAGCGCGATAGCAGATGGATTGTGCACGCTCAAACCGCCAATTTGCGTGATAGGCTACAGAATGTTCACTTCCAGACCTGTGGATATGTCTTTTTGAAATCGGGGCGCTTTAATCAGCACTTCCTTAAATCCTTTCCTCTGCTAAAACGCAACAAAAAGAGCTGTAATGAGCGTGTTTTTTGACGCTTCCGTTACAGCTCTTTTCGTATGTTTGGAGATACGCCGCCGTGCATCGTTTCCGGACACAATTCCCTCTGCCGGAATATACGCGCCACATCAGGATATAGCGCTCCCGGCGGCATCTTTATTCTTGAAGAATGATGCCCGCCTTATTGCGCGGTCTCGTTCGCACGCGTGAGGTAAATTACGCGCCCGGTGTAATGCGGATAGTGGAGCGGGCGAACCCCGTCTTCCATCTGCGGCGGTCCGACGTAACTCGACGGATCGATGATCTCGCGCAGGATGATCTTGTTCGGACGCTCCCCTCGTACTCCCACTGATAGAAAAACAGGTCGGGAACCCGCCCATCGACCGCATATGCCAGCCCTCCATGCCCGCACGGATTGCCTCGTAGTCAAGATACGGGAGCAGGAACTCCTTATCCGTCAGTTCGATCTCCGAATAGCAGAGGCCGCTGACGCCGCCCATATAGGGGCGAGTCGTCACCTTGTTCTGGTCGTTGAACCCTTGATAATATCCGTTGACCGCATTGTCGGGGAGGTTCATAAAGTCGGGCGGGAGGTTATCTTTTTGAAAACTCCTTGCTCGAGGTAACCTCAAACATTTGAAGCACGTTATAGCGATGCACGTCGTCTGCCGGCACGCCGAGGATGGGCATGAACCGCATCAGGGAGTGTCCCTGCCCGCTGCCGCCCGTATTCATGATATTTTTGGCATCCCGATCCGCGGGATTCACCGGATATTCGTCGATGTACCACGGCTTTTGCAATCAGCCACTGCAGATCCAGCTGGGCAAGCCCTGTTCTCCACCCAGCCGGTGCCGCCGTCCACTCTCGTCTGAAAATCGTCCCATGTGAGACTATCCAGATTTTGGAAGTAAATATCCTCCGGGAGATTGCCCAGATAGCGCTGCAGGATGCCCGCAACCTGCCGGTGCGTCGCGGCAGCCGTCGCGTTGTACTTCGCATCGCTCAGGTCGCGAATGATCTTCTCGGCTCTTGCAACGCGCGGTGCCTCAGCTTCGAGCCGTAAATATCGTCGCTGTCCTTGCCCGCCGGATTGTTGTCAAACTGATGTTCAAGCTCTTCAATGACTTGCGGCGCCGCTTTCTGAAGCCCTTGATAGGCAGAACTGACAGCACTTTCAAGAGCCTCGGGAGCCGCATAGTTTAACTCCGGGTCAGCGTGGTACCGTATTAAATTTAATGGGTCATATATATTGTAAGGATAGCCAAGGTTTTTCTCTATATAGGCTTCCGCGCCCTTGAGAGATTCCTCCCACGACTTGCTCCCTTCCCCGTACCGGTCACGAACAATCCCGGTATATTCGAGGGACGCACCTTCGAATGGGCGTGCTGCATAAATATCCAGCAGAACATTCTTTGTATCCTTATATTTCCCCGCCTCGTACTCGTCGATGGTCACGTCGGCATACTTTCTGCCGTTCACCATGATGGTTGCAATCACGTTGCTGCGGATGCGTGCCTTATCAGAAATTGGCGTCGCCGTTTTTGCCTCCTCCGGCTCGACGGTGACAGGCTTGTGCTGGAAGTTGTACCAATGCTCGATCGGGAGGATATTGTTTGCACATTCATAAGCACCGTGATATTGATTATCACAAAATGTCTTTTTCTGCGGCCCACTAGGTGCCTGCCTCTGATTGCTCGGCACAGGGGTAGGCTCTTCTGTGGGCATGTTTGCCTGAATGATTGCCAGAATCAGCGCATTTGCCGTATCTACCCAACTATAAGAGCCGTCGCCGTTGTCATACGCATCGTACTCATCATACTCGTCAAATGCCGACGCCCCCTGCGGCACAGAAATCGACATAGAGAGTGAGAGCGCAATACCGAGTGTCAGCGCTCTTTTAAACACCTTTCCCATGACCATGCATTGATCCCCCTATCAATATCAGAGTTTATTTTCACCTTACATTTTAATATTTTATTCTTTTTCCCCTCAAATTGTCAAGTCCGATGCAATATTTTTCAAAAAAAGTAACACAATGATACCGCCTGTAACGATGTACGGCGGCATCCTAAGGAAGTGCTGATTAAAGCGCCCCCGATTTCAAAAGACATATCCACAGGTCTGGAAGTGAACATTCTGTAGCCTATCACTCAAATTGGCGGTTTGAGCGTGCACAATCCATCTGCTATCGCGCTATTTTGCGGATATTTTTCGCAGAATGCGCGCACTTACCCAAGGACTTGGCAAAATTCCTTTTGCCTTCCAGCCCAGATACACATCAACAGGTTCGCAGATGCAAAAAGAATATCGAATCTGCAAAGGTTTTTCTTCAAGCCGCGATATCTCGCTTTACAGCAATCAAAGAAAATGGTTCTACTCCCGAAGTAGTGGAAATGCTATAATCGACTATGGTGATGAAAAATGGTCGAGAATTTTGACAAGATGCTCGCAGGATCACTGCGGCTAGAGGCTCCATGGTATATCATAGGCGCAGAATTTAGGCAATCCATCTACTCCCGAAGTAGTGGAAATGCTATAATCGACTATGGTGATGAAAAATGGTCGAGAATTTTGACAAGATGCTCGCAGGATCACTGCGGCTAGAGGCTCCATGGTATATCATAGGCGCAGGATTTAACGAGGAAGAGCCGGCAATCCATATACATGTGGGCATAGACAAGGCGGCTGCGCTGTGCTGTCCTGTCTGCGGTGCGCCGACCAAACGGTACGGCTACGAGCCGAAGGAACGTATCTGGCGTCATGCGGACTGCCTGTTTTATCCCTGTTATGTCCACTGCAAGCGTCCCCGTGTTCTCTGCGATAAATGCGGCACAGTGCAGGTCAATGCGCCGTTTGAGCGCAAGAACAGTCGCTTTTACCCTGCTGTTCGAAGGCTACGCCATGCTGCTCCTGCAAGACGTTCCTCGTGCCAGAGCCGTCTGTTTCGCTGTGACGAAAAGTCGCTCGCCGCTATCCTTACGTATTGGGTGCATGACGCGGTAAATCGTATGGATCTTTCCGATACCTGCTCCATCGCCATGGATGAGACATCCTTTCGTCGTGGGCACAAATACGTCACCGTCGCCATCGACGAAGTAAGGCGCCGTGTCTTCGACGTCGAACCCGGTCGCGACAAAACGGCGGTCAAAAACGTGGGCGAAAAACTGGAGAGGAACGGGGGCAACACGAAGAGCGTCAATTCTGTCACCAGCGACATGTCCGCAAGCTACCTGTCCGCCGTCCGGGAAGTGTTTCCGAACGCCAAGCAGACCATCGACAAATTTCACGTCAAACAGGTGCTGCTCAAAGCCTTGGATGCGGTGCGTAAGGATGAGCAAAAAGAGTCCGGCCGGAAAAAGGAGCTGTTTCTGCGCCGCAAACTGTTCATGGTGTCGCAAGGGCGCATGACCGACAAGCAACGGACAATGGTAGCGGAACTTTCCAAGCAGTACAAGAAGACGGGGCGTGCCTTTCGGATTGTCCGGTCTCTGGATGACTTCTATGCGTCAACCTCCATGGTGGAGGCGCAGGAGCGACTGGACAAGTTGTATTCATGGATGCGACGCTGTCGACTGAAACCGATGAAGGATGCTGCCTTGACGCTCAGGAATCACAGCAAGGAAATATTGAACTATTTCCACACGCGTCTGACGAACGCGATTTGCGAAGGAATCAACGCAATGATTCAAGCGGCGAAGCGCAAGGCAAGAGATTTTCATAGCTTTGAGGAAGCACTGATAAATTCAGCACTACCATCTTAGCGCATCTTATTTGCCCGAAGTTCGCCTCGATCCTCCACATAGCCCTTGCTATGCGTCCGGTTTTCCTCCTTGTTCGGACGAGAAAATATACGCCAATCTGATGGACTTCACTTTATCAGCGATTCCTTGAAGGCTATGCCGCAATGATCTACTTGGTCGCAGGAAAGTTGGAATTGGCCACGCCTGTTCTGTTCTGAAAATAGCTTTTCCACTAGTTTTGGAGTAGAGCTAAAGTTAAACTTAGAAGATCTACCTTTGGGGGCAGTAGAAAGCGGGTGGGTTTTTTTAGGGAAACACTGATAAATTCTTATGTTGCGCAACTCTGCCTCGAAAGATTACAATAGGGAAAGACAATAAACGATGAGGGAGAGACAAAAATGGTGCAGCAAACATTTACAGACATGGAATACGCAAAACCGTAACAGAACAACAAAGCGTGAAGCCTTCCTGGATGCCATGGAATCCATCATCCCTTGGAAAGAATGGATGGAACTCATTGCGCCGTTCTACGTCCAGAAAGAGCGTGGCAGGAAGTTAAGGAAGCACTGATAAATTCAGCCGCGCCATCTTAGCGCATCTTTTTTGCCCGCACTGTGTCGACAAATCCTCCACATAGCTTTGGCTATGCGTCCGGTTTGTCTCCTTGTTCGAACAAAAAATCTACGCCAATCTGACGGACTTCATTTTATCAGCGATTCCTTAATCCCGCTCGAAACGATGCTGCGCATGTATCTCATGCAGAACTGGTTCGGTCTCTCGGACGAGGGAATCGAGGATGCAATCTATGACAGCTATGCCATGAAGCGCTTCCTGAAGATCGACTTCTCCATCGAACGGACACCGGATGCTACGACACTCCTGCACTTTCGACACCTGCTGGAAAAGCATGACATCACCCGCAAGATGTTCGATGACGTGAAAGAGCGGCTGGACGCCGCAGGACTCATCATGCACGGCGGTACAATCGTTGACGCCACCATCATCCATGCACCAAGCTCGACCAAGAACGCCACGAAGACCCGCGACCCTGAAATGCACTCCGTCAGGAAAGGGAATCAATGGTTCTTCGGCATGAAGATTCATTCCGGTACGGATGCGGCAACAGGCTACGTTCATACAATCACAGGGACAGCAGCCAACGTGCATGACATCGTGCAGGCGCACGCATTGATCCGAGCGGATGACCACAGCGTCTATGGGGACTCTGGGTATCTCGGCGTGGAAAAGCGCGCAGAAATCCTTGAAGATCCTCATCTATCGAGCGTGGATTACCGTATTGCGAAAAGACCTTCACAGAACCGCACAACAAAGGCGTATGCAGGAGTCAACTGGGACAAGAAGATCGAACACGAGAAAACTTCCATCCGCTGCAAGGTAGAGCATCCGTTCCTCATTGTGAAGCGGCTGTTCCAAGCGGGCAGGACAAGGTATCGTGGCATCAAGAAGAACCTGCTCCGTTACGATCTGCTCTTTGCATCGGCGAACCTCGTCATGTGTTTGAGGGCAGGAAGGCAGAGGGCGTTCTGCATGACAATGGGATAAGTGCGCCCTTTTTCCCAAATTTCCCGGTGAAACGGGCGATTCGGGGAAGAAAAAGGGGCAATGAGAGCAGTATTGCACGCTCTTTTGTATTGCAGTTTGTGTCTGCGGATCAGCTGGCCGTAATTATCCACTATTTATCAGTGATTCCTTAACTCATTTCCAATTTTTCTATATAATCTTTTGCTTTTTCAACTATATCAGAAATTCTTGGATATCCATCTTCTTCGATTACTATGTTCTCAAGAATATAATCAATAAGAACGCCTTCACCCATTTTCTGCTTTACTTCCTCATAATCCCATTCAGAAAAAAATCAAATTTCTTTTTGTAATATATAAAGGTACAAGTACTGCAAATAATCGAGTATATCAAATTTACCATTTATACTTGAATGAAAAAGCAAATCAAAATATTGAAAAAGCAATATCATTCCTAATATATGGCATAATTCTTAAGTTCTGCATACAATTAAATGTTGCCATCGCCCCCATGCAATGCTGAATTACTAAGATAAAAAAATAGATCAGATTCACTCATCGATTCCATGAACGGAATATACTCTTTTTCGGCATTAAGAGCTTTTTACATTTTTTTCTTCTATTGACAATTTACTATCTTCAATAGAATCAAAAACCAATCTTTCTTTTTATCCAGCTGTATAAATGGTTATCTAACTCCTCATATGAAGAATTATCATTCTTCATTTCCTCAATAGAACCATACCAGCTTTAGAAAAACGACAATAACATTTGTTCCTGCAGCATCAACAAGCGCCTTATGATATTCGTCGTTATCTGTAGTAGTTATTGTTTCTAATAGAATTACAAAAAGTCTTCAGAATACTCACGTAAAAGCACAAGCATATCAGAAAAACAATCCTTTAAATATCTATTTGCTGTTTCAAAATTTATTTCACCATCTGTTCCATGATAAAAAGACGTCATTTTTTCATTAATGGATCATTTACTAACTTACATCCTTTTACAATAATATACTCTTTGTGACCAGAATTTTTTTATATCCAATCTTACAGCCCCTGATAAATATGTTACATTATCCTCTTTATCAATATTTGAAAGAAAAATAACGTATATAACGTTTCTGACGATACCAAAATAAGCGAACTTCTCCTATCAGTCTCTTTAATATCTTCTTGTTCAAAACAATCTATTTTGTCTTCGTATTTTTTTCAAGAATAGAAAGATATTCTTCATTATTCTCTTTAATGGTTTTTTGTTTCGATCAACCTAATTTCTCCCTCCTGAACTTACTCAACATAATAGAAATCCGGAAGTTCAATATATCCTGAAATAAGTTCAAATAATTTCCTCATAATCATATCACAATCATCTTGCACGCTTCTTAATTTCTGTTCGGCATAATAATCAGGGACAGTATGGTAATTATGGGCTGGATTGTCACATATAAGCATTGAAGTTTCTCTTATTGCTCCCCAAAAACCGTGAGTAAAATTTGTTCCATATTCGTAGTAAATTTCATACAACATTAGTTCATCACACAAAGTAAATTTTTGTTTATCTGAGTTTTGTCAAAGTATCCAAAACTAGTATTAACAAATGCTTCGTCCATATCCTCATTAACAAGAAGTTCCATGATTCTTTGGTGAAACTGCGCATCATCAGAAACAGAATATTTCCCTTCCCTCATCTTGGCCATAACAAGCTTGTACTTCCCAAGTCCATAAGCCTTAAATCTATTATACACATCAGGAATTTCTTTTTCTCTGCAACATAATATATTTCAAATTGATGTAACTTTCCACCATAGTTCTAAAAAGTATCCTTCCGCTTATGTTGTTCTCAAGTTTTTCTGATATTTCTCTGTAAATTTTATAAATATAGCAAGTAAGCCCCATTATAACCGCATACTTTTCATCCATTTTTGTCATCATTAGTCGCAGCAATATAATCAATAACTTTTTGTTATCTTATCAAAGAATTTCATTTTTCACTTCCGTCCCACAGTATTATTAATGGATTACATTCAGATACTTCTCCCAATCTTCCCCATATCAATTTTGAAAAATTCTTTACTACTATCAATACTACATAACCCTTGAAATGTTGACCTTATTACAGGTCTATACGTCCTCATTATCTCATCAGAATGATCATATTTGTAATAAGCAGTCAATGCCTGTGGCAATAGATCTACTCCACTTGAAATATGTAATCTCCCACTCTTTACATAGAACCAATCCAAGTCATGAAACATATATCTGTTGTAAGCTCATCATGAAATTTACTACATTCTTTAATTATTGTAAAAAGTTCAGAAATGCTCTCATCAATATTTATCGAATAATCAAAAAGAAATTATAAAAGACATCATCTATATCTGGTGTCACAACAATTGTAAATGAAGCCAATACATCACGATCCACATATTTTAAGACGATAGACCAAAAACGCTCTCTTTTTTCTCGCTCTAAGTCAAGTATTTTTTCGAAAACTGAGGAACACATATCGACCATGAGTTTAATTCATCAATAATATGATAAATTCTCTCTAAAGCCTCTTTTTCTCCCGTATTTATGAATAATTAGCCCAATCCATAAAAAAATTCTGGAAGCCAATTCTGAGACCAGCTCGATAAACTTAACGCAGGTCCAAGCCCTTCCGGATCGGTATAAGGAGTATATAGTGTATCACCTTTTTATATGCTTTGATAGTTCGATTCTATCCATCAAAATGACTCCTCTCAATATAATAATAAATATATCTATTTCTCTTCTTCAAACATTAAAGAAAACCTTATCCCCTATTTTAAGGAATCACTGATAAATAGTGGATAATCACAGCCAGCTGATCCGCAGACACAAATTTCACAAATTGCAATACAAAAGAGCGTGCAATACTGCTCTCATTGCCCCTTTTTCTTCCCCGAATCGCCCAGTTTCACCGGGAAATTTGGGAAAAAGGGCGCACCTATCCCATTGTCATGCAGAACGCCCTCTGCCTTCCTGCCCTCAAACACATGACGAGGTTCGCCGATGCAAAGAGTAGATAGTAACGGAGCAGGTTCTTCTTGATGCCACGATACCTTGTCCTGCCCGCTTGGAACAGCCGCTTCACAATGAGGAACGGATGCTCCACCTTGCAGCGGATGGAAGTTTTCTCGTGCTCGATCTGTCTGTCCCAATTCATTCCTTTGTATTCTTTCGTCATGCGGTTCTGCGAGAGTCTTTGGGCAATGCGGTAGTCCACGTCTGAAAGAGCGGGTGTCTCTCGGATTTCCGTGCGCTTTTCCACACCGAGATACCCTGAATCCCCATAGAAAAAATGATCATCTTCGCGGATCAGCGCATGGGCTTGGACAATGTCGTGCACGTTGGCGGCGGTCGCTGTGATCGTATGGACTTAGCCTGTTCCGGCATCCGCACCGGAATGGATCTTCATGCCGAAGAACCATTGATTCCCTTTCCTGACGGAGTGCATTTCAGGGTCGCGGGTCTTCGTGGCGTTCTTGGTCGAACTCGGTGCATGAATGATGGTTGCGTCAACGATTGTACCGCCGTGCATGATGAGCCCCGAGGCGTCCAGCCGCTGTTTTACGTCATCAAAGATCTTGCGCGTGATGTCGTGTTTTTCCAGCAAGTGGCGGAAGTGAAGGAGTGTCGTGGCATCGGGTGTCTGTTCTCTGGAGAAGTCGATCTTCAGGAAGTGTTTCATGGCGTAGCTGTCATAGATGGCATCCTCGACTCCCTCGTCCGAGAGACCGAACCGGATCTGCAGGATGTACATACGCAACATTGTCTCAAGCGGGATCAGTTTTCTGCCACGCTCTTTCTGGATATAGTGCGGCGCGATGAGCGCCATCCATTCGTTCCAAGGAATGATGGATTCCATGGCTTGCAGAAAGGCTTCACGCCGTGTTGTTCTCTTGCGGTTTGCGTACTCCATGTCGGTAAAGGTTTGCTGCACCATGATGTTGCCTCTCTCTCGTCGTGTTGCTGTCTTCCTCTATTGTAATATTTCGGAGCTCAATCGTGCAACAAAAGAATTTTTTTCAGCGTTTCCCTAACTTTTGGGGGCAGGTCATTATGCAGTCCTATGTGTTTTTTCTTCACAACATACGAAATCCGTCCACAAGCACTGATTACGTCGCCTCATTTTCCTCTACTACAGGGGCTTCGGGCAGGAAATGTACCTCTACACTGCGCTGTGCTTTGGCAGAAAGCCACTCGGTCAGACGTGTACGCGCCGCTTCGTCCAGATCAGCTTGAAGATAGACGAACGCAATGTGCATTTCACTCAGAGAAGCCACTTTATCTGCCGCAGGGGCTGGGGCGTGCACACTCCCGACGGCGATGTGGGAGATTTGCGGAAATACAATGCGCGCCTCACGATTCCAGTCCAAGATGTGAGTGCTCTGCTTCTCGCTTTCCTCGCGGGCAGACTTGAGTGCGGTCACGGTCTGCTGTTCCTGCACGGTGGGAATGCCTCTTTTTTCAACCTCGCTGAGCCTGCGCTCGATCATCGCCTCCATCTTTTCCCGCTCTTCCACCGTTTCCGCAGAAAAAGACCTCCAGCTGGAATGGTCTGAGGTGTTTCTTTTCATGCAGCTTCTCCGTCAATGCCGCCAAGTCGTCCTCCGCTATTCCGGCAATCCTAAATACCGTCAGTATTTTTCTTCTCATTGTCCAACGTATAGGAGATGGCAAGACGGGCGGTACTTTGAAATGCTCTTCGATATAGCTCTTCGCCTGCTCGTTCTGCAGATTTTCCTCCACGCTCTGATACGCAAAGAAACAGCTGGGCAAGGTGACAATCATGGCAATGGTCAGCAAACTAGCGTTTCTGCCTTGAAAACTCGACAGAATCCCGCGCAATCTTCGAGGGGACATCAATGATTTTGAGAACAACAAATGCCGTCAGACAGATAAAGAAACTGTTGATAAAGAACAGATAGAGAGCCCCCACCGCGTACGCTGTCACGCCCGTCGCAAAGCCATATCCTGCGGTACAGAGCGGCGGCATCAGAGCCGTCGCAATCGCAACACCGGGGATGACATTCCCGCCCTCTTTGCGGGTTACACCGATGATGCCCGTGAGCCCGCCAAAGACCGCGATCAAAACGTCCCAGATGGTCGGCGATGTCCGCGCAAGTAGTTCCGACGAGGGCGTATCAATCGGTGTGAGGGAAAAATAAAGCGTCGATGTGGCAACCGAAATGAACACCTGGGCGAACAGGCTTCCTGCGCTGGAACGGATATATGTGCTGTCGTAACTGGCAAGGCCATAGCCAATCCCAAGGATCGACCCCATCATAACCATATGAAGTAAACACTGGTTCTGTGAGATATTTTTCCTGCATCAACGCTACTCGACAGACGCATCTTGCAACGCAAGAATTTCTGTACGCTTCAAGCCGCTCGACTTCTCAATCACCTCAAGAGGTACGTTCAAGGAGATCAGAGAACGTGCCATATCAAGCATCCTACGCTTTCCTTCAAGGAGTCCCTCCATACGCCCCTCTTCCATTTTCTTCTCTCCGAATTTTTCCATCAGTTCGCACATGGCATTTACCCCCTCTGCTTCCGCCTTAAAGTAATCAGCCTCGTTTGGCAAGCTCTTTATAGTTCATCTGCTCCGGACGCTCGCAGAAAAAATCCTGCATGAGACGTCCGAGTGGTGTGTCCTCACGGTTTGCTCCATTGACGTAGAGGATATGCGCCCCATCATCAAACGGTCGCTGAAGCTCTTGGATGATTCGCTCCACATGGTACAGCGGACAACCCGCTCCATAGATGTCGTTTTCTGTAATGAAGATCACCCATGTCTCTGGAAGCTCAGAGAACTCCGCTCCTTTTGCCAGTTCCCGTGAATCCATCATACTGCTGTTGTAGCGTGCCCGACGTGGAGTTGCGCCCTCATTCGCCCGTTGAACTTCGCAGTCGTAGAGCTTTCCCTCGCTGTCTTCGCCAACACGTCGAAACGCACACCGCGACCATAGAGATTGTCCGCGCTCTGCTGCGTGACGACTTGTTTTACGATAAGATCATCGCGGTCAAAGAAGATACGTAGCAGGAGCTGCATTCCCTCGACATAGTTGTCAAAGCACACGTTGAAAAATGTATCGTCAATCAGACGAAATTTCTGAATCAGTACGCCATATTCCGCAGGAATGTCCTTCTTGATAATTCTCACTGCCTCGCTATCCTCCCTCATCTTGTTCTACTATCATAGTATGCACTGCAACAAACATTGTCAAGGCTGAAAATTTAAGCCATCTCTCGTTCATCATTACATTGTATCGTTATCGACGTTACTTCGTTCATCGCGGCTACCAAAATGATACTAGAGGGAAACGTCAGCGTTGCGTTCGCACGCGACACCGTAATCTGGCGATCCTCGATCGGCTCGCGCAGAACCTCAAGCGTCTTCTTGCTGAACTCCGGCAGTTCATCCAGAAAGAGCACGCCGTGATGGGCAAGCGTCACCTCGCCCGGGCGCGGGATGCTCCCACCGCCGATCATCGCCACCGTCGAGGACGTATGATGCGGACTGCGGAACGGGCGCGTGGTCACAAGCCCCGTATCCTTGCCGAGCAGCCCCGAGATGCTGTAAATCTTCGTGATCTCGATGGCTTCTTCCTTCGTCAGCTCGGGCAGGATCGAACTCATCCGACGTGCCAGCATCGTCTTGCCCGACCCCGGCACGCCGACCATGAGGACATTGTGCCCTCCTGCCGCTGCAATCTCAAGCGCACGTTTCGCCTGATACTGTCCCCTGCACATCTGCAAAGTCATCGGTAAAGGCCGCATCCTTTTTCTGTTCTGTTGCATGTGGCACAGCAGGAGTCAGCATCTCCGTGCCGGTCAGATGGCGTACCAACTGCGCCAGATTCTCGACCGCATAGACCTTCAGTCCGTCAATCAGGAGTGCCTCGTCTGCATTCGAAGGTGCAACGTAAAACTCCGTCAGACCATGTTCCCCGCGCCGTAATCGCCATCGGGAGAATGCCGCTGATCGGACGGCAGTTCCCATCGAGAGAAAGCTCCGCTGAGAAAAGTGCGCTCTGCACTGCCGCCTCGGGAACCATACCGTAGGATGCAAGCAGACCAACCGCAATCGGCAGATCAAGCCCCGAACTGTCCTTTCGCACATCGGCGGGTGCAAGATTCACCGTCACCCGCTCCTGCCGCAGCTGAATGCCCGAGTTGCGAATCGCCGTCCGTACCCGCTCCTTCGACTCCTTCACCGACGTATCGGGAAGCCCGACCAGTTCAAAGCCCGGCAGCCCCGGTGACACATCCACCTCCACGTCGATAATCCGTCCGTCTATCCCGAGGGTCGTCGCACCATAGGTCTTTGCAAACAACGGCCTTCCCTCCTACGTTTCAAATATAAGAAAATTATAACACAAGAGAGGGTATGTTGCCTAATGATTCTTTTGCAACAAAAAGAGATTCCAGTCGCTAGGTGGGGCGAATGGAATCTGTGTTGATCTTGCATTCTTCACGCCCATTGTTGACGTTGAGAGTCTTTCAACTAAAAGAAAATACACGTCCTTAAGCAAAAGATGGTATAGCATATTGGATGTACATTGTTTTGTTCAGGAATTATATTTTTGAGTGGCATTATCGCCGATAGGGCATCGGGCAATCCCTCTATTTTTTGTACCCAGTCCACTGCTCATATTTATTGGCGCAGTGATACCCCGCCTGTGTTTCTTTGCCCTTGAACGAACTCTTCTTATTGATGCACACACCCAAAACTCGGTCATTTTCACAACGAACAGACTTGCCGGATTCTCTCTTGCCCATCCAATGTTCACAAGTAGCACAGCATTTGCGATTCAGTAGGACGCTCATTAATATCCCCCTTTTTATCAATGATTCGCTAAATTTTCATGCCGGATGTGGAAATCAACGCTCTGGCAATAAACACGACCTCCTCACACTTCTTACCCGCTCTCACCGTCCATATAAATCGTGCTGCCGGGAAGCAAGGGATAATCCCCTGTACTCTTTCGCTAATATAATCGAAAAGCTCATCCTCCTGCTCTGACACATCCCACCATTCCAGCATTTCATCCGGGATGAGAGAACGTTCTTCGTCCACACTAAAACAGATCAGCACGCCCTCTACTGTATCGTCCCGAACAGGCAATTCTCCTGCCTCCGAGATACATCGAATCTTCCCGTCCTGCGATCCCAATATCTTTTTGACATTGGAATAGTCCAGGTCCCCCATATCCGCATAACAGCTTTTGCCCCACCACAGTCCAAACCAGTGCATAAAGTCCTTTGCACAATCCGCATCATCGAAACAAAAGATGTCAGGATTATTCAAATGTTTGTAAAACTCATCTGTTTGCCACGCCAATAAGGGCTGCACGGATTCAATAAATTCCCCCACGGAAGCTGTACGGTATATGAGAAGCATATCCTGCTGTTCGAATATCTCCGGCGGTATCGCTGCGATGCGTTTGTCCGAGACCAACAAGACGCGCCATAGCCATACTTCATCCTCGTCCACATCGTCCTCGCAGCTTTCTCTGTCTAAAGCCCCCTTCCATATCACGTACGGCTCATCATCCCCTTCGTATCTCTCGCGCTCTTTATAAAATCGCCGCACAGGCATACCATAGAAGCGGGTGCACTCCGTAGCGCAAGAATAATTACGCTCTAAAGGAGGAAACAGCCGCTCATCCGCACAGGTAATCCGCAGATCCCAAATTTCCTTGTAGGATGACATTTCCTTATCCCTCCATCATTCGATTGACCATGCGCCTTTTCCGCGCACAAGTCTCTGAATGCTACACCTCTCTATGCCCATCGGTTTTATCATAATCCATTGCACGAGCAAAAACCTTGATCGGTCAGACTCGTTGCAAGAAGTGCAGTCACGCTCTGCTCATGACACTCTATGATCATCCATATAATGTCTGCACTTTCGTGAAAAGAACGACTAAGTTCCTCCGCTTGTCCACATACTTCAAGCATTGAAAGCTGCTCATCCCCTCGAAAGATTAACATAGCTCCCTGTACTTCTGCATCTTGTGTGGACAATTTTTTCCTGCGGAACCAGATTTTTTTCTTCGATATGCAGAGAATATTGCCTCGCTGTGATGCGAATGCCTTGATCACATCCTCGCAGTCAATGTCAATAATTTGAGAATCCGTGAGCATCTGCCATCCAATGACGCGAATAAACTCTTTTGCGGCATCCACATTGGCAAAAACAAAAGACTGCAGGATGACATACGGCCTCACCCGGCTCCCTCTTCTGCAGAGAAAAAGAGCGGTCGCACGCATTCGGCCAGCTGCTCCTCGCTGTTTTGTCCGATAGACAAGCACCATATCCTGCTTCTTGAGCAGTTCGACAGGAATCTCTGCCACGGATACATCCGCCGTTAAGAGGATTCGCCAGACCCTGAACATCATCTTCGGTATGTGTCAAATCGGTTTTTTGTCCCTCGACAGAACCGCTTTTACAGAAATACCGCATTCGATCTCACGGGTCTCCTGATGAGGAGCGTATTCGCTCAATGACGGCAGTAAATCATCATGCTTGCACGCAATTCTAAGTTCGCGTGCGCCCTCGTACACTCGCATTTTCGCCTCTCCTCACCAATTTGATTCCCTGCATACAAATAGAACCGGCTCAATTCACTATCCTTTTGGGTACTGTATTTTTAGGGCATGGGCTGTGCGACAAAAACAAGGATTTCGTTCTTATCATGCACCTCAATCTGCCATAGAACATTGACCCCATCTGCAAAACAACCGGCAATGGCTTCCGCTTTTTCCATTACATCGAACATGGAAAGTTCTTTTGAGCCTCTGAAAATCAGCTGTACCCCCTGTGCTGCTCCATTCCGAGCCGGCAGCTCCTCTAACGGGAGCGTTTCCCCTGAGATCCGTTGCAGATTCCCTTTTGTCGATGCAACAAGCGGTAAAACATCGTCCCATGTCGCACCAACCACCTGAGATTGACGCGGTGCCCATAAGCCCGACCCACAAACATAAGCCTTCGCAGAATCGGCATCCGTGAAACAAAGGACGGCAGACATGGCGCATCGGTCGCCGGCATTCTCCTGCAGCGCGACCAAGCGCTCTGCACAAGCGATAAAGTTTTCCTCAGAATCCGTGCGGTAAACACAAATGACATCCTGCTCTTTTAGCACCGCAGTCGGCAAGTCTTTTACCTGTACGTCCGAAAGCAACACGGTATTTCGCCAAGACACCTCATCCATGGAGATTGGAGTTTCATGTTCCTGTTCCACTTCCGGATAAAATAGACGAACGGACATCCCACACAGGGAATCTCCCACCTCTACACGGGAATAATAGTGAGCGAGTGCAGAAAACACGCTCTCATCCGCGCAGGTGAGTCTCACCCCATGATCCATCGAGGTATTCTCTTCATCTTTGAACATTTCCTCAAACATCGTTCTCCCTCTTTTCATTTGTTTCAGTCAAGATCAGATCTTTCCATCCAGTAAGTTCTTTGATACGGCGAACAAAAAGCACTACATATTCTTTCAAGTTTTCCTCCAAAAGAAGTCTCGCTGTTCCTTTGGTAAAAATGGAGAAATTTATCTCCTCCTCATTAAATTTTGGAAAACTCTCTCGGTACAACCAGAAACGTTCCCATGCTTTTTCACCGTTTTTTCCGCCCAAACGCTCTTGAAGTCTCTCGACCTCTACTTTCATCGACCCGCTCAGCATGGATTTATAAGGCTCACTATTCTTGAACTCTCCCTTGCTGTCAAACAGGTAGAAACCTATACAGTGCTCTTTTTCACTTTCGTTCTTCAAAACCAAGCCAATCCCATAATCACCATTGTCTTTCTTAGGCTTTTCAAACCAATACTCCGATCTCTTTATTTGGTATTCTTTCCAGAGTGTGAACATCTTTCATCTGAGATTCAAATTCTTTGATAAATCTCTCCCAGAGTGCATTTCGTGCAGCGCTGACACTCTGCCAAATGTAGAAGGCGGTATCCATATCGTCATCTGATTTTACAAAATCCATGAGCTGCGATTCCATAGTGTTATCCCATCCTCTTATTGTGTCGATCAACTGCCATATGTTTTTCTGCACCAATGTCTTGCGCTGCACTATCTCCAAGCCAGCACATGCTTCCAGCCATGGAACAATATCATCCTTCCATGAAAGCCTCTTTATTTGAGCCTCGTTCAGGTTCGTTTGCGGCGCGCCCTCCGTACTTCCATTCCCCCAGCGTACTCGTCATACTGCTCAAAGATGGTTTTGTGTCCATCCTTTGTCAGATAACATATAGTCGCATTTTTCCCGTACTACCTGCAATTTCCATGTAATAGTCCGCCAACTGATGATCTTGATCTCCCGCATTGATTTTTCGCTTCGATGGGGATGATTTTTCCATTCATTTCAATGGTAAGGTCGATGCGTCGGCCTTCCTTGGTCACATCCTCACATCTCACGACAGCGTCTTCTGCCCGCATGGCAAGAGCACTTTCCCCTAAGATATCCGCAAGGAATTTTTCAAGGAAAATTGCTCCCGCGTCGTGTCCCCCCTGCGGAGAGAGCAATGCGCCGAGCATCTTGCAAATGTAGACTTCCCGTGTCTCAATTCCCATGATGAAAAAAAGATATTGAAGTTTTTCTCCACGAGCGCTTTTTCCGCTTCTTTTGTATGAATATCATCACATATAGGTTTTACTTCGTCTAAAAAGACAACAGCCTTTTCCACTTTGGTCGATGCCACGACATCTCACCTTCCTATAAACAGCTCCTCCTCGATTACCTAAACCCATCTTCAATAAGCAATGCAAGGAACACCTGCGATCGTCCTCTTGTTTTCTGATTCATCATCCCTCGGATATAAAAGGAGCAGATTATTTGCTCCAATCGTGCGCATTTCTCTCAACTGAGTGACCTTCCTTGCTGTCGTGATGAGGATTACCTGCCCTACATTTTTGTGGGGCTATATATCTCCTTAAAATTTTCCCAACTTCCGCTTACGTTATCGTATGCATCGATTTTTTCAAAGTGCTGCCTAAGTCTCGATGCCGACACACGCAAAGGCGACAGCGGCGAAAATATCTCATCTCGCCATAAAAATACGCTGTAATACGACAGCCGAAAGTAATCGTCTCTTTTTATTAATCGAACGATAGCATCCAGAATTGGCGCTATCGCTTTTGCGTCCGTTTCGCAGTCAATGATAATGACAACACGATCATGCCCTGTCGTTATCTCGCGCAGTTCTACCGCACCTTCAATTCTGTGTGACACAACATAATCGAGTCTGTTTGGCAATCGCTTCATGAGAACTCTCATTAACTCACTGTCAAATTTTCTCATTGTACTTCAACTCCGATCCGTGTACACTTTTAGGCAAGAAGCAGTCATTCTCGATCAAATTCATGGCATCTACGTCTTAGCGTAAGAGCATCTTCCAATATCTATCACACCTCAGAGCAATTCCATATCGTACCGTTCACGCAGAGTATTTACGAGGAGCATGGAATCATCAACAGACAGGTAGGGAACTTTCATAGTTCCTGCATAATAAAATCCCTCGGCATTCAAAAAAATTTTTTTCAACTCACTCGCTGAAAGTGACTTGATTTCACTCTCCTGCCGCAGCTTTGGTGTCAGCAGTTTGACCGACCGATAACGTTCATCCTTCGTCTGATCCTCGAATACAACTGGGGAATCAATGATTCCCGCACCGATGACTCCAGCGCCTTTATGATAGTAAAAGACATAGTCCCCTGGCTGAAAGTGCCGCACTTCATCAGCCGCTTCACCATAAGCGCTGATTTTGGACTTGTCGAACATATCCCAGACGGCAGCCTCGTCGTACGATTTATTGGTGTCAAACAGAACTCCTTTCTTGTTCTTTGGATTGACAGAGGCATCATACGGCTTTGCAAAAACTCAAAAGTACTGTTCCTCTCCGATCTTGTAGATACGGTAGGGCAAAAATCAATATCAAGCCCGGCTGCTCTCCAATAATTGACAGCTCCAATCATCGTATCATCAGAGGTACTCCCCACAATTACCAACTTCTGATGCTGATTGAACTCCACATCACTTAATGAATCCGTCAGAGCAAAAACAGATTGATGCGCTTCGGACAGTGCTGTATCCGATTTGCTGTACTGGCGATATAGGTGATCGAGCTCCACATAGCCATATCGCCCAAATTTCTGCGCGTAGCGCATGAGCTGCAAGGCGGTATCGCCGCCCACCCTCCCTCGCCTCAGTTCGAACAGAACCATATTTCCATATTGATCCAGAGCCATAATGTCGGGTTCTTCCTGATAATGACGTTTCTGAAAAATGGGCATCAGAAGTCCGCCCGCCGTATACAATTCGCTCATATAGGTCACAAGCAGTTCCTCAAGATCTTTTTCCTTGTCACTAATATCTGCACAACTGTAATACTCCAACGGATGCAGAACATTCCTCCCTCCCACGTCTGGCTGCATCTCTTTGCTATAACGGTACAACATATCAATCAAATCCTTTCCAGTGCGCATGAAAATCCAGAGGTCAGTATATGCAGACCGATTGGCTGAGTTTCTATAAGAGCGCATACTATGTCCACAACGTGAATATTTGTGTATGCAACTTACCGATAAAAACTTGCCATACAATCAACAACCTCACGAATCTCATCCCGCAGACTTTCTGGCTCTAGAATCTCTGCATACTCCCCGTACTGCAGTGCCCAGTATCTCATCGCATGTTTGTTGCAGGCAACGGAAACGATGAGTTTATCCGCCTCCTCTTGAACAATGCGAAATTTCTTACCGAACCAGTCGATCAGTGCTCCTATCATGTGCTCAGAGACGCGCATCTTCACTTGCACGCTCGGACCGCTGAACATATAGATGTGTTCTTCCATGTGCTTTGGCAGACTGTAGCCTTGGACAAAATCTTCCATTTGATCCATCGGCTCGACCTTCGCATCGAGCATCTCCAGCTTCGTCATATAATCTAGGCGATAGTGAGAAAGTCGATTGCTTGTGTCGTAACTGCAGAGCAAATAATATCTGCCCTGATTTGCCACCATCTGATACGGGTTCACGATGTACGGGTCTTTCCGTCTGGGATGTAGCTGGAAGTCTTTGCCGTAGCTATTGTAAGTAAAGCGAACCTTCCGCTCCTGTTCGATGGCATCGTTCAGCACATCCAAATTCAGCAGAACTTGCTTGTTGTCTGAGTGTATGAGTTTCGGCAGATGACAGACGTGCTTCACTTTGGCATGGAAGTATTTGTTGCCAAGCCCTGTCAGCTTCTTGATCAGTCGTTCAGCCTCTTCGCCGGAAAGAGTACGGGAAAAAAGGACGCTGTCGATCAGCATTCTCAGTTCTGCATTGTCAAATAGGCGCGATTTAAGGAAGATACCGCCACGCATGGAAATATCATACCCCATATTCTTAAGGAGCATAAGATTATTCTTGACCGTCTGCCGCGTACATGGAACGCCATAGTTTTTCTCCAGCAACTCCACGATTTTCTGTTGCGTCAAGCGGTGGTCGCTGTCCGTATATTGCTCCAAGACCTCCAAAATCATCATATTTAGAACCTTCTTGTCCTGCAGTGCATAAAGATACATATTATGCTCACCTCCTGAAAATGTAGTGCCTTTCAATCCGGTATGCGTCGATTCCTGTTATTTTTGTCGGGCAAGTTTTTCTGCTAGTCGAGGAAAAGTCCATCCAGTTCGGCAACTTTGGCATGGATGTCAAAACCGCATTCGCCCTCCTTGTAAAAGCAAAGTAGAATACTCCGGCCATTCGCCCCCCATCTGCTTGCCTCGAATATACAATGCGCGTGCCTTCTTCACATCAAACGCTTTGGGGGGAAGATGACCTTCCTGAACCACCATTTCGTCCATAATCACAGGATCCCCGCTGATGTCGAGCATGGGACTGGCACTCTTATCCGGCTCATCATCGTACATATTATACAGCTCAAATGCCCCCTCATAGCTGTTCCTTTCAACCTCGGAGTGCGCCTCGTTTCGCACAAAATAGCGGGTAATCGTGCGGATGCCATAGCCTTCAATGGAGTCGAGCTTGATCCGATCCTCTCCAAACCGGATAAATGAATGTTCTTTTTCTGTTCATCGTGATTTCTCCCTTCATAAAGTAGAAAACCAAGGACGGTATATCTCAGTCCCACAAGTCGCGAAATATTTGGCAAAGAAATCAGTGCTGTGCTACAATTGTTTGATAATTGCATTATAGCATATTCGATGTTAAAAATTTTTACCTTTTGGAGATTTTCAAAAACATTTCCGATGTTCCCAATTCCTATACGCTCACGTCCGCTCCATCCTGAACAATACCGTCCCCCCATGTCCATGTCCACGATCACGTACTCCAGCATGCTTGCCCACAGTCGTCTGTAGGAATCTGCCGCAGAAGTTATCTGGCTCATATCATCCCTCAACCGCAATCTCAATCTCACCCTTGAAAACAACGGTAATCTGTCCGTCCTCCTTGACCACAATGTGATCGAGCAATCCGCCCCATAGCTCCTCATCGAACTCAACTTGCTCCCCGTTGATACCACATATCACATGAATCATGCCCTCCAAGGTGTTTCTCTTGCGCTCCCTCTCGATGATTTGCTCGTCCAACTTCTCCAAATCCATCTGCTTTTTCCAGATAGCATGCGCGAATCTCATTTTCTCGTTTCAGATACATCGTCTGATCCTGTGCCACACGTGCGTTCTCACGAATCAGCGTTTCAAGGCGTTCTGTCAAACCGCCGAGTTCCTGCTCTACTCTATTATGTTCCTCCACCAACTCTCCCGTTTGGCAAACGTCGTCAATCAGGGATTGGAGTTCCACAATCACCTTCTCTTTGACCTCCACCAAGGAGTTCAGTGCCTTGACGAAAATCTGTTTGATTTCCTCCTCCGTCAGATGTCTTGTGCTGCATGGCTTGCCCTTTTGGGCGTATTTCTTGTTGCAGCGGTAGATGACTCTGCGGTACTTATCCGTCGAGTGCCATACCTTAGCCCCGTACCATGCGCCGCAACAGCCGCATTTAATTTTGTTCGAGAAGATGCTCACGCCGCTGTGCTTGCCGTTCTGTTCTCTACGCTTTATCTCCGATTGCACAAAGTCGAACAAGTCCGGCGGGATAATCGCCCTCGTGATGCTCCTCCACATAATACTGCGGAATCTCACCCCGTATTCTTCCGTCGTGTCTTATCGAGGAAGTCCGCCGTATACTCTTTTCTGGATCAGCGCATCGCCACGATACTTCTCATTTGGTAAGGATAGAGCGCACCGTGGATATGTACCACTTGTCCTTTCCCGACGGGGATTTGATGCCGCGCTTCTCCAGTTCCTTGGTAATGGCGTAGAAGATCGCCCGCCAAGGAAGAGTTTGTAGATGATCTTCACCACTTTCGCCTGTTCCTCGTTGATTTTGAAATCCTTGTCATAGCCGAGAAAAAGGTACTGTAGCTAACACTGGTCTTTGCCCTCGGCGAACTGCTTTCGCGCTTGCCCCATGTGGTGTTCTCCGAGATGCTGCGGCTTTCCTCCTGTGCAAGGCTCGACATGATCGTGATAAAGAAGTTCCCCTGCACACTTGCTTTAATACAATGATATTTTTCCTCTGAACCCTCACATTTTTCCTGTACTCGGACATTTTTCAGGGTGTCAAAATAAGAAAAGAGCGAGGCATCGGCTTTTTCTCACCGGCTCCCGCTCGTCGTTTATCTGTCCAGTTTTATCTCGCTCCCGTCCTTGAAGGTGACGGTCACTTTGCTCTTATCGTGCACGGTGATGAAATCCACCATCGAGGCCAGAAGGTCGTCATCGAACGTGTCGATCAGATCCTGTTCTCTCAGTTTTTCCAGAAAAATGGAAACTTGTTCGCCCCGGACTGTTCGGTCGCTTATCTGTTCGGCGATCTCATCATACCGCTTCTTTGCGCTTTCGTACCGCTCGACAAGGCTTTGGTCAGCGTTCCTCGTATGCCGTCTGGTCTTGGGCAATACGGGCATTTTCCTTAATGCAGTCCTCCACCAGTCTTGCCGTGACATTCCAGTTCATTTTCCAATGCCCTGCGCTCCTCGACAACGTGCCGTGGTGGAGAACAGCTTATCCCGCATCATTTCGTAGGTAGAGATAATTTCTTCTTTTCGGCAAGCAGCAGATTGACGGCGCGAACGAACAGTTCCTTGATTTCGTCCTCTGTAAAAGATGCGGCGTGCTGCATTTCGTGCCACGAAAACTTGTGATTGCATTGCCAAATAACCCGTTTGTACTTATCCGTTGGGTGCCACGTTTTTCCGAGCCGTACCAAGAACCGCAGTCGCCGCATCTGAGTTTGCTCGAGAAAAGTGACAGGCTGATTCTGTCCCTCCCCGCTTTGCGTCCCTCCATCATTCAGCTGCACCATGTCGTAAACATCCGGGTCAATGATCGGCGCGTGACTGTGCTCACATAGTAACTCAGGACTTGCCCGGTGTTCCTGACAGTCTTGGTCAGAAAATCCGGGGTGAATGTCTTTTGGAGAAGTGCCCGCCACAGTATTTCTCATTGCGAAGAATGCTTTTTGACGGTGCTGTCGCTCCATCGATTTTCCACCAGGCGTTTTGATTCCTTCCTCGGTCAAAACTTTCGCGATGCCGTAAGGCGACATTCCCTTGATGTAGAGCGCGTAAATCACTGCGGATCACCTTTGCCTCTTCCTCGTTGATGACAAGCGAACCATCCGCGCCCTTGTCAGTAACCGAGAAAATGGCGCTAGCCGAGGCTGAATTTCCCGTCCGTCATTTTTTCTGTGGATGCCCCCAATTCACATTCCCTGAGATGGAGCGGGATTCCTCCTGACTGAGGCTCGCCAAAATGGTCAATAGCATTTCCACTTTGGGATCAAATGTCTTTAAGGGTTCTCCTTCTCACGACCACCTCTACCCCATGCTCTTTCAGTTTTCGTATGGTTGTAGGGCATGTCCACGGTGTTTCTCATGGCTGACATTTGGTGAATTTCGGAGGAATCGCCGGATGCCGCAGAGCATCTGCACCATCGCCTTGAATGCCCTCACGCTTCCGGGTATTGCGTAGCCGCTGATTCCTTCATCGGCATATACCTTGACGAACTTCAATCTGACGGCTCTTGATGTACCGCTCGTACTACTCGCATTGGGCGGCATAGCTGGTCTGCTGTTCCTCCTCATCACCGTAGAAACCCGCGCATACGCCGCAACTTTTACGCTTTTCTGTGGCAGATAAGGGCTGCGCTGAGAATTTATTGACGCTGGCGATGACCGTTACGCTTCTCATTGTCTATTCGCCTCCTTGTAGAGCAATGCGCCGTTCCTGCTTTTTCAGTTCAACCGTCCGCCGCTTTTTGGACGGTATCGAACAGTTCTTTGCTGACAATCGGTGCGTGGTCATTCCTCGATAACCTCATCCACACCACTTTTCCGTAAACTGTCCTTGATGGTCTCGATTTGCCGATGTAGAACGCTGTCGAGAGACTGTTATTTCACATCGGCGGAAACATCTGCAATGCTCTGATAGCCTTGGTTCGAGTTCACGTGAGAAATATCCGTGATGTTCCATCCTTCGGCATAATACTGATACACCAACTGCACGGCTTCTGCCTCTTTTGAACAATCACATAACCGTTTTGACTCCTATGTATAACCGAAGGGCTTTCTGTGCAGGTCGGTGTATTTCTTCTCGTCCTGACTGAAATAATGGATGCGGGCGTTTGTCACCGTGCCATCATAAAAATGGAAGACGAGACTGTCCGTATCGGTGGTGAGAATCTTCTCCACCGTCCGCGCATAAAAACAGTTCTCGTCAAATACCGTCAGCCCCAGAACCTCGCAGCACCCTCCCACGAGACGATACCCGCGGATGTCCTTGCATCGCACATTCGCTTTGTGAATTTTGCCGTAGCAAAACCAATGCTCCTGCAAGCCGTCATGCCTGTCTGGTTTTGGTCACGCCCTTTCACGAAGTGTGCGCCGCATCTTCCGCAGATGATTTTTGCCGAGAAACAACTCGGCTTTACAATGCGATGTGCCGCAGGATTGAACTCATAGTTCGCCTTGATCTTCTCCTGTACGCTTCTCCGAATATCTCACGGTCAATGATCGGTTCGTGATTATCGGTGACAAGGTAGCGCGGAAGCTGCCCTGTGTTCTTGAAGACATTGTGCGTCGAGGGACCTCCGTAAAATACCGCTGAAGGATGACATCACCGACGTAAACAGGATTCTCCCAAAACATAGTGGATGAACGGTATCGAACAGGCATGTCCGTTCTCCTTGAGCCATTTGGCAGTATGACTGAGTGGGACATCCTTTAGAAGTTATCGAATATGATGCGGACGGCCTCTGCCTCCTCCTCACAGACAGCAAGGTTTCTCCGTTCCAACGATAACCGTAAGCTGCGACATGCCATTGCTTCCCTCGCTCGAATTTCTTCCGGATCGCCCATTTGGCATTCTCGGACTGGCTGCGGCTTTCCTCTTCCGCAAAGCCTCGCCAAAATGCTGAGTAAAAGTTCACCATCAGACGAGAGGGTATGTATATTCTCTTTCTCAAACCGCACTTCTACGCCGATGGATTTTAGATGGCGCACGGTTTCCAATAGATCAACCGTGCTGCGGGCAAACCGCGAAATGCTCTTGCAGAGAACGATGTCTATTTTCCCGGCATTGCAGTCGTCGATGAGGCGCTGAAACTCTGCCCTGCGCCGTATGTCGCCGCCGGAGATTCCGCTGTCTGCGCATAAACGCCGACATAAAATCCATTCAGGATTCCTTTGGATAAGTTCGCTCTGAAATAGCTGATCTGCGCGGAAAGCGAGTGGTTCAGCCGATCCGATTCCATCGAGATACGGGCATATGCAGCCACACGCTTTCTCGGCTTTAGGGCGGTAACGACTGGCTCGATTTTTCTTACCTCAGACACTCTATCAACCTCCTTTCCATCCTATATATTGCTCTGTGAAGCGGATTTATCAAGCATTTTCCGAGATAAGCCGACCAAGATACGGCTGATATTTTCGCAAGGAGCACGGTGTCGATTTCAGCATACTCATCCGCTGTGAATGAGCCCCTTCGCCCGCATGGTCTTTTGCTACGGAGAGCGACATGTGATAGAGCATATCCGCGCGGTACTGTTCTTTACGCACGGATACCACCACCTTGAAACCGCTCCGCGACATAACAGGCGTGGAGCAATACTCCGATGCTCACGCCGATGAGGCAGAAAAATATCCTGCCGCAATGAGCGCGCGACGACAGGTTTCGCCTGTCGGCTTATTCCCTTTGTCACGATTCCTGCTCCACCACATCTCCCGACACTGAACCGAACAGAACTTCCGCTGCTTTTCTCTTTGGTATCTGCACCAGAGGCTTGCCGCAAAGAGACACACAGCAGATGTAGGACTCCCTGTCAGTTCGTTGTTGCGGCAAAGGACTTCACGGTATTGACGGATATGCCTCATCGACGAGGGCTATCTTTTTGTATCCCAGTCCACCTCTGCGGAGTGCTATAGATTTGTTGTTTCTGTTCTTCCGTCATAGAAAAACACCTCCTGCAAGGTAGCCTTGGCAGGAGGTGAAAAGGACGTTTTACTCTTTTTGATAGAAATTACATTCAAAACCATCGGCGCGAAGCAGGAGTCCGTCTGCCCAGGCGGAGTTCGCGCCATCTGCGCCTACGGCAGAAAGCGCGACTCGCTCGTCGCATTCGATAATGAGTTCGTCATGGACGTGCGTGCGACAATATCCATCGTCTCGCAGCGTCTGCATGGCGTAGCAGAGAATGTCACGGCTGATGGCCTGCGTGATATTCTCCACGAGCTTCGTGCCGTAGGATCTCGATCCGCGCCCACTTTTTCGAGAGATCGAGTCCCATGGTAGGTAATGGATTCGCCGCCGAACTGAGTTCTCTCCGATGCGCGGCTTCACACGGAGAGTCTGCGACCACTCGGTAGTTCGATGAACATCATGCCGCCCTGATAGATGAACCGGATTCCGTGCGTGACTTTTTGCTGCAGCGCCGTGATGCAGTCCTTTGCCGCACGATCCACTGCCCACCAGAAATCCACGATGTTCCGGATTTGCCGAACGCCAAAGCATCCACAGAGCGGCTTCAGCTCATCTTCCTTCATCCCGGATTCCAATGCGCCGAACGCTTTTCAGCGCACCGACGGATCCGCCGTAGCCACTCGACAACTCCGCTACCTTCCGTACTGTCTCAGATGCCCGTTCTCGCCGTGCTTGACCACATTGCAGTGAAACATCCGGCTTGCCGTGGCGCAGTAGATGTCGCCGTTCTTGGCAAAGTGTCCATGCGCCGATCGCTCCTTGGCAAGCCATGACAGTACCGATAGCTTCGATGGCTGAAAAGTCCGCAACGATGAATTTCCTGCCCTCCTTCGGGATAAAGGCAGTGCGGATCAGCTGAAAGTACATCCGGCACGGATTTCGCATGAGCATTTCAGGCATCATAATTTCCCTGCCGCACGAGGGCACGACGCGCACTCAAGGTCGGCGAGATGATTCTGAGGGAAGATTTTGTAATTGAATGGTCGTCCCAAAACCGCCGGTACGGTTCGCTCCATAGAACTGGAACATTCCCCGCGCACGACCATCTGAGCAAATTGTATTCTGCATCGCCTGATATTTCTTCACTGAGGACTTTGCAAGTGCTGCCGAAGTTCCAGTACTTCCTTCAGCGGGTGGGAACATTGGCAAAGAAGGGCAGTCAGTCAGACTTTTTGTCAAGCGACTCTGTTTCGACACCGCGTTCTTTGAGCCAGGCCTTCATTTGCGCCACACTGTTCGGATTCTCAAGCTTGGTCAGAGCTTTTAGCCCTGTCCGTCAGTCTCTCCTTCGTGCATGCGTCGATCTGGACAGTCCTCTCTCACCAAGGGCATATCCAGACGTATCCCACGGTCATTGATCTCCTGGTCTAGTACATACTCCTCCCATACCGACGGGAGGCACAGGATATTTGGACAGACGCTGTTGAATCGCCATCTCCACTTCGACATCGCGACGATTGTAAGACTTGAAGAGTTCCCACTTCTCTCCTGTAGGTTCATGGAACGGCGACGCAGAGAAATAGCGGATGAGTGCCTCGCCTCTGTCATTTTCTGCTCTTCCAGTCCAAGCACCCGTCCGACGGCGGCAAGTGAGAGCGGCAAGTCCCGGCAGGCAGACCAGACCATCGTGCATCGCCAGCCTGAGGATTCAGGAAGTGAGCGCACTCCGTAGAAAGTGGATGATTGGCATGGAACGGATCGAGGTCTATCCCCAAGTCCGACAAGTAACGCGACAGGCACACACGCTCAAAGTTGGCGTTGAATGCCCACTTGATGACGCTCTCATCGGTCAGAGCATCCAGAATTTCCTGCGGAATCTGCGCCCCACAGGTAAGGTCAATGACCTCCACCGCGCCGCCGTCTACGGAATAGCCGAAGAGCAGGATTGCGAAGTCCTCTGCCCTCGGCGTAACGATATACGCCGCTTTTCCCAAGATCCACACTGCTTCGCGTTTCGAGATCGATAGAAATGGACTTTGCATGTCACTTCTCCTTCTGCGACACGGGCAGCGAGGACGAACCTCGCTGCCCATGTCGGTCAACTCTTATTAGCTGGGAAATCCTCGTCCTCATCGGCGAAGTCATCCTCGGCACGGGTCTTACTGCCAAGCGGCTCTCCGTCGGAAATCTTCTGCAGGTTGTTCAGCTCCGCAAGCGATGCCCTTGTTGCCGTTCGAGTTGAATGCGTAGAAGTTGATGCTTGCGCGTCCGTAAACGCGGAGTAGACCTCCGAATGTTCGATGATCGGATTGCGGGCGGCATCCACGATACCGGGAGCTGTGGCCGAGTTCGCATTGATGAAGTAGCTGTCCCTTGTACGCCGCATCATCCGGGCGTTCCACGTCGCCATCGCGGAGCGGGGTTCTTGATCGCCGTGAGCGCGGGTACGGACTTGGCTGTTTCTTGAGTTTGCTCTGTCCCTCGTCATATGCCGCCTGAATGGCGCTCCTCCTCGCCGTCACGGTCTTGGTGTCGACTTTGGGATGATAAGCGACACGCTGAACTTCGGCGTACCGCCGTTGATGGACTTTGCCTGCCGGACGTTGGCATAGCTCCAACGTGTCTTGACACCCGTGATCACTTTTGTCGGATTGATAACTTTTTGCCATGGTACTTTTCTCAACTTTCCTTAAAATCTTCTGCTGCGGTATTCATCACAGGCCGCTTGTCGCTCATCGGAGCGAGGGTTGGTTTCCCCTGCGGCTTGACAACGAGGCTGCCGAGCAGTTCCTCAAACTTATTTTTCCAAGAAGCGCGGTCATCGCCGTAATTCCGAGCAGTTTTTGCTCATACGGCTCAAAGCCTGCTTCTTTGACAGTTTTGGCGACAGCCGCCTCATCGGTGTATTTCCGATTGGAGCGACCCTCGACCAGCTTCCAGCCTGTCCACTGCTTGCCTTGGATCGCCCGCTGCAAGGCGTACTCCTTGATGTCGCTGACCCATGCGGCGAGTGTGTCAGCCTTTGCAAGAATCGCTTCCACCTCTGCGTCCTCCAGGGCCGGTGGCATCTCAAAGTCATACCGGGCGAGTTCCAGATTGTACTCTGCCCGTTTGCGGCAGGTCGCCTTGATTTTTGCAGAACTGACAGTGCGCCCCTGCACAGAACTCGCCTTCTCCCGCGTGTGCCAGTTTTGCCGCAGGTACAAGCGTGTCTCGCGCCCATGACAGAAGGTCAGCTTTCGAGATAGTGTACTCCGAGATGTTGCTGAGTCTCGGTTGGAAGATAATCATCCAGATCGACTCGATGTCATACAGACTGTCGAACATCTGGATGCATCCGAGCGCGTAGCACATCATCTGCGGATTGCGCTCGGCACTGACCTCGATGCCTTTGCCGTGTTTTGTAGTCCACAATGCAGACGGTCTTACCCGAAATGATAAGCGTGTCGGCTGTACCGAAGCCATCCGGTACAAACGCCGAGAAATCGACGCGCTGCTCCACCGACACCATCGTATCCTTCGACTCCTCGCGGAACTGCGCCACAAGCCCCATAACGAACTGTGCATAGAATTCTGCACACTCTTCCATCTCACTGTCATAGGGAAGACAGCTTCTTGGTCGGATCGCGCACCCGCTTACCCAGAGCCTTTGCGGAGTTTGTACTCGCAGAGCGTATGCGCGTCCGTGCCTTGTGCAGCGTACTCGCTCGGCGTGTCGGATTGCTCCGCATTGAGCCGCGCCGACGGCGGACAGGCAATCCAACGTGCGGCAGAGGATGCCGAGAGGACGGCGTGTTTACGTGCCAATCTTCTCAGCCTCCTTCAGGAGTGCCGCACAATGCTCCGGCGCGATGTTCGACAACCTGTCCGCGCCATGCTTTTTCCAGCAAAGTACGGATTTCTGCCGTAAATCCCTCCCGAGATTTTTTGAGCAAGAACGCACCGTACATCTTCGATGGTCAGCGTAGCTTCCTGCGGAGCGATGGTTTCGACCTGTTCTGCAGGCGATTCCTCGAAAGCACGTACCAAACGCCTGCCGCTCCAGGAGCATTTCGCCGCAGCTGCGGATTTCCGACACCGCAAGTTCCAGTTCTTTCCTATCCACGACATACACCTCCCACGTCCTTGATGGCGATCTCTCGCACCGTATCTCCCGGCACGAGGATCGTCAGCTTGCATTTCTCACCCAACAGAAAGCGAAGGATCCGCTCCCGCAAGGTGATGTTCCGACAAGCGACAATGCCATCGTCCATTGACTCCCTTTGGAGACACTGATTTTCAGATTGTGCTCCATTTTGCTTTACCTCTCTTTCCGAGGATTTTCCTTCCCTCTGATAGGTAGCCTTGGGAGACCGGAAAAAAAGGACGTTTTTCTCAAAAATATTGCCCACCACGAAAAAATTCGCAGTGGGCAACGATCAGTAATATTCATTTTATCTCCGAGACTATGCATCATATCCTGCAATTTCTGTGGAACAGGAAGCCCCATCCGTTCTGCGTTCTCGATGATCGAGATTCCTTCATTCGAGATGTAGAAGAAGATCACGGCAGAACGCAGGGACGCAGCCGCTGATGATGTGAACATCTAACACATTCGCCACGCCGACAAGGTAAAAGATGCAGACTTTCTTGCAGATTCCCTTGAATCCGATGGTACTGGACAGCTTCTTCTCCACAATCGCACGCAGAACACCCGTGATGTAATCCGTTGCCACAAATGCGATGAGGGCATAGAGCAGATCGTCGAAGCTGCCGAGGAACTCCCCGACCACGATGCCAATGCCCGCCGCATAAAGACGTATGGTAAGAATATGATCCATCATCAAAGCCCCCCTGCTTTCTTCCATTTTCCGAGATGATCCATCCCTATGCAGACGGCGGTTCAGACAGCCGCGCATCAGATGCGTCAGTTTTCCCTCTTCCCATAAATACAGTTCAGAGGTCTCATTCCACAAGATGGAACTGAGCACCATGCTATGAGATATTTCCCTTGATCCAAAGGGCAGATATTCACACGTCCACCCGCATGTGTATCAATCTTCATGATTAGCTCATCCTGCGCGTTATAGATGGAGGTGCTGCATTTTGCCAGGTCCCCATAAAATTCTATCGCTTGGCAAAAGCATATACATCCCGTCATAGATGGGAAAGCGGACACTGTAATCCGGTGCAATCCATTTCGTGTGAGATTAGTTTGTGTTTCGCCGGTGACAGGATCTTTCCACGAAGTTTTTGGATTCCTCGCTCCACGGTTCGATGTTCGTGCCGTCAAAGAACACATGGCGCTCGGAACTGATCCAGAGTCCCATCCCACAGCTTCCGCGATACTTCGATGCCATATGAGCAATTTGAATCTTCCTTGCTGATCCACCCGTCCTTCGGCGGTTGGCAAAGTGTAGTGGTCATATGGATCGTCCACAGGAGGAGTGCCAAATGCCTTCTCAAGATCGTATGTAGCGATGATCTTTCCGTTGCACCCTGACATGGGAGATGCCATTATGATGCTCTATTCCGGTAATAGAATCCACAAGGACGTTTGCATACCCGAGCGTGTAGACATTTCCTGCTCATCCATCTCGGCATCAAGATAAGCGTCATCAAAAATGCAAAATGACTGCCGCGATTAACCATCCACTCTTCGTCTTTGCCAAAGCCAAGATTGCGAAGTTTACCTTTTCGCATAATATGCATAGCGGGTCAATGCTTTGTTGTCCTTCCATCGCGCCGCAGAATCGGTATACCGGAAAGGACATTCGTCGGAATGTAGCTGCCGCCGCCCTCGGATTCATGCCCGTAGACGCAGCGACCGTCCGTCCAGATCCATTCGCCCGGATAGACGGTGCGATTTCCTATGCAGGTAAGCCACACACCATCCGCAAGCACCCGATTCCCCGCTCACAGCTTTCACTCGCGCCCTGTGCATAAGCTCACGCTCCCACAATGACGGCAGTATCGCCCTTTGAAATCTGTACCCACACAAGACTTCCGTCACTGGTGTTACAGTCCACTGCCGCACGAAAGGGATAGGGATCGCTCGCCGATATGAACACGTCCATTCTGAATCCTGCCGCGCTGCTGCCTTGAACTCATCCATCTGCGCGTGCTTTATTCCCTGCTCGATTGCCGCCGCAAGCCCCATGACACCGTTCATCCGTACCACCTCACCATCTTGATCGTCTGCCGCAAAAAGGCGCGGCGTGAGTTCCACTGTGTTCGACTGCAAGAAGTACTCATGTCCCTCAAAACGGATGCGCTCGGTGAAAATCGACGATATGGTCAATGTCCAGGATGCCGTTTTTGAATCCGTGCGCGAATCTCCACCATGATTGTCTCCTGCGTCCGCGGTTCAGCCATTCAGATCGTCTCTCGTCACGCGTCTAGGTAAATACTCCGAGCCCACAACGGAAACTCGGTGTCGATGAGAGAAGAATGGCAGCGTATCATCACTGGCGTAACTGAGCACCAGATGCTGAGATTCGACTGCTCGACGGTGAACTGACTTGCCTTGCCGCCAGGCTTTTCCCTGCGACAATGAGCTTCCTTCGAGCACGCCGTCCACATAAAACCGTGGTCGCATACCATCCGTAGCCAAGCGGCGCATGGTAGGTGATGCGCTCCGTTCCCTTCTCGTTGCTCCAATCCTCCCAGTCATATTCCGTATGCTTTTTCCCGTCATTGACCGCCTCTGTTGTACGTTCCCTACTCCTTGAAGAGATAGACATCGCGCCCCGTAGTGGCGTAGGCGTAATCCGTATGGCTTGTCGAACCGTCCACATTGTGCGTGCGTTTTTCGGCGAGATACTCCCCGTCATAGAAATAGGTGCTGTAGCCGTTTTCGTTCGTCTCGCGCACGAGAAAGCCGTTGGAGTAAGTACGGCTAATCTCTTTGAATGAAATCGTACCCGTGAAGGAACGGGAGCGTATCCTCCTCGTTGTGCGCTCCACTTTCATGATTGTTGTTCGCGCTGTGCCAGACGGAACGCACGAGTTTCCGCTCTACGGTCGGCTGCGCGTGCGGCCAGTTCGTAATGTCACGACAGACTCCTCCATCCCGCGCTGAATGATGTGAAGCGTGTCGCCCGTATGAACACATTGATCTGACGATGCGGCAGTTTTGCCGCCCACCCAAAGAGAGCAGAGATGAAGTCATGGTAGGTCATGCCGCTTCCCTCAAAGTTCTGAGATGGGATGAAATCATCGGTCAGACGGTGTAATTTCAAACCAAGTGCTGCGGCAATCTCGGCAGCATAGCGCGACACCTTCGCCCGCTCGATGTAGATATGGATGGGGGTGTAGAGGAGAGTGTCCTTACTGTACGTTCCCTTGACGGACTGCACGATGCCGCGCTGACTCGTTTCTCGACGAGGAAGCGGAAGGCATAATCCATCACCCGCCCTTCTACACTCGCGCCAATGGCAAGCGGACTCACCGTTTCGAGTTGAATGTTATCCGAGAGACTGAGTTCGCCGAGCGTCACGGAGAACGAGCGAATCCCCGCTCCTTGAACTCTGCATAGGTCAGTGTATGAGGAATCTCGATTTTCGTGTCTGCAACGATGCGTGATTGTTTGACAAGAGTTCGTTTCGTATCTACGAGAACTGTACAACAGCGACCAATGCGCCGCTGTGTGTCGCCCGTTACCGTGATTTGTTTGCCGATCCGAATATCGCGTAGGGTATCTGCACGCATGGCGATGGATGCGTTGAGACTGCGCGACGTATCTCCGCGCACCTGCACGGATTGACGAAATACGGGAATCACCGTGGCATATATGACAGGCTTGATGTGAATGCGCCCGAACGGCAGCCACGCGATGCAGACGGCAGGTTTTAGCTTGATGCTCATGTCCCCGCTCTCCATCCGAACTGCCGCCCCGTGAGTTCTTCAATCGTCATGGAGACAGTGCGCTGTCCATCACAACTGATGTTGGATTCTGTTCGGCGATATGTCTGCCGTATTCAGTGACCGTCCCACCGCTCTTTTCAATCGCCGTCAAAGCACACAGCCCTTCTGCCGTGCGATAGGCGGGATTCCCGAGAAGAGAAATCCCCGTCACACGCGAGTCCGCTCCGTACTGCGTGATAAGTGACGCGGTATCCACAGATTGCAGAAATTTCCTGATTCGCAGCCATCGCCTCATAACTTCCATCACTGCAGTCGGTCATATTTGTTTGCGTTGCCTTGACAGGAAGCGTAATAACCTGTTCCTGCGGGCTGAGCTCCTCATCCGAGAGGATGAGATTGAGATAACAGGGCATCGCTACTTTTGCTGCAGAGGGTTACTGTCTTTGCTTCGGAATCCACGGCATACCAGAGTTCTTCGTTCTGTGCATGGTAGATTTCACGCCCGTTGACCATGACGTGCATGATTCCATCGGCATGATTACCCTGCTTGATATGAAACCACAACGTATTGACAGCATCTGTGCGGATCACCCCTGCGGTGTCGGTGAGACTATATATATTACGGCCGTCTTTACGAATCTCGATGTCCCATACAGCGCGGTTCGAGCTGATCTTGATGCCGTTATAGTATCCGATCATACCCACACAAGCGCATCTTCTGCATTCGTTGGATTTTTTAGGAACACATCGAACCGCCCGTATAGCTCCGTCGGGATCTCCGAGAGCAAAAGCCCCCTGTTCATCTGCGTTTGCCAAAAAGATATGCCCGTTTTACTGTACTGTTCCCCTGCTACCGTCGTGCCACCGCTGACCGGAGAGCAGCTCCGCATAGCCCGGATTGATGTATTTGAACGCCATACGCCCTCCCTCAGTCCGACACCAAAAAGCCCCTCTGCCTGAATGTCCACGCTCGTATCCCTGCTGCGGCGGCTCATCTGCAGTGCTGAGTGCCTTGACCCAGAATACAGTATTCGTGTCGCGGACGTTCTGCAGTGAAATAACATCCTTCCACTCGGCGGACCCAATGCGGTCTCGAGTCGTATCCGTTATTGATTGCCGCTTTCCACTTATCCGCATGATCGCCAATGAATTTGATCGTCAAGGCTCCGTCGATATGGAAGCCGCTCTCGCAGCGCACGGCGCACTTGACGGCTTTCTGCTCACCCTTACCCGCATCGAGGAGAACGGAGATGGGAGAAAGTTCCGTGCCGGAGCTGACCTCCGTCCTGTCCTTGCCGCCCTCGGTTGGATTGTTCATATAGATATGCAAGAGTTCTGCCATTGTCATACCCCTCCAAAAATTCCAGAGACAGTTTATATACCTTCGGGAAATGTGCCATATACTCGTAGGACTTTCACCACAACACGCATCAAGGCCAGGAGATTCCTGCCCTCGTCCGTTACGGACACCATCGTGCGGCTGTCCCAATATGTCTTGATTTTCTCCCAGTCGGCAGCAGTCACAACAACGGCGCAGGAAATGCGATCGCCCTCTGCAATATGCCCGAAATCCTGAAACCACCGCTCCGCCGACAATCTCTAAAAGCTGCTGACGGTCATCGGGAATGGTCTGCCAGTTCTCGACACTCAGCGTTCTAACCTCACCAATTTGAATATGAATTGAATCACCCTAGGCATTTTTCAACGGCGGGACGGATGCGGTCGGCAACGTGATCGGCGAGCATACGCATTCCCTCGTTATCCTCCTGTAACAGCATTCTCGATTTGCACCTGTATGTGAATTGACGATTGTCCGTCATAGTGGGAGATGTCTGATCCTTGCTGTGAAGCACTTGCGCCCTGCCCCTGCAGTTTGGATGCTCTGCGCCTGTTGTCCAAGCCCTCCGCCATCATCTGAGGTAGGAAAACTCCTGCCCGTTGACACGGATGTTGGAACTGTCCTCACGCTTCTCGGGAGCGAAATTCGGCAGGAGATTCTCCATCGCCCATTTGCGCCCGGACTGAAACTGTTGGAGAAGCTCCGGTGTCAGCCCAGATCCTCTGCCGTGAACTTGTTCTTCTTGCGCAGGTACTCCATCAATCCGACCTGTCCCGGACTGCTTGAATACCTTCAGCTCCTCTTTCTGGGAGCGCAGAACTTCCAAGGCGGCGTTGCGCTTGACATCGAGCTTCCTTCTCCGCCCAGCGCGTCGCTTCGACCTCGTCCAGCCCCTTCTGTACCCACGCATCCTTCTCGCGCTCGATCTCCGCAAGGCGGTTTTCAAGTTCGGTTTTCCAAATGGAGCGGATACTCCCCGCCAGCATCCTTCTCCCACTGCTCCATCACACGCGCTTTGCTCTCACTGAGCCAGTTCTGCGTCTGTACTCTCGTCCAAGCCCTTCTGACGAAAGGCATCGGCTTTCACGGGCGATGGCGTCCAGCTTGTTTTGAGATCCGTCTTGTAGAGAGCATTCGCCTTTGTCCACAACGTCGCGCTGAAAGTCGGAATAAATCTTCGCTTCCTTTGCCAGACGGTATTCGTCGATCAGATACGGGTCTGCACCCTTCTGGAAGGATTCGAAGGCCTCGCGATCCAAAGCGTGAAGGCTGTTCTGAATATCTGTGTGTGTCAGTGTATATAAGCTGTCCGTCAGTTGTGCGGTCACCTTTGCAGATTCACTGACCGTCTTTGCAGTATCTTTCTCGGCTGCCGCACGGATTTTCGCAGCTTTGGCATTCTGCTCCTGCGCCTTGGCATTCTTCTCCGCTTCGGCACGCGCCTTCTCCTCTGCCGCAGCTTTCTCTTTGGCAATCTTCTGTTGCTCTGGTATCTGCTTATATTCATCCCCGTAGAGAGCGTCGAGGACGGTGCCGCCAAGAAACGGGATCGCAATCAGCGGAGAAGCCACAGGATGGTTTTTCACAAGCCAGCTGTTCGCCTCAGCGTGTTCGTTGACCTTGTGAATCTGTTCGCCCACAAAGCCCGCAAGTTCGGCAACGGTCTTAAGTGCTTCACCCCAACCAAGGACGGCATCCTTGATCTCGTCCTTATTGTCACGAATCGTTTCAACCAGAGATTCAAAACCGTCGTTGATTTCCGGCATGAGTTCTTCGGCAGCAGGAAGGAGTGCCGCGCAAGCAATTTTTCAGCTGCCCCGCTTCCATCTCCATTTCACGCCATTTGATGTAGGTCGCGTGTGCCTGTTCGGGGTCGAGCAGTCCGCATGGTCCTGACGCGCGAGGAAATGGTCATCAGATCGTCGTACTGTTCGAGAATGGGATGAGTGCCGCACCACGCGCCCGAGGACTTCTGCGGTATATGCTTCCTCCATGCCCGCTTCGCTTGCAGTTCTATAGCCTTGGCGAGTTGGGCGAGCTGCTCATTCAGCGGCAGGAGATTTCCTGTTGATCTTTGAGTGCGATGCCGAAACGTGAAAGGGCACGGGCAGTATCGTTGCCGCCTCTCCCGCAGATCCCACCTGTTTGTCAAGACGGGCAATCGGAGGAATGACGCTCTTGATGTCCGTATCCGCAAGCTGAAACACCCTGATTGAGCTGTCGCCGCCTCACTCGCAGAGACATGAAGCCGCTGCGTCAGCTTGTAGACGTTCTCGCCCGCAAGCATCGCGTCCTTGGTGACATTGAACAGTCCCGCACCTGTCGCCGCGACTGCCATAACGGCAGCTATCTTTGCCGAGAGGACATTGAATCCGCTCGTGAGATTCCGAACACCTGTCTGTGCCGCCGTCATTCCTGCGGAGATGCGCCCGCCGAGCGTGCCAGAGAGAACGGCACTCTCCTTGAGACGATGATTCAGTTTCCGCACCTCGGCTTCGGTCTGTGCGACGGTTCGTTGCTGACGCAGGAGATTGCTCTCGGCACGGCGATAGGACGCACCGTCCAGCGCCTATCGTTTTTTCTTTGCGGATTGGAGGACAGCGGCAAGAATCTGTTCCTTCTGCCGCTGAATATCCAACTGCGGTTGATTGCCTGATGGCGCACCTTGATCTTGTCGAGTTCCGCACCCACGCCGTCGAGTTTGGCAAGGTCGGCATCGAGTTTCAGGTGAATGTTGTTTTGCCTTGCTGTTCAGCCTTGCGATGGAATCCGAGACGGTCTTTCCTGCCGTGTCAAAGTCCAACTGCAGCTGTGCAAATGTTGAGACCGATGTCGAGATAGAGTTCATCAATCTTCTGTCCACGCTTTGCCACTCCATCTCCCTCCCTACATCACGTCGTCAATAAATCGCTCGGATTGCTGCTGCTCACAAAGAGCCGTCACCACCAGCTGATCGAGCAGGAATCCAACTCAGTGAATCAACCTCGTGCATCGTCCACCCGTAGGTGGACTGCAGCCGCTCGTAGTAACGCAGTAATTCCGGTACGGAGAAAGAACTACACCCTCTTTCCCCGTCTCCTCGTTTGGGAGGTTCACCAGTTTGGAAAAACGTCAGCGACTGAATCCAACGGAAAAATGGAGCGCGTCAACGGTACGATGTCCGCGACATCCACGTTCTCTTCCACGGATTCCTGCGTCACTTCGTCCCTGCTAGAATCCAAGGACGATCAGACGGACGTGCGCATCCAAGAACGACTCAAGATCCATATCCTGCTTTCTCGCATCAAAAAGGCAAGGAACTCGCGCCACACCTTCATCTTCGGAGGATGCGGCGCGATTTCCCTGCCCGCAATATGCAGCGTCGGTGTTTCCATCATGTCCTCCCTAGACCTGCTCGTACCACTTCGTTTCCTGTCTCTGCGGCATATCCCGCCGCCTCCTCATCTGCCTTGGCGTAGGGACAGCCCGTCCGAGAGACGGTAGATCGCCTTTGCCGTCAGCGTCGGCGTGTCAAACTGGATGCTCTCCTGCTTCGAGTTGCTCGGACTCGGAGGGTTCCGTGAATTGACCTTTGTAGAACTTGGTGAACCGCTTCTTCCCGTTTCGCTTGTCCGACTGGAAGAGGACGGCGAAGTACGGCGCAACATCGTCCTTGCCCGCCTTCATCACGCCGTTTTCAATACTGTGCCCCAAAAGGTAAGCCGTATATTCGAGCGGCAAAGCAGCTCGTGTCAAAGGTCAGATCGTAGGATGCGGTGATTGATGCCGTATCCACGGACTGCCCGTCAGCGAAAAGCTCCGCCTGATTCGTCTGCGGCTTGATGTCCACCTCTGCGCAGGAGCTTCCCGAGCGGAATCGGCTTCTCGTAGGTCGCCGTGCCGCCCGCCTCGTCGGTGAGCATCTTTGCGATATGTAACTTCTGGATGTTGATAAACTGTCCGCTTGTAAGATTCCCTGCGGGCTTTCCTGTTGGTGTTGATCCTGCATTTTATTCTCCCTCCATTGCTGTTCTGTAATCTGTGATTTCCACGAATATATCTTTCTCTGTCAGTTCCTGCGTCTGTGCACGGACAAAGCCGAGCGGCAGGAGCGCGTTCTGCACGGCGTGATGAATCTCCCGAAACCGTCCATCCTTCGTTAGAATATGGATACGCACCGTGATTCGCCGTTCCAGTTCCGTGCCGTCTGCCGATAGTGCGGGAACATCCGAAATGACGGAGTAGACGATAATCGGATACGTCGTGCGGGACTGCGACCCGTGGTAGATGCTCTTCTTCCCGTGAGTGAGAAGCTGCGTCAGCTCCTTGAGCGACAAGTGCCCTGATACACGGCATCGTGCCATGCTCATTTCCCTCGCCTCGTATTGCCATACGGACGGCATCGACAATGGCAGAACGAGATACCGTCCTTCTTGGCATCGAGCGAGGGATAGAGGAAACGGCTTTGTTGATGCGCGGGGCTGAATTCGACGAGTGTACCGTAGAATACGCCGTCCTGAGATTCCGCATCCGCTGCGATCCTCCAAACAGAGCCGTCCTTGCGTCGCAGTCGCTTATGGATGGAGTCGCGCAGTGCGCCCTTTACCACGCGCTTATCTGTTCCCGTGATAGACTGGACAGCGGTTCTTTCGCCTCCGCGACCACATCGTCCACGCCGTGTGCGAGGGCTTCTTTGCCGCAGCCGTCGCCTCTGCACCGAGTTCCGAGAGGATCTTCTCGGCAGAGATGAAGCCCTCGGTATCTCAGCCATCTTCCACCAACTCCCTGCATTCCATGACAAGCCATTGTTTCTTCCCGCCAAGCGGATAGGGCGGCGCAATCGGTGTGAGCGTTTTATCTCCCCAACGGATACGATCCGTCACTCGCACATCCATGCGGTAACGAATGACGATGCGGTGATCCACCTCCTGCACCTTCTCCGCATAGCCGTCGGAGATTTTCGCGGCAAAGGGCAGAACGAGCGCCCACGCCTTTGAAAGCTCCTGCACCGACGAGGAGAGGATATTCCCCTCATCATCCGTCTCCGTGACGGGACGCAGAATAGTGATTCGGTGACGCAGTTCGCTCATGGACACTCTCACCTAAAAGACCTCCTTCCTCACACCGAAAAGCAAGGAGCGCAGTGTCAAGGCAAGCCCCCTGTGATCCGCTTCCTCCCGATGTTCATAGAGATAGGATACGGCATAGAGCATCGCGACACGCACGATTGCTTGATCTTCGACCTTGGACAGTTTCTTCACACGCAGAAGTGCCGTACAAATCTGTTCTGCTGTTTCCGCAAAGTGCGTGAGGAGATCGTCCTCCTCATCCCCGTCAATCCGCAGATACTGCTTGACTGCTGCAAGCGGCACAAGCATAAAACCATCTCCCCTCTTTGCCGCAAAACATACATCAGCCCTTCATCTTGAGTGTCTGCACGGCTTCCTCGAGGACGAGCTTGCCGTCCACGCGCTCCTTCATGACATAGCCGATCATGCCGTTGCCTGCAAACAGCTCCTTGAGTTCCTGCAGGGAACGTGTCCCACGGTCGCCGATGTTGTAGTAGGAGTAATCGCCCGAAATGCGATGACGGTCTTGCCCGCCTCGACAGCGGGCATATACGCCGAGGAGCACAGGATAGCCGAGCAGACGGTCTGGTTCTCCCCATCTGATACGACGGCTGCCAGAAATACGCTCCGTTCGCGTCTTTGAGCTTGCGGATGCTTGCAAGCGTCTGATCGTTGACGATGAATGCCGCATTCTTGCGGTAGGGGCGCTTGAGGCTGTAGACGAGGGTGACGAGTTCGTCCGCCTTGAGGTCTGCCGCCGCCGTGGTGACGGATGTCTTTGCCGATGTGAGAAGTCCCTTCGGCTTGTGCGTCCCATCGCCATTCAGGAATGCGTCCTCCTCTGCGTTGCCCAGTGCCTTGCCGAACTGCTCGATGAGGTAGTTCTCAAGGTGGAAGGCGTTGTCGTAGAGAAGCTCTTCCGTTACCTTGACCGCAACATGGAGCTTGTGCGCGTCGAGAACGATCTGGTCGAAGGTCGCGTCCCCGAAGGTGAGCTGTGCCCCCTCCTCAATCCACGATGCGGCGGGCTTTGTGGCGGCAATGTTGATCTTATGCTCCCCGCTTGTGGTAATCACCGTCGCAAGCGGGCGCAGGACGTTCTCCTCATTCAGAACGTCAATGAGACGCTTATCGTATTCCTCGGGGACGAGATAGCCGCCGTTTGCATCCACGCCTTCCTGCAGGACGTTCTCCACCTGCCGAAAGTTCGTACGGAGAGCTTTGAGCATCGCAGAGCGGTATGCCTCGCTTGCACGTCCCGTTCTTTCTGCATTGAGCGCAGCCCCCGGCATATTGGTAATCGCCGCCGTCACGGGCTTTTGCAAGCTGCGCGTCGAGAATCGCCTGACGCTCCATGCGCTCGATGTCCCTGCAAGCGCAAGCACCTCGCTTTCCATCTGCTCGTACGCTTTGGCATCCTCTGCCGTAAGACGACCGTCCTTTTCGTGAGAATCCAGAAACTGCTTTGCCTGTTCCACATTTCTGCACGCTTCTCGCGCATTGCCATGATCTTATCCATGTTCTTGTCCCTCCGTTAGTGTGAAATAGAAAAGAGCCGTCGTTTGATCGGCTCTGCATCGACTGATATTTGTTTGTGTCCCCTGCCCGAATTTCGAGCAGAGAGTTCGTGACGGCGGCGCGGGAGAAGATCAGCCCGTCCGCCGTGTCTGTCAAAGGACGCTGAACGTCCCCATAGAGTACGGAATCCGCAAATCCAAGTTCCACCGCCTTCTTTTGCATTCATCCATGCTCGGCATCCATCAGCCGTGAAATCTTCGCACGGGACAGCCCAGTCTTGATCTCGTAAGCGTTGATGATACTCTCCTTGATTTCAGAGAGGAACGTAATTGTCCGCTCCATCTCGTGCGTGTCTCCGATGGAAACAGTCATCGGGTTGTGGATCATCAACATCCCCAAGGGTGAAATCTCGACGGTCGATCCTGCCATTTGCAACAACGGATGCCGCCGATGCGGCAATCCCGTCAATCTTGACATTGACGTTTCCCTTATACTCCATGAGCATATTGTAGATCTGTGCCGCTGCATAGCAGTCCCACCCGGCGAGTTGATCAGAGGTCAATATCTCCCTCGGCGGCGTTCAGCTCAGAACGAAACATCTGAGGTGTGACCTCATCGCCCCATCACGTTCTCGTCCGAGATTTCACCATCCAGAAGCAAGTACACGCTTCTCTCCCTCGTTCCGCACCCAGTTCCAAAATTTACGCCTCATCGTTTTCTCCCTCCTGTTGCCTAGCGGCAAACAGCCCTGCGTCCCTCAGTTTTTTGTCATATTCCCGTTGATGAGATAGAGATCGCCGCCCTCTGCGGATTCAATCAGATTCATGTCCTCAAGGCTGCGGATGTCGTTCGCAGAAAGCCATCCGTTCTGCCGCCCGATGGCATAGCCCTCCAGCCGGCTCTTGTAGTCCCGCGCGCAGCCCGTCCACGTTGAAGCGGATGAAGTAGTCCTTCCGCTCCTTGTCCGTCAGCAGTGCTTTTTGAAGCGACTGCTCCCACCGGGCTGACCCACGGATTCAACGTGTGCTTCACGAACTCCAAGGACTGCTGCTCAATGTTCGAAAACGAGGATTTCTCAAGTCTCCAACCATATGCGGCGGTACACGGTAGAGCCGCGCAATCTCGTCGATCTGGAACTTCCTCGTCTCAAGGAACTGTGCCTCCTCGGGTGGAATGGCAATCTGCTGATACTTTACGCCTTCCTCGAGGGACGGCGATCCTGCCCGTATTCATCGTACCACCGTAGACGGCGTGCCAACTCTCACGAAGCTTCGACGGGTCTTTGAGGACACCCGGATGTTCGAGTACGCCTCCCGGACGCGCACCGTTCTTGAAGAATGCCGCGCCGTATTCCTCCGTCGCAAGGGCAATACCAATGGCGTTCTTTGCCATAGCGATGGGACTGTAGCCAACCAGACCATCGAAGCCGAGTCCCGGAATATGCAGCACGTCTTCGCACCGCAGCCCAGAATCTGCCCCTTGTCCGCAAAATTCGGATTCTCCTCCGTGCTTCGCGTATAGGTGTAATAGAGTTCCCCGTGCGGCTGTCAGGCTGACTTCCATCTTGTCCGGAAGCAGCGGATAGAGTCCGAGAACACGTCCTCTGCCATCCACAAAATTTGTGCATACGCATTCCCCCACAGGAGGAGATGTGCCATGAGCGTCTCACGAAAGACGAAACTCGTCATCTCGGGATTCGGCGCATCGTGGAGCAGGAAGAATAACAGGTGCTCCGGCACGCGCTCCTTGCCCTGTTCTTTGTATGCGTAAACGATGAAGGGCAGCCTGCGATGGATTCTGCGAGGATGCGGACACAGAGCGTAGACTGCCGTCGTCTGCATCGCGGTTCTCTCATTGACCGCCTTGCCCGCCGCTGTCTGCCCAAACAAAAAGGACAAGCCGCCAAGATGATTCTTGGGCTTGTCCCGCGAACGGAAGAGTTTGCTGAATAGGTTCGTGGAAACCTCCATTTCAAAAGATGATAGCAGAAAGCGCCGCCCTTCCGAGCGGCGCTCCCTCAGTTTTCGGTTTAGAAGTTTTCGATGCAGGGAAAGCTCCATGCTGTTGATTGCGGCTGTGAATCTTGCGCCCCGCGCAATCTCGTCGGCGGCTTTCAAAAAGTTCCTCCGGCGTTGGATCTCCGCCCATCTGGCAAATGCCGGCGTTGGCTTTGATGTCCCAGAAAAACCTTGCGGGCTTCCCAATCCGTCTTGTCATAATCCTCTTTGCGAACCTCGATGCGGATGTAGCTGTCGTGGTTGCTCTCGTTTGCCCAGCCCATCGTGTTTTTCCCTGCAGCTTGAGTCCATACTCGGCAGCCTTGCTCTCGATGACCTTGGCGATTTCCTGCTTGTTCATTTTCTTTTCCTCCGTTTCTTGGTTCTTCGGTTTTCCCTTTCGGTATGTGTATATTCCCGTACTATCACAGAAATAGCAAGGCCATATGTGCGTATACAATCGCCCTAAAATGCCCATATGCCCGCGACTCTCGTACACCGATTCCGACGTATCATTCCCACAGCGGATCGCACGATCCAGTGCCATAATCGACGGCGATGCACCGTCGATCCGCTCGGTGGACTTCTCCTTGTCTGCCTTGATGTTGCCCGCAGGATCGGTGCGGATAAAGATATTGTCTGCCATCCAGCGCATGACGGGATGCCCGCCGTGCGCTATTTTCTTTTCCAAGGTCAGCTTCATCAGTTCCTTGGTCGGCGGACTCATATCCTTAAACCCCTGCCCGAATGGAACAACGGTGAAGCACATGCCTTCTAGGGTTCTGCACCATCTGCACCGCGCCCCATCGGTCAAAGGCAATCTCTCGGATGTTGTACTTTTTCGCCAGTTTCTCAATGAACGCTTCGATGAAAGCGTAATGTACACGATTTCCCCTCGGTGGTCATGAGAAAGCCCTGCTTCTCCCACACGTCATACGGCACATGGTCACGCCGTACGCGCAGGTCGATGTTCTCCTCGGGAATCCAGAAATATGGAGCTTTACGGCAGACGGCTCATCTTCCTCCGTCGGAGGAACACGAGCTTTACAAATGCTGTAATATCCATCGTGGAGGAAAGGTCAAGACCGCCGTAGCAGACACGCCCTTTGAGGGCTTCCGCATCCACAGGTATAGCGCACGCATCCCACTTGTCCATCGCGGCATCCACCGTACGGACTGCTTCACCCACTGATTCAATCGAAGCTGTCCGAGCTGTTCTCCTCGGCAGGATTCTGCCGTGCAGAGTCACACGCCGCCTGTACCCTTGTCAATGCCGACCGTAATCGAGGGACGGATTCGACCGTTTCCAGACCTCCGGGTCTGTCGAGTCCTCATCTTCCTTCGCTCCGTAGATCACGGGATAGAAGGTCGGGTCGATCTTTCGCCCTTCGAGAATATCCTTTGCTTTCTGATGTGTCTCGTAGCAGATGGACTGCGTATCCGTTCCAGCCAGTAGATGAGGGAAGTAGAGCGGCTGCGATTCGCGCACTCGCCGGATCCTTTCGTCATAACGCGTCAAAAGTTTTGCGGTTCGGCTGCGTGTGAAGTTCGTCAAATACCACGCCGTGAATGTTGAAGCCGTGCTTTGAATACGCCTCCGCCATTGCCTTGATAGAA
>BNJS01000617.1_pt1 | contig 127237 bp, 200 predicted proteins | sample 8540461 | NCBI WGS metagenome assembly BNJS01 (sample SAMD00202454, study PRJDB9452) | human saliva metagenome | isolation source: human saliva | place: Japan
GTATAGTTTTATCTAGTTTTTTTGGAGATTATTTACTAACAAAAAAATTTTGTAGATTAATATTGAAAATATCTTATCTGTTCGCAAATTTATAAGTTTGTATTTTTCTAACCGCATTAGATGTATTCCATCAGCCACGGTTAATTCCTTGCTTCTTGATATGTCCTTGCGTACGTTGTACATAAGGATTTCGTCGTGTCTTTGACACTAGAAATCTCAACATTTTTTGATTCCCTTATATATATTTAGTTTTTCGCAGTGGTTGTCAGCCAATCATTCATTTCATTCATTCTCAGTAGAAATAAGCCAATCATTACATCGTTACACTCTTCATTCTTGGTATTTCTTTGTTTAGCTTTCTTCTAAGCTTCTTTCGTATATACTCAAGAAGCTAAGAATAAACCTATCGGGACAACTGTGCGTACGTTGTACCCTAACAATTTCTTTTTACTACTTCAACGCCTCGCAGTTGGAACTATAAATTTCTTTCGTCTCTTTGTTCCTTAGAAATTTAGTTCCTTTTTGCGTATTTTGCACGTAATGATTTCTACGTGTCTGCGACACTAGAAATCTTAACCTAACCGCAGTAGACGTATTCCAATCAGCTACGGTTAACTCCTTGCTTCTTGGTACGTCCTTGCGTACGTTGTACGTAAGGATTTCGACATGCCTTTGGCACTAGAAATCCAAACGTGCAACGCAAAAAAAAGACTACCTTGCCTGGTAATCTTTTAAAGTATAATTAGATTTAATTTTTAAAGGGACAAAAGGGTATCCTAGCATCCTTGCTAGGATACATTAGAGCTAGACGACGTAGCCTTTTATCTACGCATTTCAAGCACTCTTTTGCCAAAAAATTAGTTTAAATTGTGTTGTATGTGTTGTTTAGTTGTGTGTGTATGTAGTATGTTATTGTTGTATGAAAAATTTTTATTAAACTAATTCTATAATAGCTGTTTCTGCACCGTCACCTTTACGTGGTCCAACACGTAAAAATACGAGTGTACCCACCATTGCGGTCTGCATATTTAGGGTGCTACTTCTTCAAATAATTTTTTTAAGAGCTAATTGACTCTTACCTTCTTCAGTTGCTACTGCAACAGGTTGAATGAATTTAGCTGCATTACGTCTTGCTGCTAGATCACCTTTTTACCTAATGTAATCATTTTTTTCTGTTAATGAGCGAACTTCTTTCGCTCTTGTAACAGTTGTTTCAATTCTACCGTGTACTAGTAGAGCTGTAACTAAGTTTCTTAACATCGCTTTTACGGTGAGCTGATGTACGTCCCTAATTTTCTGTAACCCATTAGTGTGCCTCCTTGTTAGTATTATTCTTCTTTAAATCCTAGTTCTAAATCTTGAAGTTTAATTTTAACTTCTTCTAATGATTTACGACCCTAAGTTTTCTTACTTTTTATCATTTCTTGTTCTGTTTTGTTAGCTAATTCTTGAACAGTATTTATACCTGCACGTTTTTGAGACAGTTATAACTACGTACTGATAAGTCAAGTTCTTCAATTGTCATTTCTAACATTTGAACTTTTATTATCTTCTTCTTTAGCTACCAATATATCAGCAGCTTTTTGCTTCTTCAGACATTTCCATAAATAATTCTAAAATGAGAAATTAGAATTTTTTTGATGCTAATGCTAAAAGCGTCGTTAGCTGTAATTGTACCATTTGTTGTAACATCTAAAATAAGTTTATCAAAGTCAGTGCTTTGTCCTACCCTAGTTTTTTCAACTGTGTAGTTTACTTTAGATACTGGTGTATAAATTGAATCGATTGGAATTACGCCAATTGGTAAGTCACGTTTTTTGTTTCCATCTGCTGGTACAAATCCACGTCCTTTACCTACGTAAATAAGCATTTCAAATTGTCCACCTTCTGATACAGTAGCAATATGTTGATCTGTGTTGATAACTTCGATATCTGAATCGATAGCGATATCTTCTGCAGTAACAACTGCTGGACCTTTTACATTAATAGATACTACTTTTTCTTCTTCTGAATGTACTTTAAACGCAATGTTTTTAACATTCATAATGATTTCAGTAACATCTTCTACTACACCTTTAACGGCTTGGAATTCGTGTTGAACTCCTTGAATATCGATACTTCTTGCTGCTGCTCCTGGTAATGATGAGATTAACATTCTTCTCAATGAATTACCTAATGTAGTACCATAACCACGTTCTAATGGTTCTACTACAAAGCGACCAAATCTTTTATCTGATGATTCTTCTATGATTTGAATTTTTGGTTTTTCTATTGCTAACATTATGTTAAACCTCCTAAATTTAGTGTATTCAAATTATTATACACGACGACGTTTAGGTGGGCGACATCCATTGTGAGGAACTGGAGTTACGTCTTTGATTGATGTAACTTCTAATCCTGCAGATTGTAATGCACGAATAGCTGCTTCACGCCCTGCTCCTGGACCTTTAACTGTTACATCTACATATTTCATTCCGTGTTCCATAGCTTGTTTAGCTGCTGCTTCACTTGCCATTTGTGCTGCGAATGGAGTAGATTTTCTAGAACCTTTGAATCCTAACGCTCCTGCACTTGACCATGATACTGCATTACCATGTTCATCTGTAATTGTTACTATTGAGTTATTGAATGTAGAACGAATGTGTGCTATACCGTTTTGTATATTTTTTTTCACACGACGTTTACGTGATTGTTGTTTACGAGCCATAGTTGTGTTTCTCCTCCTATCCTAATTATTTTTTCTTGTTCGCAACTGTTTTCTTAGGACCTTTACGAGTACGAGAGTTGTTCTTAGTATTTTGCCCTCTTACTGGAAGTCCACGACGGTGACGGATACCTCTGTAACATCCGATTTCCATTAGACGTTTAATGTTTAATGAAACTTCACGACGAAGATCACCTTCTGTTTTGTAGTTATCTACAGCTTCACGAATTTTATCTAATTGTTCACCTGTTAAGTCTTTAACTCTCACATCTTCAGAAACACCAGCTTCTTTTAAGATTTTTTGAGAAGTTTTTAAACCTATACCATATACATAAGTTAGTGATATAACAACGCGTTTCTCACGTGGAATATCGACTCCTGCTATACGTGCCATTAAGTTTGCACCTCCTAATTAATTATCCTTGTTTTTGTTTGTGTTTTGCGTTTTCGCAAATCACTAATACTTTACCACCACGACGAATTACTTTACATTTGTCACAGATTTTCTTTACTGATGGTCTTACTTTCATCGTTATTTCCTCCTTGAGTTTATAACTTACTTGAATCTATAAGTTATTCTACCTTTTGTCAGGTCATACGGACTCATTTCTACTGTAACTTTATCACCTGGTAAAATTCTTATATAATTCATTCTGATTTTTCCAGAAACATGAGCTAAAATAATATGACCATTTTCTAATTCTACTTTAAACATTGCATTCGGCAAGTTTTCTACTACTAAACCTTCTACTTCAATGACATCTTTTGCCATACTTTTCCTCCCTGACTATTTCAGTTTATCTAATACTTTTTTTACGTCTTGGAAAACTACTTTGATGTCTTGGTCACCATTAATATTTTCAACTACACCTTCTTTTTGACTATAGAAGTCAAGTAATGGTTTAGTTTGTTTAATATTAACCTCTAAGCGATTAGCAACTGTTTCTTCATTGTCATCACTTCTTTGGTAAAGTTCACCACCATCTTTATCACAAACACCTTCAACTTTAGGTGGGTTGAAAATTAAATGATAAGTAGTTCCACATTGTTTACAGATTCTTCTACCTGTTAATCTAGGTAATAGAATATCTGGATCAACATCGATATTTAATACTTTATCGATTTTTCTATTAGTTTTCGCTAAAATTTGATCAAGGGCTTCAGCTTGTTCTACTGTTCTTGGAAAACCGTCAAGTAAAAAAAGCCTTCTTTTTGCATCTTCTTGATTCAATCTTTCTTCAACTAATCCTATAGTTACACTGTCAGGAACAAGTTGTCCCTTATCAATATAACTTTTTGCTTCTTTTCCAAGCGGTGTCTCATTTTTAATAGCAGCTCTAAACATATCTCCTGTAGAAATATGAGGAATTGGATAATTCTCTTTAATTTGTTCTGCTTGAGTACCTTTTCCCCGCTCCTGGTAATCCCATTAAAATAATATTCATCATATCTATTTACCACCTTTTTCTTCCAGTAATGAAACTTCTATAGTTTCTTTCTGTTAATTGTGTATTAAGTTGCTTAACTGTCTCTAGCGCTACACTGACAACAATTATTAAACTTGTTCCACCAATGTGTACAGAAGCTGGTAATTTAGCTAAGTTGGTGAATATTGTTGGAAGAACCGAAACAGCTGCTAGGAATATTGAACCTACAAACGTTAGTCTGTATAAAATACCTGTAATGTATTGTTCAGTTTTTTTACCTGGTCTAACCCCTGGAACAAAAACTTCCTTGTTTTTCTTAAGTTATCTGCCATTTTTCTCTGGGTTTACTTGTACCATTACATAGAAGTAACAGAATGCAATAATTAATACTACATATAATGTTAAACCAATCCAATGACTAAAATCGAAAATACGAAACTATTTTTTTGCAATTTCTCATTATTTGGTGCGAAAATTGCAATAGTTCTTGGTAATTGTAAAAATGCTACTGCAAAGATTACTGGGATAACTCCGGCACTGTTAACACGAAGTGGTAAGAACGTTGAACGAGCTCCTAACATTCTACGTCCAGCTCTTGCTTGAGAATATTGAATAGGTATTTTACGAATAGCTTCCTGCATGTAAACAACAGCAGCTACTATTGCAATAATAATTATTCCAACTATAACTAATTTTTAAAATAGCTAAGTTTAAGTTCTCTGCATCTTTTAATTTGTGATTCATATACTTGATAGAATTGTTGAGGCATACGAGCTATAATACCAGCTAAGATGATAATTGATACCCCGTTACCTACTCCATATTGAGAAATTTGATCCCCAATCCATAATAGTAATGCAGTACCTGCAGTTAATACTAAGGCTACTGTAATGAATCCTACTACAGATGTATCTTTGATTAATCCACCATAAGCATTATTAAATCCATAAGACATAATTAACGCTTGTATGAATGATAAGATTATTGCTAATACTCTTGTTAATTTTTGAGTTTTCTTTTGACCTACTTCACCTTGTTTTGACCACTCGGCTAATGTAGGAATAACATCCATTTGCATAAGTTGAATTACGATAGAAGCTGTAATGTATGGCATGATACCCATAGCAAATACAGAAAAACTGCTGTAACGCTCCTCCTGCAAATGTGTTAAATATACCGAATAACCCTGATGCATCTTGGCTTTTAAGCACATCCGCATCTACTCCCGGTACCGGTAAATATGAACCGACACGGAATAAAAATATACCAAATAAGGTAAATAATATTTTGTTACGAGTTTCTTTTACTCTAAACAAATTCAGCGTTGCACTAAACATTTATTATAGCACCTCGCAAACTCCTCCAGCTGCTTCAATAGCTTCTTTTGCTGAAGATGAGAATTTATGAGCTTGTACAGTTAATTTTTTTCTCTAATTTACCGTTAGCTAATACTTTAACACCTGAAAGTTCTTTTTAATAACTTTAGTTTCTACTAATAGAGCAGGTGATACTACAGTACCATCTTCAAATTTGTTTAAGTCTGTAAGATTTACAACTGCATATTCTTTTCTGTTAACGTTGTTAAATCCACGTTTTGGAATACGTCTGAATAATGGGTTTTGTCCACCTTCAAATCCTGGGCGAACTCCACCACCACTACGTGCTTTTTGTCCTTTTTGACCACGTCCACTTGTTTTACCGTTTCCTGATCCAATCCCACGACCTACTCTGTTACGCTCTTTACGAGAACCTTCAACTGGTTGTAATTCATGTAATTTCATTTAGACTAGCACCTCCTTGTATTAATAATTATTTTTTTCTTCTACTGTTACTAAGTGTGAAACTTTATTAATCATACCACGAATCGCAGCGTTATCTTTGTGTTCAACTGTTTGGTGCATTTTTTTAAGACCTAGAGCTTCCACAACTTTTCTTTGATTCTTTGGACGACCAATTGTACTACGAGTTAGGGTTACTTTTAATGTCATGTTCTTTTCCTCCTCTTATCCTAATAATTCTTCTACAGATTTACCACGTAAAAGCTGCTACATGTTCTACTGTTTGTAATCTTGTTAATCCTTCGATTGTAGCACGAACCATGTTAACTGGTGTGTTTGAACCTAGAGATTTTTGATAAGATATTTGAAATACCTGCTAATTCTAATACAGCACGAACTGGACCACCAGCGATTACCCCAGTACCTGGCGCAGCTGGTTTAACTAAAACTGAACCTGCTCCAAATTGACCTGTGATTTCGTGAGGTATTGTTCCATTAACTACTGGTACAGTAATTAAGTTATGTTTTGCAGCTTCAACTGCTTTTTTGATTGCATCTGGTACCTCTTGAGCTTTACCAGTACCAAATCCTACGCGACCATTTTTGTCACCTACTACTACTAAAGCAGAGAAACGGAAACGACGTCCACCTTTAACAACTTTAGCTACACGGCGAATGGCAACTACGCGTTCTTCAAATTCTTTTTTGATTTCTTCCTGACGCATCTACTAATTTCCCTCCTTTATTAGAATACAAGTCCGTTTTCACGTGCTGCTTCAGCTAATGCTTTAACACGTCCGTGATATAAGTATCCTCCACGGTCGAAAACAACTTTTTTTCAATTCCTTTTTTTCTTTAGCTACTTCTGCGATTAATTTTTCCTACTTCTTTAGCAGCTTCTACACTTGATTTAGAAACATTTTTCTAATTTTTAATGAAGAAGCTTGTGCTAATCGTAACACCTTTAGTGTCATCAATAATTTGTGCGTAAATGTTTGTGTTTGAACGGTATACGTTTTAAACGTGGCACTTCAGCAGTTCCTTGAACTTTAACACGAACTCTTGCGTGTCTTTTTTTACGAACTTTATTTTTGTCAAGTTTCGTAATCATACTTGAAACACTCCTTTCTGTTATCTATTATTTACCAGTTTTACCTTCTTTACGGCGAACATATTCACCAACGTAGCGAATACCTTTACCTTTATAAGGCTCTGGAGGACGTACTGCACGAACTTTCGCTGCGTATTGCCCTACTACTTCTTTGTTAATACCTTCAATACTAACTTTAGTGTTTCCTTCAACACCCTAATGTGATTCCTTCGATTTCTTCAAATTCAACTGGGTGAGAATATCCAACACTTAATACTAATTTTTTACCTTGCATTTGTGCACGGTAACCAACCCCGATTAATTCAAGTTCTTTTTTGAATCCAGCAGATACACCTTCAACCATGTTTGCTAAGATAGCACGAGTTGTTCCGTGTACTGTACGGTGACGTTTTGAGTCTGATGGACGTACTACAGTGATTTCATTCCCTTCAATGTTGAAAGTCATGTCTTTATCAAATTGTTGTTTTAATTCACCTTTAGGTCCTTTTACTGTTGCGAAGTTATCGTTAATGTTAACTTCAACACCTGCAGGTATTGTAATAACTTTATTACCTATACGTGACATTTAATTGGCACCTCCTTATAATATTACCAGATGTAAGCTAATACTTCTCCACCTGTATTGTTTTTTTACGAGCAACTTTATCAGTTACAACTCCGTTTGAAGTTGATACAATTGCTATTCCTAGTCCGTTTAATACTCTTGGCAGTTCATCTGCTTTTAGCGTAAACACGTAAACCAGGTTTTGAAATTCTTTTTAATTCCTTTAATTACTCTTTTCACCTTTAGAGTATTTAAGTGAAATTTTAATGATTCCTTGTTTGTTATCTTCGATGTATTCTACATCTTTGATGAAACCTTCTTGTTTTAATATTTCTGCAATTTGCTTTTTAATATTTGACGCAGGTAATTCTAATGTTTCGTGTTTTACCATGTTAGCATTACGAATACGTGTTAGCATATCTGCGATAGGATCTGTCATTGTCATTAGGATAAATCCTCCTTTCTTCTACTAATATATTACCAACTTGCTTTTTTAACTCCAGGAATTTGTCCTTTATAAGCTAATTCACGGAATTTAATACGGCTAATACCAAATTTCCCAATGTATCCGTGAGGACGTCCAGTTATGCTACAACGATTGTGTAAACGAGCTGGAGCTGAGTTTTTAGGAAGTTTGCTAAGTCCGATATAATCACCTTTAGCTTTTAATTCCGCTCTTTTAGCTGCATATTTATCAACTAATTTTTGGCGTTTTAATTCACGCTCTACCATTGCTTTTTTAGCCATGTGTCTTTTACCTCACCTTTCTTATTTTGCGAATGGCATACCACATAGTGTTAATAACTCACGAGCTTCTTCATCTGTGTTAGCTGTAGTTACTACTACGATGTCCATACCACGTACTTTACTTACTTTATCATAATCAATTTCAGGGAAAATTAATTGTTCTTTAACACCTAGTGTGTAGTTACCGCGACCATCGAATGCTTTTTTAGAAACACCGTGGAAGTCACGTACACGTGGAAGTGCTACTGTTACTAATTTATCGAAGAATTCATACATTCTTTCCCCACGTAAAGTAACTTTTGCACCGATAGGCATACCTTCACGTAGTCTGTATGTAGCGATTGATTTTTTAGCTCTTGTAATTAATGGTTTTTGACCAGAAATTAAAGCTAATTCAGCTACTGCGTTGTCTAGGGCTTTAGAGTTTTGCACTGCATCACCTACACCCATGTTAATTACGATTTTTTCAATTTTTGGTACTTGCATTACGCTTTTGTACTCAAATTTTGTCATTAATTCTTTTGTTATCTCAGATTTAAATTTATCTTCTAAACGAGCCATCTAAAATTGTGCCTCCTTTCTTCAACTAATAATTATATTTCTTTTCCTGATTTTTACAGCGATACGTACTTTCTTACCATCTTTAGTTTCAAAACGTACTCTTGTTGCTTTTTCCAGTTTCAGGATCTTGTAACATTACGTTTGATACGTGAATTGCTGCTTCTTTTTCAACGATCCCACCTTGAGGTGCATCTTGAGAATTTTTAACGTGTTTTTTAATGATGTTAACACCTTCTACAACAACACGATCTTTTTTAGGTTGAGCTTCGATTACTGTTCCAACTTTACCTTTGTCTTTACCAGTAATTACTACAACTTTATCACCTTTTTTAATGAACATTTCTTGTTAACCTCCTTCTTTCTGTACTTTTTATTATTATAATACTTCTGGAGCTAATGATACGATTTTTCATGTAGTTACCGTCTCTTAATTCACGAGCAACTGGTCCGAAAATACGAGTACCACGTGGGCTCTTATCATCACGGATAATTACACAAGCATTTTCATCAAATTTAATATATGAACCGTCGTTACGACGAGCTCCTGTTTTTGTACGAACGATTACGGCTTTAACTACTTCACCTTTTTTAACAACTCCACCTGGTGTTGCTTTTTTAACAGAACATACAATAACGTCACCGATATTGGCAACTTTACGTCCTGAACCACCTAGAACTTTAATTGTTAAAACTTCTTTTGCTCCTGAGTTATCAGCCACTTTTAAGCGTGTTTCTTGTTGAATCATGCGCTTTTTTTGCCTCCTTCTTAGGGTTTATCCTAGTTTTTATTAGATTATAACTGCTTCTTCTACTACTTCTACTAAACGGAAGTTTTTAGTTGCAGATAATGGACGAGTTTCCATTATTTTAACGATATCATTTAATTTAGCAACATTGTTTTCATCATGTGCTTTGAATTTTTTAGAATATTTTACACGTTTACCGTATAGAGGATGTTTTTTTGTAAGTTTCTACTAAAACTGTGATAGTTTTATCCATTTTTATCAGAAACTACTTTTTCCAACGTAAACTTTTTCTATCATTTCTCTCAGTCATGTTTGCCTCCTATTATTATTTATTCGCTAATTCTCTTTCGCGAATAACAGTTTTTCATACGAGCGATTGATTTTCTAACTTGACTAATACGAGCTGTATTTTTCTAATTGACCAGTTGCCAATTGGAAGCGTAAGTTGAAAAGCTCTTCTTTAAGTTCTTTGATTTTTTTGTTTCTAACTCTTGTGAAGTTAATTCTCTAATCATAGATTTGAATTCATTTGTTTTTCATTATGCTTCACCACCTGTTTTCTTCACGTTTTACAAATTTACATTTAACAGGTAACTTGTGAGATGCAAGTCTTAGAGCTTCACGTGCAACTTCTTCACTTACTCCAGCAACTTCGAACATCACTCTACCTGGTTTTTACTATTGCAACCCATCCTTCAACTGCACCTTTACCAGATCCCATACGAACTTCTAATGGTTTTTTAGTATAAGGCATGTGAGGGAAGATCTTAATCCAAACTTTACCACCACGTTTCATATAACGAGTCATCGCTATACGAGCAGCTTCGATTTGACGAGAAGTAACTCTTGCTGCAGTAGTAGCTTGTAATCCATATTGACCGAAATCTACTACGTTTCCGCCTTTAGATTTACCTTTTGTTGATTGTCTGTGTTGACGACGATATTTAACACGTTTAGGCATTAACATAAATTAGTTACCTCCTTTTTCAGATTTTCTAGTTGGTAATACTTCACCACGGTTAATCCAAACTTTAACTCCAAGTTTACCATAAGTAGTATCTGCTTCTTCGTGAGCGTAATCGATGTTTGCTCTTAATGTATGTAATGGTACTGAACCTTCTGAATAGTGTTCTGCACGAGCGATATCTGCTCCACCAAGACGACCTGATACTTGAGTTTTAATTCCTTTAGCTCCTGCTCTCATAGCTCTTTGGATAGCTTGTTTTTGAGCACGACGGAATGATACACGAGCTTCTAATTGACGAGCAATGTTTTCAGCTACTAATTTAGCGTCGATATCAACTTTTTTGATTTCAACTACATTAATGTGTACTCTTTTTCCAGTTAATTTGTTTAATTCTAATCTTAATTTATCGATTTCAGATCCACCTTTACCGATAACCATACCTGGTTTACCAGTGTGTACTGAAATATTTACTTTCTTATCGAATCTTTCAATTTCTACTTTAGAAACTGAAGCGTCTTTTAATTGTTTACTGATGAACTCACGGATTTTGAAATCTTCGTGTAAGTTAGCAGCGAAATCTTTTTCCGCATACCATTTTGAATCCCAATCACGAATAACTCCAACACGTAAGCCTATTGGATGTACTTTTTGACCCACAGTTTGTAGCCTCCTTTAACTAGTTTAGCTTTTAATTTCTTAATTTTTATTATTTGTTGTCACTTAAAACGATAGTGATGTGACTTGTTCTTTTGTTAATTGAACTTGCAGCACCTTTTGCTCTTGGACGGAATCTTTTAAGAGTTGGTCCTTCATTTGCAAATGCTTGTGATACTACTAAGTCTTCTACATTCATTCCATAGTTGTGTTCAGCGTTAGCAGCAGCTGATTTAATAACTTTAGCTACTGGTAGAGAAGCTGATTTTGTTGTGAATTCTAAAATTCCTAATGCTTCGCCCACTTTTTTTCCACGTACTAAGTCTAATACTAGTCTTACTTTACGAGGAGCGATGCGGACTGTCTTAGCGATTGCTTTTGACTCCATGAATGTGCCTCCTTGATTTTTCTAATTTCTAAATTATCTTCTTGTTTTTCTGTCGTCTGCAGCGTGACCTTTATAAGTTCTTGTTGGTGCGAACTCACCTAATTTGTGTCCTACCATATCTTCAGTCACATATACAGGTACATGTTTTCTTCCGTCATATACTGCAAAAGTAAGTCCTATGAATGTTGGGAAGATTGTTGAACGACGAGACCAAGTTTTGATTACTTGTTTTTTCTCTTGTTCGTTCATTTTTTCAACTTTTGCTAATAAGTGGTGATCAGCGAATGGTCCTTTTTTTAAACTACGAGCCATTGTGTTATCTCCTTTCCGATACTTTGCATACTTAAGGTTCTGGTAAAGAGCACTTGCTCCTCACCAACTAACCTTTGTTTCGTTTTATTATTTATTTCTAGCACGTACGATGAATTTGTTTGAACGAGCTTTTTTAGAACGAGTTTTCTTACCAAGTGTAGGTTTACCCCAAGGTGACATTGGTGATTTACGTCCGATTGAAGTACGTCCTTCACCACCACCGTGTGGGTGATCGTTCGGGTTCATTACAGATCCACGTACAGTAGGTCTTTTACCTAACCAACGAGTTCTACCGGCTTTACCGATATTAACTAGTCCGTGTTGTTCGTTACCAACTTCACCGATTGTAGCACGGCAAGTTGCTAAGATCATTCTAACTTCTCCTGATTTAAGACGTACTAATACGTATTTACCTTCTTTACCAAGTACTTGAGCACTTGCTCCAGCTGAACGTACTAATTGTCCACCTTTACCAGGTTTAAGTTCGATGTTGTGAATTAATGTCCCTACTGGGATGTTTGCTAGTGGTAATGTATTACCAATTTTGATGTCAGCTTCTGGTCCAGATACTACTACTTGTCCTACTTGTAATTCTTTAGGAGCGATGATGTATCTTTTTTCTCCATCAACATAGTGTAATAATGCGATGTTTGCTGAACGGTTTGGATCGTACTCGATTGTAGCAACTTTTGCTGGTACGTTGTCTTTATTTCTCTTGAAGTCAATAATACGGTATTGTTTTTTGTGTCCTCCACCGTGGTGACGAACAGTGATTTTACCTTGGTTATTTCTTCCCGCTTTTTTCGGTAGCGGCGCTAATAATGACTTTTCTGGTTTGCTTGTTGTAATTTCTGCAAAGTCTAATGATGTCATGTTACGACGACCATTAGTAATAGCTTTATATACTTTAATAGCCATTTGTCATTTTTCCTCCTTAGTGGTTTTAAATGTTATTCTTAAGCGAATAATCCTTCGATTGTTTGTCCTTCAGCTAACTTAACGATAGCTTTTCTACGTTTGTTAGTGTAACCACCGTATCTTCCAACACGACGGAATTTTGGTTTGTAGTTCATTACGTTTACTTTCTCAACTTTAACTCCGAAGATTTCTTCGATAGCTTGTTTAATTTGAGTTTTGTGAGCGCGTGTGTCTACTAGGAAAGTGTATTTATTTTCTTGCATTAATAAATAACTTTTTTCAGTTAATACTGGGCGTTTGATAATATCGCGTGCTTCCATTATGCTAATACCTCCCCAACTTTTTCTAATGCATCTTTAGTGAATACAACTTTGTTGCTTCCTAAGATGTCTAATACGTTAAGACCAGTTGTTTCTACGAATTCAACTCCTGGAATATTTCTTCCTGATAAAACAGTATTTTCTTCTAGTTCAGTAACTACTGAATAATACTTTTTTTCTCTAGGCTAAGGTTTGATAACATTTCTTTAAAGTTTTTAGTTTTAATTGTATCAAATGCTAATGTTTCTAATGCAAATACTTCGTTAGCTGCTACTTTAGAAGATAAAGCAGAACGTAATGCTAAACGACGCATTTTACGAGGCATTTTGAAGCTGTAGCTACGTGGTGTAGGTCCGAATACAATTCCACCTCCACGCCATTGTGGTGAACGGATAGATCCTTGACGAGCACGACCTGTTCCTTTTTGACGCCATGGTTTGCGACCACCACCTGAAACTTCAGAACGTCCTTTTGTTTTGTGTGTACCTTGACGAAGTGATGCTCTTTGTAAAGTTACAGCTTGGAATAATACGTGTTGATTTGGTTCAATACCAAATACTGCATCATTAGCTTCAACTGCACCAACTTTTGTACCGTCTTGTTTAAATAAATCTAATTGTGGCATTATCTAATTTCCTCCTTCCGTATATTTTCCGATTATTTACCAGATTTAACTGCTGATTGGATTTTTACGAAGCTTTTTTTAGATCCTGGAATACATCCTTTAACTAGGATTAATCCATTTTCTACATCTACGCTTACGATTTCTAAGTTTTGAGTAGTAACTGTAACTCCACCCATTTGACCTGGTAATGCTTTACCTTTAAATACACGGTTAGGTGCTACAGGTCCCATTGACCCAGGACGACGGTGGTAACGAGAACCGTGTGCCATTGGTCCACGAGATTGTCCGTGACGTTTAATAGCCCCTTGGAATCCTTTACCTTTACTTACTCCTGTTACGTCAACTAAGTCCCCTGCTGCAAAAAAATATCAACTTGGACTTCTTGACCTACTTCATAACTAGCAACATCTGCATCTCTGATTTCGCGTACGAAACGTTTTTGGAGCAGTGTTAGCTTTATCTGCGTGACCTTGTTCAGGTTTGTTCGCAACTTTTTACTAAACGGTCTTTACGTTCTTTATCGTAAGGACGTTTATCGTCGAATCTAATTGGATTGCGTTGTATCCTTCAACTTCTTCTGTTTTCTTTTGTAATACGACGTTACCTTTCGCTTCAACTACTGTTACTGGGATTAATTCTCCATTTTCAGCGAAGATTTGAGTCATACCTACTTTTCTTCCTAAGATACCTTTGGTCATCGAAAGTCACCTCCTATAATTATAATTTTAATTCGATGTCAACACCTGATGGTAAGTTTAAGCTGATTAAAGCGTCAACTGTTTTTTGTGTTGGTTCAATAATATCGATTAGGCGTTTGTGTGTACGTTGTTCGAATTGTTCACGGCTATCTTTGTAAATGTGAACTGAACGTAAAATTGTGTAAACTGCTTTTTCCGTTGGTAATGGAATTGGTCCAGAAACTTTTGCTCCAGAACGTTTTGCTGTTTCAACAATTTTCTCTGCACTTTGATCCACTAATCTGTGATCATATCCTTTTAGACGAATACGAATTTTTTGTTTTGCCATCATTTCTCCTCCTATTACATTTATTCGCTGTTATCTAGTAACAACTTCTCCACGAAAGTTCTCCAGCACGCCATGCCATGGCAAAGCGGCCGGGCGTGTCAGTAACCTTTCGCTTCAACGCAAGTCTTTTTCAGACCAACATTCATTATTATACATGGAAAAACCATTAATTGCAAGTGATTTGACGAAAAAAATTCAAAAAAATTTATGAATATGTTTTTCCATTTTTTTACTTATAGATTTTTAAATTTTTTTAACCTTCCATTTTTACCTATATTATATAGAAGAAAAATTAATTTTTCACTTTTTTTATTTTTAAGATCCTCCCTTATCGTTTATTAATTTTTCCAGAAACAATAAGAAAAAAACCTAGAATAATTATTCTAAGTTTTTTTCCAAAAAAATTATTTTTTTCAAAGGTAGTATATTATATTGAATATCTAATTCATCAGATAATAAATGAGAAACTTTACATCTTAATTTGATATTTTTCTAGTACTCCCTTCTCTATCTTTTTGAACTTAATTCTTCTTCTGTTCTATCTACATAGACATTTGCTACAATCTCTTTTATTATCATAGTCTACTTTTTAACTCTGTTTCCACAGCTAAATCTTTTTAAACCATAAGCTCTGACAAAAATAACCTTTTGCACACATACTAATACACCCATTATAAGCAACAGTAAAGATTTCCATAGGTCCATCGAATTCTTCTTCTATTCTCATTGTATAATTTCCACCTAATGGCGTTGTTGCATTAGCAGTAAAACCTTCTTTTTATTTTTTTAAAGTTTGATGTGTACATTATAATACCCCCATTTATTATTTTTTTAAAAAAATTTCTTCTATATTATTTATTTTCTACTACATCTTTTTATTGTTTCTAATAAATCTACATCTTTATAAGCGTACTGAACTCCAGTAAAATCCATATGCTTTAGTAATATCATTAGTCTGCAGAAATTAATGTTGCACCTGATTTACTAGCACCTATTGCTCCAGGTTTAGAATCTTCAATTGCAATTGAATTCTCAATATTAACCCCTAATTTATTAGCTGCTAATAAATATACATCAGATGCTGGTTTTGGATTTTCTACCTCTTCTTTAGTAGCAATTGCCCCGATATATTTTTCAAAACCTTTTCTCTTCAAACCTGTTCGAATATGCTCTTCCTTACCATTTGACGCTACAGCCATTTTCACACCTATCTCATGTAAATATTCCATAACTTCAGCTATTCCTGGTAATACAGGAGCACTATGATAGTTCTCAAAAATACGTCTAGTTATCTCCTCTTCAAACTTATCATAGTCTTCATCAGACATACCAAATCTTTTATTATAATACCTTCTACTAGTCTCTTCATTTGTACCTGAGACATTTTCTATATAGTCCATTTTATCAAGTTTTGTACCTAAGACTTCTTCAGTCAAGTCTCTCATATTTTCATAATAAACTTTTTCAGTATCTACAATAGTTCCATCAAAATCAAAAATTACCGCTTCTAGTTTTTTCACTGACATTCTCCTCACCTTTACATATATTACCTATTTTAAACCCTAAACAATATTTTTTAAAGTAATATGCTAGTAAAATTTACCCTTATTTTTTTAATTGAGCTCCCCTAACGTAAAAACTACTCAAAAGTCACTAAATCTTTAGCTTCCATTCTAGTAGAAGGTCTCGCATCTTTTTCTTTTTTTCCTATAGCTATTAACATTACTGGCATTAATGATTTATCAAGCTCGAATAGCTTAGAAATTTTCTTTCTATCAAAACCACCGATAATATTAGAATCATAACCTTTCGCATGTACAATATTCGCAAATTGCATAGTCCAAATTCCACAATCAAAATACACTAACTCACGTTTTGTCTCATGAGTTGTAGCCTCTATCATTCCCTCAAGACCCGTTCTAAAGTTTTCTTTTACCTCTTCTGTCATATGACCTTCTTCTACTGCAGAACCATAGATCTCATCAAATTTGTCAAAGTAACTTAAATCACCTAATAATACAATCATCGCCGATGAAGTATCATTTTGTGTTTTATTGAAATTTGCTTCACCTAACTTTTCTTTTCCTTCAGGCGTATCTACTACAATATATCTCCAAGGTTGGAAGTTACATGACGAAGGAGCGATATTTGCTTCATCTAACATTTCTAAAATTTCCTCACGAGGTATTTTAATACTCTCATCATAGTATTTAACCGATCTTCTATTTCTAATTACATCAAAAAAATCTCTCATTATTTATTCAATCTCCTAATTTAATTTCCTAATCTTTTAGCTGTACAATTATACTATAATTGATACCTTATATCAACTATATCAACTTAATATAAAAAAGAGCAGCCAACAACTTTATTATCAGCTACTCTTCATTATATATCATATTCGTTTCCTAGAAAAATTTTAATACCACCATAATACCTCCTTGGATTACTCGATATTATTTCTCTAGATTTTTTAACTTTGTTATTTAACCAATCTTGCATTATTTTTTCCCTAACAACTCTTTTACTATCATCTCCGGTTTAGTCACCATAAGCAGATGATCCTTTTCTTCTATTTGTATGTAATTTGCCGGTATTAATTTAAAATAAGAGAAAATCGTAACTCTATTAAATACTTCTCTACATTTTTTTAATAACCCTAAATTATCTATTCCTGCATACAGAGATAAGTAATCATACTCTAACTCTGCTGACGGACTAATCACATATTCACTACCTCTTTTTCTCAGTTTTCTTAGGAGTAACTCCACTAAAAACTTATCTTGCATTTCTTCTTCACTAAGCGTCTTTGATAGATATTCTTCTTTACTAGCGAACTTTATCTCTGGTTCAAAATATGTTTTTAACACTGATTTAGGAGGTATCGGCTCTAATCCCTCAATTACCATTAAATTAACTTCATTAAGGTATTCACCAAAAATTTCTAATCCATTAAGTAAAACAACTGTCCCATAAGATGCACTAATAATATAGCCACCTCTTTTAACCTTAGTCATTTTATTTAACAGCTCAGTCTCTATTTCTTTTTTTGATATAGATTTAAAACTCTCTTCTGTAAATTCAATAAAATCAAAGGTTTGGTTTGGCATATCTTCCAGAACTCTCGTCCAAATATATCTATCCCAACCTAGTGGATTAATAAATAAGATATCTGTCATTTTTCATCATCCTTTCAAATATCTGTACTAAAATCCCAATTCTTCACCAAAAATCCTCTAATTTATTTACCATTATCGCCCCCTCTCTAATATATTCATTCATAGCCCAACTCATTTTTGCCCCAAATTTTCCCGGAAGGCAAAATACACTATTTCCAATATCCAAAGCAAAATCTACAGTTCTAGATGTACCACTCTTTTTTTAGCTGCTTCTGTGACTAACAACGAACTTGATAACCCCGCAACCAATCTATTCCTTTCCAAAAATTTATATTTTCTTATTGGCGAAGTTGGTACATACTCCGATATAATCAAATATTTTTTCTCTAATTCCTTATAAAGATATCTGCTTTGTTCGGGATATATTATATTGTGACCATGAGCAATTACCCCTATTGTAAAACCTCCATTTTTTATAGTTTTTTCATGAGCCAAACTATCTACCCCGTAGGCCAGCCCACTAACTATTAGAAAATAATTTTTTACTAAATGAGGTACTATTATTTCTAATGATTCTTCTGAATACGAAGTATTATTTCTACTACCTACTATCGACATCTTACGCTTAAATAGCAACAACTCTATGTTACCTCTATAAAAAAATTACAAAAGGAAAAATCATATAGTCTTAAAAAAATTCTTTTCGGATAGTAAATATCATCACAAAAAAATGTACTTCACATTATAAAACTCAAAAATACCTCTTAAAAATTGAAATTCATATTATATTTAAACTTAGTTTGAATTTCTTCTGCATTATCCCCGAAAAAAAATTTCAAATTCCTGAGTAGTTAAGTCTAATACCTTTTCTATACACCCTAACTCCTTAAACACCTTATGCAACTTCAAGGTCGTAACCTTTTCTATCGCAACCAATGAAAGGATAATCTTTTTTTCGATGTTCGTTAACATCTCATAATTTTCTCCCATAATTAACCCCTTAATCCACATTAGCAATTAACAAATTGTAATAATTATCAAAGACTTTCAAAAATATCTCATTTTGTTGTTTATCGCTAATGTAGATACTATCTTTTATTTCTATAACATTTCTCATTATGCGAATAAGCTCTACATATGTTTTACCTTCCTTAAAAAATCGATACATTAATCCTTGCCAATAGACTAAAGGCGTTATTATTAAAATTTGTTCTAATATATTAACACCAATAACCTCCGGAATATTATTCAATTCAATCCTTTGATTATAAAACATACTTAGTACTTTTGTTCTTTACCGTTTTATCATATTTAATTTGTTCATAAACATAGTTTTTCAATATCTGATGGATATAATTTAGAAGTCAAATCCTTCTCCGATAATCTTAAATCCAATGGAATATCAAATTTATCTAAACTAACAGTTGTTTTTGATACAAACGGCATTTCTCTTTTTTTCAGATTATGTGCCCAGAGTTGATATAATTCAAAACTCTTATTCTCACTATCCCAACCATAGAAGAACACTTTTCCCTTTATAATAATTCAAAAAAATTATCCACGAAAGGAGCATACCTTATATAACTTATACCATCATAGCTTTTCAACTCTTTTATGAATTTATTTGTATCTATTAGCCAAATAAGTTTTATTCCTGCTTTTTCGTATCCTATGGTTCGTTGCTTAATGAGCTCTAACGGAATTACCGAGCGTTGATATTCAAAAGCAATATTCTTATCCCTAATAAAAACATCAGCTATTTGAATATTCCCTTCTCCTACTTTGAAAACATGCTCAACTTCAACATTTTTATACATACTTCTAAAGTGGTTATATAAATCCTTTTTCGCTTCTAAGTGCTCTCTACTCTCTTTTTTATATGTTTCATAATCACATGAACAATTTTTAACATGAGCAAAATGCGATTGAATCTTCACACCTTTTTTAAAAATAACCTTTTCTCCACATACTGGACAATGGTATTTATTTGCTTTTTCAATATCAGTATCCAATGCATTACATACTTTATTATTATCATCATACGCTACATACATGATTCTCACCTTTTTTTCTCTAGCACCTCATTACTAGAACTACTGCACGTCATTCGTATTAAAAAGCTATTAAATTATCATTTTACTTAAGTACTCTATACTTTCTATAAATAGCATCATCTATCTCTATTTCAACAAACTTATTTAAATTTATCCCTGATATTTCATCTTTGTGGTTATCACTATCTATTAGATACGTTTTCCCATCTTTTTGACATAGATAATAATGAGTCTGACGAATACTTGCTTCCCTCATAAGATACATATCTTCTTTAAGTGAAAAATTCAAAGAATTCATTGGCCACGGTTTTTTTATGTATTTTTTTACCTCCACTACGCGATCATAACAATTAGCATTCATTGTAATATCCCCCTTTCATTGATTAGAAAACATAATTATTATTTATTTTTTACATACTATAATCTCTAAATCTATAGTTATTTCTTTTAATTTTTGAATATCACTTTCTAATATTTGTTTCGAAAATGTTAGTGGTGTCATCTTTAAAAAGTTTTCCGCCAAATATGAATCTAATACATACGTCTCTTTCACATTAACACGTTCCACTACTTCGCAATTTTCTTCAATTAGAGAAATAGTATCATCATTTTTATACTCCTTAGCAGCTGTAATAGAACGTATTTCCTTTAAATACTCTGCGTTTGGAATAACTTTTATCAAATATCCATCTTTTCCAAGAACTCTAAAAAACTCTGTGTAATTAGCCGGAGTTAAAATATTCAGAATACACGAAACACTATTATCTCTAAATGGCAAATTTGATAGATTTCGCTATCATATAAGAATTTTTTTTATCCTCCTTTACCGCAAGTTCTATGGCATCTTTACTATTATCCAGACCATAGAAATACTTATCAGGAAACTTTTCTTTAAGTTTTCTAATATAATAGCCTTCTCCACACCCAATATCTAAAACTCTATCTCTTGCATATTTCTCTATTAGACTACCTAAAGCATCTAGCACATTTCCATAAAAACCATTATTAAAAACAGTACTACGCGCTTCAAACAATTCTTCATTATATTTTGTGGGTTTATAATTATTTATTAAATGAATATATCCTTTTTTTGAGAAATCATATCTATGGTTATCAACACAGATTAAACTTATTCCTTCTATTTTTAGCTTCTGCTGCACATTTCGGGCAAAGATAAATATCATTTTTTTATCAAACTTTTTCACTACATTTTCTATTTTCATGAAATAACCTCTACTTCCTAGCTATATTGTATCAAATTTTCAAGTAATAATGATAGTAATAAATCAATATTTTTAAAAAGAAATTTTAAGTTTTTTTCAGATTAGAATTTTTTTATTTTTTTATAAACCTTATAAAACATTGATTATTCTTTACATAAAATAAAAAAATGACGATTATTATTTAAAAATTTTAGTCATCGTCATTATATTTATTTATTCTTGTTTTTTATTTTTCTATTTTAGGTAATTTACCACATTAAACTTCAATAATATATTTGTATATACATATTAATTTTTCTTTTTATTTTCTCTTAATTCTTTGAAAAAATATTTCATTAACGAAGAGCATTCATCTTCTAATACGCCAGATATGACAGTAGCCTGATGATTAAACTTATTATCAGAAACTAAATCCATACAGCTTCCACAACAACCATATTTTGGATCTTTCGCTCCGTAGATTACATTTTCTACACGCGCTTGAACTATCGCACCACTACACATAACACACGGCTCAATCGTAGTATATAAATAGCTATTGTCCAAACGCCAAAACCCTTGCTTTTCACACGCTCTTTTTATCGTAATCATTTCCGCATGATTCAAAGCTTGTTGTGTTTCTTCACGTGTATTATGCCCACGCGCAACCACTTCTCCATCCACTACTAATACCGCTCCAATAGGAACTTCACCTTTTTCATACGCTCTCCGCGCTTCTTCTAACGCTAACTCCATATAATAACTATGCTCTTTCAATACATTACACCTTCCAGTTTATTTCTCTAAGTTCTACAATATTATAGCATATTTTTAGCAAAGTAACAGTAAAAAATAACCACCTCTAAAAAGGGTGGTTATTTTTGTTTTATTCAGTTCTTAAAGCTTCGACTGGATCTTTTTTAGCCGCCATTTTTGATGGTATTACACTAGCTATCAAGGTTAGTATTACACTCAATAGTATTAATCCTACCGCAGATTTTATATCTAAGCCAGCACTAAAGTTATCTATTTTTAGCGCTTTAGCTATAGTTTTACTAATCGGTAAAGCTAACCCTAAGGATACAATAACACCAACAGCACCAGATACAAACCCTATTAATCCCGCTTCCGCAATAAAGATTCGTGTAATATCTTTTTTACGCGCTCCTATAGCTCGTAAAATACCAATCTCCTTAGTTCGTTCCACTACCGAAACATATGTCAATATCCCTATCATAATTGATGATACAACTAATGAAATACCCGCAAACGCAGTTAATATCAATGTAATAGTATTAATCATTTGCGACATAATTGATGTCATCTGTTTAGCCATATCTGAATATGTAATACTATACTTATTATAATCTTCTGTACCTGCACCATATTTTTCTGCGACTTTTTTATTGTACTCACTAATAGTATTTGCTATTTTATCTCGGTCATTAAATGTTTTTGGATAAATTAATATCGAACTAGGCTCAGTATTCGCTCCTAAACCAGATAAAACTTCTGTCGCCACTTCATTATCCATTTTTTGTATTAGTTAGAATATTTTTTTACTTTTATCTTTTTCTTGCTCTTTTTACTATATCCGAAGATACTTCTTTAGATAATAAGCTATCTTGTAGTTTTTTTGTATACCCTAATGTAAATTGAGGTGCTGTAAAACTATCTTTAGCTTTAGCTATCGCTACAATTTTTTTACTTTTGTACCAGCATTATACATTTTTTTCATCAACAGTAGCTGGAACAAATCTATTTTTCTACTTTTAGTGTAGTAGTTATTATTATCCACTATACTAAATTCTTTACCTAAAAATATCTTCATATTTCACTTTAGCATTTTCGCTATAACCAAGGGCTTTTAAAACATTCTTATCAATTTCATTATTCTTCGCTGTAAATAATACTACTTCATCGCCTTTAGGATACTCAAAATTCTGTTCCAAACTTTTAACTATTTCAAATTGATTCATTATTAAGTTTTTATCTTCTGGTAGTACACTAAATATAGTATTTCCTCGGAAATTATCTTGACCATCCATTTTAACATCTACTATATCACCTTTAGTGTTTTTAGTAAGAGCTTTTATTTTATATCCTTTTGCAAAATCTATCGCTGAATAATAGTCTTTAGCATTTTCTTGAATATATTTAATGAATGTTTCCCCATTACCTAGCGCATCTTCTGAATACAGGTTCTTATGGACATCCCTACGTGATTTTGGAACAAGATTCTCTTCGCTAGAATCAGATGTGTTGTTATCTTCACCTATTCCAAAATTAATTTGATTCGAACTAATTGTTATCGGCATACTAGATAAATTCTCATTTTGCATAGTTTGAATATACTTATCCATACCTGATGATATAGCAAGTACTAAACCAATACTAATAATCCCAATACTACTAGCAACAACGGTCATTAATGAACGAAACTTTTTAGTAAGTAAGTTTTTAAAACTAGACTTTATAGCACTACTAAATGCCATTGCTGTTTTCTTCAACTCATATCCATTGTTTCCTTCTTGCTCAATATACGGTTTAGTATCTTCTATTATCTCCCCATCTTTTACACTAACTATTCTATCACTATATTTACGTGCTAACTCGGGATTGTGAGTTACCATAATAACTAGTTTCTCTTTACTTATTTCTTTTATAAGCTCCATAATCTGAACGCTAGTTTTACTGTCTAAAGCTCCAGTAGGTTCATCTGCCAGAATAACTTTCGGGTTAGTTACTAAAGCACGGGCAATAGCAACTCTCTGCATTTGACCACCGGATAGCTGATTAGGTTTTTTATACAGATGATCTCCTAGTCCAACATCTTCCAATGCTTTTTTAGCTTTTATATCATTTTCTTTATTTGATTCACCAGAGATAGATAGAGCCAATTTAACATTTTCTATAACACTTAGATGCCCTATTAAGTTATAGCTTTGAAACACAAAACCAATAGTTCCATTTCTATAGCTATCCCAATCTCGATCTGTAAATTCTTTAGTAGAGCGTCCCATAAGCAGCATATCTCCCGAAGAATACTTATCAAGACCTCCTATTATATTTAATAGTGTTGTTTTCCCACTACCACTAGCACCTAAAATCGATACAAATTCACTTTCTCTAAAAGAAATATTAACCTTTTTTAATACTTCTACCTCCGTGCCCCCAGTATTATATTTTTTTACTATATCTTTTAACTGTAACATTGCACTATTCCCTTTCATTCTATTAGTTAATACATTATAGTTTTCTCAGTTTACATAGAGTTAAAATATCTCTATTACTAAAGATTCCGTATTTAATCTATTTAACAAACTAAATACAGAATCTTTTTTTACTTATCTATATTTTTTTCATAAGATAAAACGGTAGGAATATACAAATTAACGCAAAAATAGTTATAGCAATAATTGAACTTATAGGATTAATCATCGCACTGAAGAATATTATTGCTCCCACCTATTACCAATACTCTAGAGTAACTACGAATAACTTTTTGTTCATTTACACCTTTTTCTAATCCAAATAGTTTAAAATTGTATTTACCCCAAAATTCTTTTTTAGGTAAGTAGTTACCTAACACCATAAATATTATACCTATTGTAAATACTGTATACTCTCTAATCTCAAAACTACTATTCATTGCGTATGTTAGTAATGCACATTGCCCTATGACACTCACTATAGGGATAATACTTTTTATTAACACTGCACCTTTTTTAGGTATATTTTTAGCATCAGCAGATAAAGAAATTACTACTTGTAATATTGCACAAAACAATGGCAGAACAATAATCTCAATATCTTTACTCATAAAACTGTTTGGTTTTCCATCAACACCGAAATGTATAGCTATTTCACTAGGTAGTACACTATAATAATATAAACCTATTAAAATTGGCAACAAACAAATTACAACACTATATATCAATGTTTTTCTATCAACTCTCATCTTTCTTTCCTCCTAATTCATACAACCACACTAACAGTTCCTCAAAAACACTGGCATTAAGTTCATAATAGACATAGTTTTTATACTTACTTTCTATTATCAACCCAGCTTTCTTTAATTTAGATAAATGATAAGAGATTGTCGCTGCAGTTAAATGAAATTCTTCAGCTAATTCCCCTGCACTTTTCTTCTCATCTTTCAGTAAATCTAATATATCTCTTCTAACCGGATCTGAAATTGCTTTTAATGTTTCACTCATCCCATTTATATCACCACTTTCATATCGAATTGCAATTCTATTTAGATATCTATCTAATTAGATTATAGTCCTACAATTAATATTTGTCAATATCTATTTAGATATTTTTTTCTAAATAGATTTAAAAATTATATTTTGGTAACTTTATTTTTAGTATATACAATTTATACTCTTGAAAAAAATTTATATAATTATTTATATACGCCAATCATTGATTTCATAATTTAAATTTTTACTTTGTAAAAATATTAGCACTCTTAATCCTATCAAATAATACTAATATATTTTTTTCCAACTCTTTTCATCCACTATAACAGTATTGAACATTAATTTAAAAACAGTTTATAATAAGTATGAAAAACATTTACAATTTTTAAACAAAGGAGAATCAATTATGAAACTAGCACTATTTAATTTAAGAGAAGACGAACGACCATTTGTTGATGCTTGGATGAAAGAACATCCAGATGTAGAAATAGACCTACATGAAGGTGAACTTCAAGCCGAAACAAAACACTTGCTAGACGGAAAAGATGGAGCGGTAATGTTCCAAAAATAGACCTTTTCGCTAAAAGAAGTTTACGATTATGGTAAAGAACAAGGTCTTAAAGTTATAGCTAACCGTATGGCTGGATTCGATATTTACGATATTAAATATATGAGAGAACTAGGAATAAGTATGACAAACGTTCCTCGTTATTCACCAAACGCTATTGCAGAACACGTAGTAACTACTGTTCTTTACATTAGCAGAAATATTAAAAAAATACTTAACAATATAGAAAAACATAACTTTACTTGGAATAAAAATATTATTTCAAAAGAGCTTAGAACACAAACTGTCGGTGTTTTAGGAACAGGAAATATCGGTCGTCAAACAGCAACATTATTTAAAGGATTAGGTTGCAAAGTAATTGGTTATGATCTATACCCTAGTGATGCTGCTCGCGAAGTTTTAGAATATGTTGATACTATCGATGAGCTTTTAAGTCAAGCAGATATAGTTACTATCCACGTTCCAGCTACTAAAGAATACAGACACATGGTTAACGATGAATTCTTTAGCAAAATGAAAGACGGATCTATCTTCGCTAATGCTGCTCGTGGTATTTTGGTAGATACAAAAGCTGTTATCCGAGCTTTAGATAGCGGAAAATTATTAGGAGCTAGCTTAGATGTTTACGAAAATGAAGGAAACTATGTTCCTAAAGACTTCTCTAATAAAGATTTCGACGATAAACTTATGCAAGAATTAATTGACCGAGATGATATCATTTATACTCCTCATACAGCATTCTATACTGAAACAGCAGTTAAAAACCTTGTAGAAGGTGCATTAAATGCAGCAGTAGATGTTATTACAACTGGTGATTCTCCAAATATTGTTAATAGATAGCCCTTTAATATAATTAAACAGGAAGGTAAAAACTACAAAACATCTAATTTCTAAAGATTTTGAGTAATATTTTTGCCCTTCCTGTTTTTTCTATTTTTAACATAATCTATATTTTTCATATTTTTTACTTTTTTATATTTTTTTAAAAAAATAATATAATTTTTCTGTTAGTTTGCATATTCTAATTTACCCCTATAAACACCTCAACAACAACCTTTTGTAATTATCTTTGAAAAATTGAAAACTGAAAATATATTTTATTATAGTTTTTATCAAATCTAACTTTCTATTTGACATATTGTATATTTTTTTGATAAAATAAAAACTGTAAACGGTTGTTTTTATTTAGTTTATTATTTTTATATAATAATTTCATTTGTAAAATATCCTTGAATTTAATTATTCTATTTGTTACCTCTTGATATTTTTATAGTGAGGCTAGTTATATGATATTTTTGTCGAGTATACATACCAGGAGATATAGATGGAGATTTATTAATCGTCCGAATCTTAACTAACATAATTCACATATTAACGGCATAATATTTTTATAATAAACTAATTTGGAGTTAATAGACAAAAGCATTCTCATGACCAGTTTTGAGAATAGCAAAAACCGTTCCTAATAGCATAAATCGCTATTTATTAACCTTGGTTGTTAAAATTTTTTAACAATAAACTTTTAATTTAATGCTGAAACTTTCTAGTTTCGGCAAACTACAAAATAACTAATTTACCCTAAATTTTTTATTTTTGTGTTCATTTAACGAAAGTAGCCCCCTAAAAGGCTACTTTTTGTTTTTATAAGTATATAAAAAGAACTCAAATTCTATTTGAATTTGAGTTCTCAGTTTTATTAGTCTATTTCAGATACTTTTAAGAAGTTTGTAGAACCTACATTACTTCTTGAAGTGTTTACTGGGATACCACCAGTGATTACAATAGCATCACCTTTTTTAGCATATCCAGATTCTTTAGCGATTTCTTTTGCTGTGTCTAACATTTCGTCAGTTGATTTAACTTGAGCAGATACTTTAGCATCTACACCCCAAACTAAACTTAATCCACGAGCAACTTTTTCACTTGGAGTTACAGCTAAGATAGCTGCGTTTGGACGGTATTTAGAAATTAATCTAGCAGTTATTCCAGACTCAGTGTAAGTTACGATAGTGTGTAAGTCTAAGTTTAATGCAGTATATCCTACAGATACACCAATTGCATTTGTAATATCTTTAGATACAATTTTTTTCTTGAACGATCTTTTAAGATACGAGAATAGTCTTGTGTTTCCTCTGTACGTTTAGCGATTGTTGCCATAGTACGAACAGATTCGATTGGGTATTCACCAGCTGCTGATTCTCCTGATAACATGATTGCATCAGTTCCATCATAGATAGCGTTAGCTACGTCTGATACTTCCGCACGTGTTGGACGTGGGTTTTTTTGCATAGAATCTAACATTTGAGTAGCTGTAATTACGAATTTCCCAGCTGCATTACATTTAGCAATGATATTTTTTTGCATGATTGGTACTTCTTCAGCTGGCACCTCAACTCCAAGGTCACCACGCGCAATCATAATACCATCTGATACTTCAATAATTTCATCAATATTGTCGATAGCTTCTTGACATTCGATTTTAGGAACGATTTGAACGTGTTCGCATCCTTCTTCTTTAAGAATACGTCTAACTTCTAATACGTTATCTTTAGTACGAACGAATGATGCAGCAACGAAGTCGATATCATTTTTACATCCGAAACGAATATCCTCTTCATCTTTTGGAGTAATCCCTGGTAATTTTGTAGAAACACCTGGTACGTTAACTCCTTTTTTGTTTTTAAGTACTCCACCATTTTGGATAGTTGTATAGATTAATCCAGCTGCAGTATCTACACTATTAACTGTTAATCCGATTAATCCATCATCAAGAAGAATAGTATCACCAGCTTTAACATCGTGTACTAGTTCTCCATAAGTGATAGAGAATTTTTCTGGTGTTCCTAGAACTTCTGACATAGATACAATAACATCTTTTCCAGTTTCTAAAGATAATTGCATCATTTTTCCATATTGTGAGTTCTGATTTCTGGTCCTTTTGTATCTAAAAGAATAGCTAAGTTAGTTCCTGTTTCTTCTCTTACTTCTTTAATAGTTTGGATACGAGCTCCATGTTCAGAATAGTCACCGTGTGAGAAGTTAAGACGACAAACATTCATTCCTAACTCTACCATTTCAGTAAGTCTTTCTTTGGTTTCAGATTTAGGTCCAATAGTACAAATTATTTTTAGTTTTTTTCTGTATCATAATATTAATTTACCTCATAATTTTTATCGTTAATATATATTCTAACTTATTTTTCAATATGTTTTTCAAACATTTTTTTCAAATTTTTCAACGTTTACAAACAAAGAAAACGTTTTTAGATTGAAAGTTGTTTAGAAACTTCGTAGATTGATAAATCGACATTGTGCACATCGCTAAATACATCTTCGAATTTAGTACTTACAAGTTTGTTATTTTTGAATACCTACTGCACGTCCAGATTTCACCTGCGATTAGTAATTGAACTGCGTAGTTACCAAAACGTGATGCTAATACTCTATCTTGTGCTGTTGGAGTTCCACCACGTTGGATGTGACCAAGAATAGTTGCACGTACTTCTTCACCTGTTAATTCTTTTAATTTAGCCGCTAACTCTTGTCCACCCATTACACCTTCTGCAAGAACGATGATTGAGTGTTTTTTTACCACGACTTTCACCCAGCTTTAATACGAGCTACTACTTCATCAAGATCTTCTTTTTTTCTCTGGGATAAGAAGACTCTCACTTCCTCCAGCAATACCAGCATATAACGCTAAGTCACCAGCATTACGCCCCCATAACCTCAATAATAAATGCACGTTCATGACTTGATGCTGTATCACGCACTTTGTCAATAGCATCTACTATTGTATTTAAGGCAGTATCGAAACCAATAGTGTAGTCTGTGCAACAAATATCGTTATCAATTGTTCCTGGTACACCAATTGTTTTAATGTTCATTTCTTTACTTAAAGCCATTGCCCCACGATATGAACCATCTCCACCGATTACTACTAACCCGTCAATTCCTAATGTCTTCTAAGTTTTTTTAATAGCTACTTTTCTTACTTCTGGATTAGCAAATTCTGGAAGACGAGCTGAGTAAAGCATTGTTCCACCACGGTTAATGATGTTACCTACATCACCTACCTCTAATTTCTTGATGTTATTTTCTACTAGTCCTTTATATCCCTTGATATACTCCATATACTTCCAAACCATTGAAGATTGCTGTTCTTACTACGGCACGCACAGCTGCATTCATTCCCAGGTGCATCTCCACCACTTGTTAAAACTGCGATTTTTTTCATGTAGTTTTACCTTCCTCTGTTTTTATTTAGATTAATATTTTTAAATTTACTTAACAACAATACCATATTTTTAACTATTTTTTTCTAGTCAAAACATGGTATTGTTTGTTTTTGTTCATATTTTTTTCTTATTTATCCTTATATGTTAATTTTTAAAGGCTTTTTCAGGTGAGATTTTTCCAAAAATTTATGAACAAATTCCTGTTCATTTTTTATATACACTGTTTTTAGCCTGCGTTGAGTTGTTACTACGCAGCATAATCACTTTAACAGCTGATTTATCAGTTATATAGCCAGAAATTAACTGAGAAACCGATTCATCGATGACTGTATAAATAATTTTTTTATATTTTTTTCAGACAAAAAAATTATTATAATTTTTTTAAAGCTAGCAAACTTTTCAAGTATGTATTGTTCCCTATTATTTCTAACTTGTTTTTTTCAAAGTCATCACTACAAACTCTCCGACCTTTATAAAAAGTATTTGCGTATTTATAAACACTAGGAAATACCGTTACATCATAATCATTTTTACCATCATTGACAGTTAAAAAAATGCCATGTAGTCTCCATTTTTTTGTTTTTTTATTTCTTTCTTTGTAATAACTTCTACATAACTATCCGTTATATCACGACCAATATATTGCAATGGAAGATACGAGTATTTTTCTTTTTCCACTTGAACAGGGTGTTTTAAGAAATATGTACCTGTAACTTCTTTTTCCATTTGAATTCTTTCGGTAATAGAATAGTCCTCAACTTCTTCTACTTTTAAAGTTAGACCTGTTTCGGCAGATAACGCTACTCTAACATTATTTATATATTGTCGATTGTCTTCATAATAATCTTTAACTTTTTTCATAAGCGTTGCGCGATTATAACCAAAAGTATCTAACGCTCCTGCTTTTACTAAAGAAGCTGCTGCTTGATAATCAACTTTTTTATTCATTCTTTTTAAGAAATCATCAATATCTAAGTATTTACCAAAATTCAAACGATCTTGAACTATTTCATAACTACTGCGATATCCAACATTTTTAATAGCTGTTAGCGCGAAAGACTATATCTTGTTTATAAACACTAAAATCACTTAAACTAACATTAACGTCAGGTTTTTACTAATTTAATTCCCTAAATTATTAAGCTCTTGTTTATACTCATTTATTTTTTCTCGCTACTAATAACGTTATTAAGCAACGCTGTCATAAAGTACTTTAGTATAATAAACTTTCAAATAAGCTAAACGATACGCAAGCATACTATACACAACCGCGTGACTCTTATTAAAAATCCATAATTAGCAAATGTAACAATAAGATCAAAATAAACTTTTAGCCACATTACGGTCGTAACCAGCAGCTACACTTTTTTTCTATGAAAATTCGTCCATAATATTCCAAATCTTCTTTTTTTCTTTTTTTACTAACAGCTCGTCTCATATTATCCGCTTCGTTTAGTGACATATGAGCGAAAATTCACCGCTATAAGCATAATTTGTTCCTGATAAACAATTACACCATATGTATCTTTAAGAATTTTTTCTAGATTAGGATGAGGATAATTTACCTTTTCTTCCCGTGTTTTCTTCGGATATAAGTTTCTATTTGCGCCATAGGCCCTGGACGATATAAAGGCATTCATCGCGACAATATCATTGAACTCCGTTGGTTTAAGAAGGCGTAGTTTTTTTCCTTCATTCCACTAGATTCAAATTGGAAATATACCTTCCGTTCTTCCTTCCGCAAATAGATTATATACTTTTTGATCCTTTATAATTTAATCTTTGTTATATCAAACTTTGGATTTTCCTTTTTTATCTGTTCAACAATGCTAGATACCATCGTTAAATATCTAATTCCAAGAAAATCTATTTTTAGTAATCCAACACTCTCGACATCATCCATTGTCCACTGCGTTAAATATTTAGTCATATTAGATTCAGCAAGAGGTGCATATTTCACAAGAGGATTATTATCACTTATTACAACACCCCGCAGCGTGAACCGACGGGTTTTTCGGTAGACTTTTCTAAACTCAGCGCTATACTAAACCAACGGCGGTTAATAGTACTCTCATTAACAAAATTACGTAACTGTTCAGAACTTTCATAACATTCTTTTCAAAAGTTCTTGTAGAGCTAATATTACTACTAATAAACTTCAAGGCATTATCATCAAACTGCAGAATTCTCGCTGATTCTCTCACAGCACTTTTTAGATTGAAACGTTGTAAATGTAATAATTTGAGCTACCTTATCTTCTCCGTATTTTTTTCCTCTACATATTTAATGACTTCATCACGACGCGTATCCTGAAAGTCTATATCAATATCCGGCATAGAAATACGCTCTTTATTTAGAAATCTTTCAAATAGTAAATTATATTCTAGAGGGTCCGCTTCTGTTATATTTAATAAATAACAAACTAAACTTCCCGCTGCACTACCACGTCCAGCCCCTACTAAAAATTCCATTACTTTTTGGCATACTTAACAAAATCATAAACTATTAAGAAATAATCATTAAAGCCCATTTCATCGATAATTCTCAACTCATACTCATAGCGTTTTTTTATACTTGTATAAAGCTTTTACCAAATAATCTTTTCTTTCGCACCCTTTTTGAACTAAATAACGTAGATAGTCTTTTTGATGAAAAGTTTTTGAAATACATCTTCATCTTTTACCATATTTATATTTAGGTAGATGATATCCCTTTAAAATTCTAGATTGTAACGACATTTTATCAATGACTTCTACTTGTTTAACTAGTGCTTTTTTTCTAACATTGATTTCAATAATGGATTATCAACATTTAGTAAATTCTTAAAAATCTTCTTGAGTTCTTACAAATTTACTACCAGTAGTCGTAGTTAATTCAGTAATATTAAGTTTGGCATTATCTCTAATTGCACGACTAACAATTACTTGTTGGTATTGGTCATTATTTAAATAAAAACTTGGTTTTGTATAAACTACATTTTCATAATATTGATAAAGACTAGCATCAAACTTTTCATTAAAGCCGAAATAAAAATCAAAACCTTTTAGCACATCATTTAAATAGCTAAACTCCATACTGTCTCGAAGTTCATCAATAACAATAATTACAAAGTCTTCTTTAGATTTTTTTAGTTCTTCGACAAGTTTTTCAATAGACCATTCTACTTTGTTTTCTATCATTGTTGATATTTCCAACAAACGATAAAACATTTCCGTATTTTTACATAGTATATTGAATTTTTAAAAAAACTAATACCATAACCTAACTTTATCTCTAAACCGTGCACTAAATTAACATCAAACTTTTTAGCGATTTTATAAGCTTTTAATTGCACCATAAAGAGTTGGATCTGTAATAACTACAGTATCCTGCCCGTCTTTTTTTAACTTACTAAATAACTCAGTATATTTGATTGTACTATTCAATAAATCATAGGCACTATGCACTTGCAAATTGCAATAAGTCATAATTCTCCTCCTTTCTTTAATAATCTATTTATTTAATATTATATCATATTTATATAAAAACTAAATATAAAAGATAAGGACTCATATAGAGTCCCTTATCTCATTATCCACAAATTGAATCGTCTTCTGACCTACACCCATATTTTCTCCTAATACTTTTAGTATCAGTATTAAAATAACGGTATATTCTTTCTTTATCATCACCCATAAAATATATCGGGTTAAAAGTCTCTACTATTTAAGCTACCATCTTCATTTAACATTTCATCACATATAACCCTTCGCTCTATAGTAGCTATAAAATTAGTGTATTCTCCATGTTCTATTATATGCTCTACACGGCACTCAATACCTAACAAGCATTCATCTAATAACGGGGCATCCACCTTTTTCACCTAAATCATAAGTAATATCTGCCATACCAATCTTGTTTTTGACCAGAATGGAAACCTGCCATCTCTACTTTATTTAGAATCTCCTGACATGGAATGTTTAAAGTAAACTCTCCGTGTTTTTATATTTGCTACTGCATTGCTTTTTACTTGCTAAACCTATAGTTAATGTATTACCTAATGAGTATGATGAACTCATAGTAGTAACATTATATTTCCACTTACTATCTTTATACCCTATTAATACAACAGGGAATCCATAGTATAGTTTCTTTGTATCCATCTCTGTTTTTCATAAATTATATTCCTTTTTATATTTCCTCTTTTTACCTTTTTCGCTATAAAAACTAATAGTTTTTTTCACTAGAGTGCTCGTCACTGTATTCAAAACTGTCAAATTTTATATCTTTTTATTTGTTCTTTATCGGTAATTTTACCTTTAACAAGTTCTGTTAAAAATTTTCCACGCGCTTTTTTTGAAATTGTTGAATGAGTTTTTAAAACACCATCCTTATCTTCCATAAAAATTTATTTTTTTATAAATTTTTTTCTCGTGAAGCTGGTGAGAAAAACCTCTTCGAACTCGCTTGATAATAACGATATAACAAAGTTATCATTTTTTTATAGCTTTATCATAATCCTCTCTCCAAAAGTTCTTTGAGAAGTATCTCCTATTTTGCACTTTTTGTAGAAAGTCTAATCTGTGTTCACTTATTGGGTAATACGCATTAATAACTCCGTATAATGCTGAAGTTATAAAAACATTATCACTTATATACTTACTATCATCTTCATTAAAACTTTGACGAGCAATATTTCGATACATAAGACCATTAAATAGCTCTAAAGCAGGATAGCTAACAACTTCTTGCTTAGCTAATTTTTTTCCCCAACGAACATATTCTTCTTTAGCTTTATCCTCTTTTTATTTTTGTAAATCGACTTTAATTCATCAATTGTTTTTGAAGAAAAATTCATTTTATTATACTTTTTCGTTTTTCGATAATTTTTTTCCCAGTTACTTTCTCCGCTTTACTATTTAATTCTTTAGCGGTAGGTATTAAAATCTTCATTATTATGCCTCTTCTGGTAGTTCTAGAAAACTATTTTCTATTAAACTATCAACTTCCATTAATACAAAGTTAAATTCTGTTGCTTCTATCTTTGGATCAATTATTAAAGTATTAAAATAACCAACTACAAAGTCACGATTAGCTATTTCTAATGCAAACATATATTCACTAATTTCATCAACTAAAAAAAGCAGTTTGTTGTAAAACTTTATTTTTCAAAAGGTATTAGCGTAATGTACTGATTCCATTAGTCTCCTAACTTTTCAACTCTGGATAGTTTTTCAACAAAAAGGTCCCTAATATTTTTGCTAACTCTTCAGCCTTAAATTTTTACAATATTTACGTTCTCTTTTTCTTAATACATCGTTATTTTCTAGTTTTTTCTAACAGTTGAGTCAGAGATTTATGCAAACTATTCATTCTCTCTCCTTTGTTTATTTTTTTATTACACAGTATATTTTATAAAAATTAAAAATCGCTAGTTATAAGGTGCGAAGAATAAATATTTTTTTCAAAAAAATCTAGAGTTCAATTTAAACTCTAGATTTACCTTACTATAGCCGTTATAACAATTTATAATTTCAAATAATTTATTTCTAATTTCTTCATTAGAAGCATGCCCAAAGCATACCTTTTAATTCCGCTAACTTCTGATCTAATTCATTAACGTTAATATTTAATGTAGTATTTTTTTATAAATCATTTCGTTATCTGTTTTTCACTATTTTCATAGTCTAACGACAACTCTTCATACATTTTTCTCCAGGTCTAAGCCCTATTTCTTGAATATCGATATCTTTATATGGCTCTAATCCAGATAGTTTAATTAAGTTTGTCATAAGATCTATAATTTTTAACAGGTTCTCCCATATCAAGTAAGAAAAATTTCCCCTGCACTAGCATAATATCCTGCTTGTAGTACTAGTTGTGCCGCTTCTGGAATTGTCATAAAATAACGAATAATATTTTTTTATGCGTAATAGTAATTGGTCCACCTTTTTTAATTTGTTCTCTAAAAATAGGAATTACAGAACCATTTGATCCAAGAACATTCCCAAATCTTACCGCCGCAAATTTAGTATTATATTTATCCCCTTTTGATTGAAGAATAATTTCTGTAAGACGTTTAGAAGCACCCATCGCATTTTGCAGGATTAACCGCCTTATCTGTAGAAATCATAATAAATCTCTCTACATTTTTCTCAATCGCAACATCCATAACATTTTTTGTACCAAAAACATTATTTTTTATAGCTTCTTGAGGACGACGTTCCATTAAAGGAACATGTTTGTGAGCTGCAGCATGGAATACTACATCTGGTTTATACTTATCAAAAACCTCACCTAATGCTTCTTTATCACGAATACTTACAATTTCTGAAATATAAGAGATATTATTATAAGCTTCTGAATGACTCTTTTCAAAATCCAAGTCTCTTTCAAGCATATAAAGTGCATTTTCGTTTACATCTACCAGTATTAAATTATTAGGTTTTGAATTTAAAGATTTCTCGTACTATTTGGCTTCCTATCGAACCACCTGCACCAGTTACTAAAAACATTCTTATCTTTTAAATAACTACGAACTTCTCCCTGTGAAAGTTTAACTTCACCACGACCTAATAAATCTTCAATCGAGACATCTTTAAGATGCTTAGCGATACTTTCTCCTTCTTCAATAGCCACACCTGCACCCATTACTTTAACAGTAATATTAGTGTCTTTTTAAGATATTTAAGATTCTATTTTTTTATTATATGAATCTATCGAAGGAATAGCTAAAAACACTTGTTCTACTTCATATTTTTGGAATCATTTGTAGTAAGTCATATGTTGTTCCTACTACACTAACCCCACTAATAACTGAGTTTTTTTCTATTATCATCTATTAAACCAACAACATGAGCTTTAAACACGTTGTTTTTAGATAATTCTTTTTAATAGAATATACCCTGCATCTCCTGCACCAACTATAAGTGTATTTTTTTATAAGCAGTTTTACCATTTATACTAGCTTCTCTTTCTCTTAGCGCACGATAAAGCATACGTATAAACATAATTCCCGCAATAATTAATAATGGTGAGAAAATCATAAAACGTACATTAGAAAAATGTATCTGGTAACATAAATTGGTATAATATACTTACGAAAAAGATCCCCAATTATAACCGAAATACAAATATTGAAAATCTCAGCAATCCCCTAAAGTATGACCATAGAGATTTATTAATACCAAATATTTTTAAACAATATACCATAAATTACTAAAAGAAATAAATACGAATTCACAGATTTCCAATCCGTAAAAACGAATCATTTCTCCAGGATAAGCACTTCTACCTAAAAAGATTGAAGATATTATTCCTAAAGCTACTATAATCAAGTCAAGTAACATAATTAATTTAAATCTATGATATGTATATAATTTTGATGAAAAATAATTTATCCATTATATCTCCTATATCATTAGTACATCAATATACTAATACTACTTAATAAATTCTTGAAGGTAATATTTAAATAAATATTACCTTTAATTTTTATTTTACTTTCTACATTCTATAACCGAAATAACTTGCGGCAGAAACTATAATAATCAGAACTACAATACTTATCCTTCTAGTTTCTTTTTATCGCAATTATTTCTATAATTTTCTGACTACTAAAATTCCAATAGCAGTAAACATCATAATCATTTTTTGTTTTTTTGATTATCAATAAATATTGCACCTATTATTATTCCCAATGCAACAACTGTAACTAACATATTGACGGCCAAAAACCTTAATTTCTTATCATCCATAACTATTTTTTCCTAACTTTTATAGTGACTTTAACTATTGCAGGAGCAGATGTTACACGTATGTCTTCTTTTGGATACAGTTTAAGATTACTACGTTCTTCTGTTTCATCTTTTATATCACTCAAATCAACATCTACTAACATTTCCGTAAGTTTGTCTAACTCTGTTTGACTTTCCCCACGAACAGTTGCTTTTATAGCTTCAGGTGTAATACTTACTAACTCATACCCTTCTGGTAATGTTCCTATTGTATTGATAGTTACTGGAACTTCTTTTTCTATATTCTTTACCTCGACAGTCAATACTGTTGACTCTGGATCTATTTGGATATCCTCTATTCTATTATAATTACCATCATAAGCTACTAGCTTGGCTTCTTCCTTAGTATTTTTATTAATTTTTTTGTTTTATTATCACTTTCCGCTCTTACTTCACGAATACTGTTTATAGTTTCTAAATCCCCAGAAATTTTAACACTTTCGTCATTAACCTTAAGTTTTTCCACCTCATAACCCATAGTTAAGCGTTCCTTTTTTTAGTGTTGGGATAACAGCAAACTCTTTAGTGGTTTTCTCACGTACAGAATACCGTTATAGTACTTGGGTCCGCTGAACCTTCTATACTTTTTATCTAAGCCTTCCACCTCTAATTTCACCTTTTTGATCATCGCCTATTTGTACATCCTTCAAATTAAGCTTTACCTTGAAGTTCTTAGCAACACTTTCTTTTTTTGAACTTTTGAAGGTGTCCCACTTAATTTTACTGAGACTGTATTAGGTATTCCCCAAAATATATAATTTTTTTCTTTATTATAATCTGCCTCCACTGGAATATCTGTCACCCAAGCAGTCGTAGTACTATCAGTATTACCTATAACCGAAAAGTTTTTTTATTTTTTTCATTAACTGAAAGAAATAATAAAATAGCTATTAGTAATGATATTAATTTTTAATTGATTATTTTCTTTTAATCGCATACTAACACCTCTTATATTAGATTTTCTGGAGATTGTTGCCAGTTTTTCTTCTAAATACTTAGTTAATTCTTTTTCAGAAAAATCAGTAACCAATCTACCATTTTGACAAATACTTATCTTTCCTGTTTCCTCAGACACAACAATAATTATCGAATCCGTTAATTCAGATAATCCTAATGCAGCTCTATGACGCGTTCCATAGCTACTTGCTATACTTCTATTGTCAGATAGCGGTAGCACACAACTTGCTGCACGAATACTCTTTCTATCAATAATCATCGCCCCATCATGAAGAGGTGTATTTGGTATAAATATATTTATAATAAGCTCATTAGTAACTTCTGAGTTTATTTTTATTCCACTTTCCACATACTCATCAAGACCTGTATTATTTTCCATAACAATTAGCGCCCCTATTCTTCTACGCGCCATGTGTCTTGTTGAGTCAACAACAGCTTTTATGATATGTTCTTTTGTATCTTTTGTTGTATCTTTGTATTTTAGAATATTCGATAACTGGACACGACCTATATATTCCAAAGCACGTCTCAGCTCCGGTTGGAAAATAATCATTATCCCTAAAACTCCCCAAGTAACAACTTGGTCAAAAATATAAGTCATTGTTGTAAAACCTATGAAATTAAAAAATATCTTTAATCCTATGATGATTAAAATACCTTTAACTAACTGCATTCCGCGTGTACCTTTTAACAAAGTTAAAAGTTTATATACTAAAAACCAAACAAGTAAGATATCTAATACGTGTATTACTAACGATAAGGTACCAATGTTTGATAGATATTCAGCTATCATAATATTCTCCTTTCATAAACTTGTTAAATAATCATCACCTTTACTAAAAATCTGTAAAATGATTTATTTTTATTATTAAATAAAGACATTTTTGGATTATCAAAAGCATACAACAATCCACATTTTATTATACCATAAAAAAAGCATAATATCGATACTTTTTTTATTAAAATAAAAGCAAGAAAATATTAATAAAATATCCTCTTGCTTTATGCCTATATTATTTTAGTTTTATATAATTTTTCTATATTGTAATTTTTCCGCTTCCAATTCATTTTCATTTTTTAAGATAAGATTAGCTACACTATATCCTATAATTGGACCTGTTGTTAACCCCGAAGAACCTAAACCACTTATTGCATAAACATTTTTTTAAATTAGGGTACTTCACCAAAGAACGTAGAATAATCTGACGTGTACGCTCTAATACCTACACGCTCATTAATAATATCAGCACCTTCTAAGTTACGAAGAAACTGCTTGGCTTCATTACCAAAAAGTATCTAATTGTTCTTTATCTACTCCTAAGTCAAATCCCATTTCATTTTTCATGAGTAGCTCCTACACTAACTACACCATCTTCAAACGGAATTATATCTAGTTCCCCTTCCGGCATAATAACAGGATAATCCCTGTATTATTATCACTTACTTTATAATCACGTAATTGTCCTTTTTGAGGTCTAACATCAACATCATACCCAAGCGGTTCTAATACTTCTTTTAACCATGCCCCAGTCAGCAAGGACAACAACATCGTACTCTTTATTATCAATAACATACTTATCATCTAATAAATTTATTTCTACTTTTTTTATTGATAACATTTGCTTTAGATGCTGTAAGCAATGTTTTTTTACAAAACGTTCACCTTCAACTCGGCCTCCACCACTTGCATAAAGCACATCTCCATTATTATCAAAACTAGGAATAACTTTTTGAACTTCTTCTTTAGAGATTATCTCTAAATCACCAATCATCGGAGATAATTCTTTTCTTTGTTCCGCTAGTTCTTTTTAATTCCGGAAGTTTATTTGCATCTTTTTTTCAGCAAATATACCCCCATTGATCATAAAAAAATCGGTATTATAACCATCTTTTTTCAAGTCTTCTACTAATTTTAAATAAAAATCCGCCCCTAAACGTGCCATCTTATACCATGGCTTAGTACGTCTTTTTAGAAAACCACGGGCTAATAATCCCCGCAGACGCTTTAGTAGCTTGTCCTACTCCATAATCAAAAACTGTTAACTCTACACTTTCATCTTTTGATAAATAATAAGCACAAGTAGCACCTACTATTCCTCCACCTATTACAGCTACTTTCATAATTTACCTCACTTTTTTTAATAAATAATTTTTTTCTACCCAATAAAATTATACATCAAAAAAATAATGAACGTAAACTTTTTATAAAATAAAAAGAAAGTTTATAAAATTCACTAATTGACATAAATAACACTTACAAGTAAAATAATACCTATAAAAAAACAATTATGGAGATCATAAAACGAAAAAAACAACTATTACTAACTGTTGCTATTGCTGTTCTTTCAGGAACAACACTAGGTTGTGCTCAAAATAAGAATGACAACAACAATCAACCTACAACACAAGAAACAAAAAAAGAGTTATCAATGAGGGAGATAGTTAAAAGCAGCCTTAAAACAACTTCCCAAAAGACAACAATATTGAATTAGAAAAGTAAACTAAATATAGCTACTCAGGTTGGAGATGAGCATGTTTCTTTAAATATATTATCAGACATTAAAAATCGATGAAAAAGGAAATATATTAAAAACTCTTCTAAACAAGAAACTTCTGCCGAAGGAAACTCAAAAGAAAAAGAACAAGTTTTTCTTAAAAATAGATTCTGGTTATGAAAAAAATTTGATGTTGTAGATGGAAAAATTAGTAGCTAAAAAGATTGAAGATGATGCAGATTTTTCTTTCAGCATTAGATCTATTTTTCAAAAGGAGTTCTATATTTGACTTAGTACTAGATAAAAAAATTATGAAAAAAATGATACAAAACTAACATTTACTGGAAAAAAATTAAATTTTTCTGAGATAAAAGAAAAAAATTTAAATTAAGTGATGAGGATATGTTAATTGATGGCGATGTAGACTTATCACAAATAACCGTACCATTTTCTTTAGTGATAGATACTAATACAAATGAAATCACAACAATTACAGTAGATATAAAGACTCCTATGAATGATATCATTAAAAGCAAATCTTGAAAAGAAAAGGACTCAATGGAGAAACAAGAATATGCTGTTGCGAAACAATTACTTGAAGCTATCACAAAAGATTCTAAAGGAGAATATGTAATAACTCGAAAACTTGATAAAAATAGATGAAATAAAAATTTAATTAATATAAGATAAATCTAGGTTATTTTTATAATAATCTAGATTTTCTTCTATAATATAATTAATATTAGCGAGTAATTTTTAACTTCCTGATGAAAGTAATATAATAACCTTTACCTATTTACATTAAAGTACTATAATTAATATTAGATATAGTTTTAATATATAAATAGAAATTGGATTATTAGTGGCTAAACTAATAAATGGAGGTTAATATGGGTGAGATTAAATTAGTTCCAAGAAACGAAGTAGATAAAAAATATACTTGGGATATGACATTTACTATATAAAAAGCGATAAAGAATTTATAAGTTCTTTAGAAAAATATTAAAAAAAGTATTTTAGAATTTAAAAACAACTACGAAGGAAAATTAGCAGACTTAAAACATCTTAGACAAAGCGGTAAAAAGAATACGAAGCTATGTATGAAGAATTTTTATAAACTTTCTCACTATGCAGAACTTCCTATGACTGTTGATAGATTCAATGAAAATGTAGTTAATAACGCTACTCTATTTGAAGAAGTATCGACTCTTTGGGCAAAGCAACCTTAGCTTTTTCGACACAGAATTAGTAGGATTGGACGAAAGTTTTATTAATGAATTTGTAGAAAAAAACATAGACCTGATTTAAAAATATTTCTTCGAAAAAAAGTGATTTTTAGAAAAACATACTCTTTCTAAAGAAGCAGAACAAGTAATTGCAAACCATGAAAGTCTTCCTAACTTTTATAATTTATACGAAGTTACTAAATATGAAGATATGCAATTCGACAGTTTCGAAGCTAATGGTAAAACATTAGAAAATAGTTTTGTATTATATGAAAATTTACATGAGATGGATAATAATAAAGAAGTACGTCGTGGTGCAGCAAAAAGTTTCTATAAAACTCTAAATGCATATAAAAATACTTCTGCGAATGAGTATATCTCACAAATCAAAAAAGGAAAAATGATTGCGACTATGCGTGGTTATGATAGTGTTATAGATTTCCTACTAGACAAACAAGATGGAAATCGTGAACTTTATGATCGTCAAATTCGTACTCTTATGGTGGATCTTGCACCTCATATCCGTCGTTATATTAAACTTCTTGCACGTGAACATAATATTAGCGACATGCAATTTGCGGACTGTAAAATTAATTTAGACCCTACTTTTGAAGTAGATATGAGTATTGCAGAATCAAGAGAATACTTGAAAAAGGCACTAGGTGTACTTGGAGAAGATTACCTTAATATGATTGATGAAAGTTATGATAAACGTTGGACTGACTTCCCTCAAAATATCGGTAAGAGTACTGGTGGATTCTGTGCAACAGTTCCAAATGTAGCTGGATTTATCCTACTATCTTGGACAGGTAAAATGAATGAGGTATTCGTTCTAGCACATGAATTAGGTCATGCTTATCACTTTATGAGCACTGGTAAACACCAAACAATGTTAAACTTTGACTGTCCTCTATACTTTGTTGAAGCACCATCTACTTGTAACGAAGTAATAGTATCAAATTATCTACTAAAAACAAATACTGATGCACGCTTTAAACGTTGGGTAATTAGTAATATGATTAGTAGAACATACTTCCACAATATGGTTACTCACTACTTAGAAGCAGTATATCAAGATAGAATCTACAAAAAGTAGATAATAATGAAATGCTTAACGCTGATGTTCTTTCTAAAGTAAAACGAGAAATAATGGAAGAATTTTTCGGAGATAGTTTAGTTGTTAATGAAGGCGCAGAATTAACTTGGATGCGTCAACCTCACTACTACATGGGACTATACCCATACACTTACTCTGCAGGTCTAACTACCGGAACATCTATCGCTAACAAAATAGATAAAGATCCTAACTACGCTGATGTTTGGTTAAACGTCCTTTCTAAAGGTAGCAGCATGTCAGCACTAGACCTTTCTAAATTAGCAGGATGTGACGTGAGCACAGACGAACCATTAAAAGAGGCTATTTCTTATGTAGGTTACTTAGTTGACCAACTTTATGAACTAACTGATGAATTAAATAAATAATAGAAAAGTACCGATTGAATAATATTTCAATCGGTACTCTTTACTTTCTACTACATTTTACTTAATTTTTCAAAACATGCTCGTTCACATTCGATAACCGCACTTCTAAAATTATTTTCTTCAAGCACCCTTACCGCTTCTATCGTACTTCCCGCAGGCGAACAGACATCATCTTTAAGTTTACCTGGATGTTCATTTGTTTCAAGTACCATTTTTGCTGAACCTAATACAGTATTCGCAGCCAATCTATATGCCACATCTCTACGTAATCCATTAAGAACCGCACCATCAGCTAGCGCTTCTATAAACATATACACATATGCTGGACCCGATCCACTAATCGCTGTTAATCCAGGCATATCTTTTTCACTTATTACCTCTACTTTTCCTATATTATCAAATAACTCTACTATTTCAGGTTGCTCATCTTTACTAATAAACTCACTAAAGCTAACTCCTATTACCCCCGCCCCTACTTCTACAGGTGTATTTGGCATAATTCTTACTACTTTTGTTTCTGGGATAATAGCTTCTATATCTCGTATTTCTACAGATGCTGCCATTGAAATTACAATTTTATTTTTTAGTTCATCTTTAATTTCCTCTAATACCTTAGCTACTAAGTAGGGTTTTACACCTATAAATACTATATCACTATTTTGTGCTAATTCTTTTAGACTACCACATGCTTGGACACCGTTTTTTTGAGCTGCACTTTGAGTACTACTATCAGAAGAGTTTCTAATAAAAAAATATCATTAGCTGCATCTTTACCTCCCGCTAATATACCCTTTAATATAGCGCCGCCCATATTCCCAGCACCTATAAAACCTAATTTCATAATATTTATCCTCCTTACTTGCTAGTCAATTTTTACTATTTTTAATTAATCCAACTTTATTATACCATACTTATAGTATTTTATTTTTATCATTCTTTATTATTCTAGAAAATCATATTATTATTAAGGAAGGTATGCTATACTAAAATTAAATATTTAATAATTTATAGAGAGTACATTTATGGACAAAAGTTGGAAAGAAATATTTAAAAAAATTACCCTAAAAAGAAGAACTTTCTATTACAATAGATGAAATTAACAATAAAGAAAAAAACTGCAACTATATATCCACCAGAGAAATTAGTATTTAGAGTTTTTGACTTACCGCTTAAAAGATATTAAGGTAGTAATACTAGGTCAAGATCCTTATCATAATCCTGGACAAGCGTGCGGACTTAGTTTTTCGGTTAATGATGGAGTCCTTCTACCAAAAAGCCTTATTAATATTTACAAAGAGCTTTATGATGATCTTGGGATCAAACCAGCCAAAACTGGTAATTTGGAAAAATGGTTTAAACAGGGTGTGTTTTTATTAAATGCAGTTTTAACAGTTGAAGAAAATTCTCCAGCTAGTCATAGTAACCTTGGGTGGCAAGATTTCACAGACTATATTATAAAAACTATTTCTAAAGAAAATGATAATGTCGTATTTATATTATGGGGAGCATATGCAAGAGGTAAACGAAAACTTATAGATCAAACAAAACATAAAATTATAGAATCTGCACACCCTAGCCCATTATCTGCTTACCGTGGATTTTTTGGTAGCAAAGTCTTTTCTGAAACAAATAACTATCTAAAAGAAGTCGGAAAAGAACCAATAGATTTTAATCTGGAAAAAAATAATTTATTTTTAAGTAAATTTTTAAGTAAAATTTTTAAGTATATTTTAAGTAAGAGTCCTATAATATTGTCTTAAGCAAAAATAATGAATTTTCTTAACTTAACGACACTTGTCGTTTCTCCCTTTTAAGTTAGAAAATGTTTTTGTTTAAACCAATATTTCGGTTAATTCTTTATGATATTAACAGATAATAAAACTTTTTAATTTTTTTCATAATGTGGCTTGTCGCTCCCTAGGCAAGCCATTCTCCCTTTTAAGAGTACATATTACTCTTTTGTTATTTGTATATAGATATTAGAGAACTTAATTTAGTTCGTAAAAAAGACGTACACATCAACTTGTGTACGCCTTTTTTTATTATATTTTTAATAGTAGATAAAACTTTCAACATAGTACATAGTTTTATTTTTGTCCATTTGGATAAACTTTATTATTTAATCTTACTGTCATAAGACCAGTTGGTTTTATTAGTTGCTACTGTTACATAGGGAATTAAGATTTTTATCCCCCTCTACTTTCCACTCATCAGTTGGTGCAAAAAAATAGAATTGCTAGCTCCTCCATACCCTACTACACTACGTATCGCAAACATATTATCTTTTTGAAGTAAAACAACAGTATTATTATCTGGTACTAATTTTTTTCTAATTGAGCTGGAGTGTATTCACTTTTTTGCTTTTATTCGCTGTAACTAGTTTTTGCACCATTTTCAACAAATAATTTATTTAGAACTGCATTAACATTGTATGTTTCAGCGTTATTTGTATTAAGTCTATCTAATAAATTAGCTGCTGGAAGATAAACAACTTGATTTTTGTGTACTAGAGATACTTGCACTAAATCTTATTATATCTATCATTTTTGAATTTTTTAGTATTGCTTAAGCTATAATTAATAACGTTTAATAATTTTTTCTACTTCTTTAAAGTTATGTTTATAGCCATTATTTTTGTTTTTCAGTAGCTTTAGAATTATCATCAGCTTTTTGGATTTTTTGTTCAGTTGCTTTTACATCGTTATTGTTTTTTTAACATTTTTTTGTTCAACTTTATTATTAGCAACAGTTACTTTTTTTGTCACTAGCATTTTGTTGTGTTTTTTTAGTGCTTTGAGCTACTTTACTAGTTTGATCATTGTAATCACTAGCTACTTTTATAACCTGTGTTGTTGCTGTTATTTTCTTGGGCTACATTATTATTACTATTCTCTTCAGTTACATTATTTCCATTATCATTTTTTTATCTTTATTTTTCATCTACATGTGCAATAGCTACTTTTGATGATTCATTGCTATTATCTGATTTTTGTGTTGAAGTATGTGAACACCCTGTTAAAAAGTCCTACACCTAAAAATAAATACGCTTGTTGTTTTTTTAATAATTTGTTCATAACTATACCTTCTTTTAATAAAAAAATTCTTTTCAATATTTTTTACAAATTTATTATACTCCTAAAAAAATTTCAAAAATGCAATACTTTTTATTACAAAATTGTTACAAAAATATTACACAGGTATTTCTAACCACTATTAAAAATTGCTAAATTAACATTTACAGATGTTACATGTTACTATTTTTTTGTTGCAATGTTACAATTATGTTACAAAAAAACTCGAACCCTATTAAAATGCATTCATATTTTTCACTTTATCTTGTATAAAGATACATTTATTTGAACTCGCTAAATGTTTATAGTAAAATATACTCGATAAATATACTTATAAGGAGATTATTATATGAATAGAGTTGCTATTGTAAGTGCAAAACGAAGCCCCTATCAGAAGCTTTGGTGGAAGTCTTAAAAAAATGTTTCTGCTGCTGCTTTAGGTTCAGCAGTTGTACAAGATACTTTTAAACAATATAAACTTAGATCCAACACTAGTCGATGAAGTAATTTTTTGAAATGTTCTTCAAGCTGGACTTGGGCAAAATATCGCACGCCAAATAGCTGTTAATGCAGATATCCCAAAAAGAAAAAAAGTGCATTTACTGTCAATAAAGTTTGCGGATCAGGATTAAAGAGTGTTATTTTAGGAACACAAGCTATTCTACTAGGAGATAGCAACATAGTAGTTTGCGGTGGTGTTGAAAAATATGAGTGCAGCACCATTTGTAACTAGTTCACCTCGCTTCGGCCATAAACTTGGTAATTTTTGAATTACAAGATAGTATTATAAAAGATGGATTGACTGATGTTTTTTGAAAATTATCATATGGGGATTACCGCAGAAAACATAGCTGAACAATTTAATATTACTAGAGAAGAACAAGACAATTTCGCTTTATCTAGCCAGCAAAAAGCTGGTTCTGCTATAGAAAACAGTAAATTTGTTAATGAAATTACCCTATTACAATTAAAACTCGTCGAGAAGAAATAATATTTGATACTGATGAATACGTTCGCCCTGAAACAACTCTAGATTCTCTAGCAAAACTGCGTCCAGCATTTAAAAAAAGATGGTACAGTAACTGCGGGTAATGCTTCTGGTATCAATGATGGTGCTGCATGTGTTATTCTAATGTCTGAAAGCAAAGCTAAGGAACTAGGCCTAGATGTACTTGCCTATATTGATAGTTACGCTACAGCTGGTTTTAGATAATAAAGTTATGGGGCTTGGACCAATTCCTGCAACTCAAAAAGTGTTATCAAAACTAAATCTAGATATTAAAAATATAGATTTATTTGAAATGAACGAAGCATTTGCTTCACAATCTATCGCTGTTACACGTGAACTTGGATTAGATATTTCTAAAGTTAATATTAACGGTGGTGCTATCGCACTAGGTCATCCTATTGGCGCAAGTGGATGTCGTGTCCTAGTTACTTTAGTACATTCTTTAATTAATGAAAATAAAAATCGTGGAATATGTTCACTATGTATTGGTGGTGGACAAGGTATAGCGATGGCTATTTCTAAAAATAAAAAAATATGCTAATAGAGAAAAGTTTCTTCTCTATTAGCTCTTTTTGTATCTTTATTTAAGTTTAATTTAAGTATACTATATTAAAATTTGAGTGCTATACAAGTTTTTAAAAATTTAATAGTCAAACTGTGGACTATTTTTTAAAAAATCTTATACAATAGTAATTGCGATAATTTTTTTATTTTTTGACATAAGTGTATGATAATTAGAACATCATATACCACATAATATTAATATATTCTATACCTATCATATTTATAGAATAATTACGTAGATCGAAAGGTAAAAAGATGAAAATAGGAATTGATAAAATAGGGTTTTGCTATGCCTAAGTATTTCTTAGACATTCGCGATTTAGCGGCTGCTCGTGGCATTGAACCTGATAAATTTACTAAAGGATTACTCCAGCTAGAAATGAGTATTCCTCCAGTTTCTCAAGATATAGTTACTCTTGGGCTCAAGCAGCATTTGAAATTTTAGATAAAGAAGACTTAGAAAAAATTGATATGATAATAGTAGGAACAGAATCAGGTGTTGACCAAAGTAAAGCCTCTTCTGTATTTTATTCATGGTTTTATTAGATATTCAACCATTTGTACGTACTATTGAAGTTAAAGAAGCTTGTTACGGTGCAACTGCAGCTCTTGACTTTGCAAAAATCACGTAATGAATAACCCAGAATCAAGAGTTCTTGTTATTGCTAGTGATATTGCTAAATATGGAATTAAAAGCTTCTGGGGGAATCTACACAGGGCGCTGGAAGTTGTGCTATGTTGGTTACTAGCAATCCACGTATACTAGAACTAAACAACGATAATATTTGTTTAACTCGTGATGTTATGGATTTTTGGCGTCCAAATTATTCTCAATATGCATTTGTAGAAGGTAAGTTCTCAACTGAACAATATTTAGACTGCCTTACTACTACATGGAATAAATATTTAGAAAAGAATAATAAACAACTAAGTGATTTTGATGCAATTTGTTTACACCTTCCTTATCCAAAAATTAGGATTAAAAGGTTTTAAATGTATTATTAGAAACTGAAGATGATGAAGCCATTAAAGAAAAAAATTATCTACTCGTTTTTAATGAATCTATTTTTATATAGCCAACGAGTTGGTAACATTTATACAGGATCACTATTTTTTAGGGTTACTTTCTTTACTTGAAAACAGTAATAACCTTAACTCTGGAGACAAAATAGCTTTTATATAGTTATGGTAGTGGTGCAGTTGCTGAGGAGTATTTAGTATGACTCTAGTACCAGGCTACGAAAAACAACTTAAACAAAATCGTTTTGACAGATTTAATAGTAGAACACGTATTTCTATAGAAGAATATGAAGAAATGTTCTTTAGAGACACTACTGTGAGATAGCAAGGAAATCTTGATATTTCTGACATTAAAGATAACAGTAGATTCGTATTAGAAAAATAGAAAATCATAAAGAATTTATAGAAAACAATTTTAAAAGAGGAATTATGGGAAATATTTGGAGTAGATTTTTATAAAAAGAATGAGAGCTGAACACCTAGAAGTTATGAACAATCTAATATTCTTGAAGAAGAATACCTGAATTTACTTAAAGATAATACTGTTTTAGGTTACGATACCGCTAATAACATGGTAGAAAATGTTATCGGAACATTCTCACTTCCTTTTAGCGTGGTTCCTAACTTTGTTGTTGATAATAAAAGTTACGTAGTCCCAATGGTAACAGAAGAACCTTCTGTTGTTGCAGCTAGTAGCAACGCTGGAAAAATAGTTGCATCTTCTGGTGGATTTACTACTACTATTCATGACAGAAAAATGATTGGTCATGTTGCTCTATATAACATAACTGACACTAGTTCTGCAGAACAAACTATTCTTAAAAATAAAGATCTACTTCTTAAAACAGCTAACGAAGCCTATCCTTCTATCGTTCAACGTGGTGGTGGTGCAAAAGATATTAACGTCAGAGTTTTAACTGAAGATAATACTACTTTTGTAGTAGTATATCTTATTGTTGATACTTTGGAAGCTATGGGAGCTAATATGTTAAATACTATGTTAGAAGCTCTTAAGGTTTCTCTTGAAACAATTACCGGCAGCACAGCTCTTATGGCTATACTATCAAACTATGCTACGAGGTTCATTGGTTACTAGCAGTTGTGCTATTCCTTTTTGAAAAATTAGGAGAAAATGGTAAATACTTAGCTGAGAAAGAATTGAGCTATGAAAGTAGAATTCGCTCAAAAGCGATGTATACCGTGCTGCAACACATAACAAAGGTATTTTTCAATGGTATCGACAGCATCGTTATAGCAAGCGGTAATGACTGGCGGGCTATCGAAGCTTCTTGCCAAAGTTATGCTGTAAAAATGGAAAATATAAAGGATTATCTACTTGGCGTTGCGATTCGAAAACAACTTATTAATCGGTGAATTAACTGTCCCCATGCCAGTAGCAAGTGTGGGTGGTTCTATCGGAATTAACCCTAGCGTAAAAAAATTGCTCGACAAATATTAAATAATCCTGATGCTAAAACTTTAGTAAGCATTATTACATCTGTTGGATTAGCGCAAAACTTAGCTGCTTTAAAAGCTTTAGTTGGAGATGGTATCCAGAAAGGTCACATGAAACTTCACGCTAAGTCACTAGCTATTTTTAGCTGGAGCTACTAATGATAATCTTGACTTAATAGTTGAAAAATTACGCAAACAAAAAAACATATGAACCTTGCTATCGCAAAACAAATAGTTTTCAGAATTAAGTAATTAAAAATCAAACAAAAACAACTTCAAATTTAGTTTTGAAGTTGTTTTTCATCATATTTATCATGCTGCTTTTTATATCCGCTTTTGTTGCAGCTTCCTCTGAATTAAATATCACTATATTTTTTTAGGTGCAACCTGGTTATAAGATGGATGATCTGGTGTATAATACTGTCCACTTTTTACTTGCCCTTACTGCAACTTTTTTAGTTTGAACCTGCTGTTGCATCTGATTTTTGAGTTTTATTATCTTTAATATTTTTCTGTAAGTTTGGAATCTGCATCATCTTGTTCTTTTTGATTTACTGTCTATTTTTTGGGGCTGCGGACGGTATTTGCAGTTTATTTTCCACTTCTTTTTCTTTTGCTCTTCTGAAGCTCTTTCCTCCGCCTTTCTTTCTTGCTCTTCTTTTTCTTCTCTTGGTTTATTTTTAATATTCTCTTCTTTTTGAGCAGAACTAAAATGTGTTGTTCCTAACAATGCAAAAACATAACTATAGCCGTCCCTCCAGCTAAAATAACTTTTTATTCTTGTTTTTTGGATAAATTTTATAATAGGCGGACATAATAAAAATCACGCTCGGTATAAAACACTACTAGCGCATACCCTATACCTTGAGTAACTAGCCTTAATATTGATATAATCATAAATATCATAAAAATAAACCATAAAAAGTATATGACCATATTTTTTAAAAATTATCCACCATTTTTCTCCTTTTTTAGTAATAATCGCTTTGATTATTTTATCACGTTTTATTAGATTGTACAATTGTTTTTATACCATTTTAATCTTTAGTACACCTCTAGCTTTTTGACAAGCATTTTTTTGTTGTTAATTAAATCGTTTTTCACTATAATTAACATATAACAATTATAAAAATACCGGGAGGATTATTACTATGACTTTTTAAATTACCTGAATTACCATATAGCTTCGATCACTTAGAGCCAGTTATCGATGCTAAAACTATGGAAATTCACCATGACAAACACCATGCAGCTTACGTTAACAACTTAAACGCTGCATTAGAAAAACACCCAGAAGTTGAAACTGGATGCATTTGTAAATTACTAAAAATATCGAAAACGTTCCTGCTGACATTCGTCAAGCGAGTTATCAACAACGGTGGAGGGCACCACAACCACTCTCTATTCTGAAATCACTAACTAAACCAGATTCTTCTGAATTCGGTGGATTAGTTAAAAAGAAAAATCGATGCTGAGCTTGGGTGGATACGAAGAATTCGTTAAAGCTTTCTCTACAGCAGCTGCTACAAAGATTTGGTAGTGGTTGGGCTTGGCTTGCACTTGATAAAGAAGGTAAATTAGTTGTTACTTCAACAGCTAACCAAGACTCTCCTTACTTAACAGGTCTTACTCCAATCCTTGGATTAGACGTTTGGGAGCACGCTTACTACCTAAACTATCAAAACCGTCGTCGGACTACATTAAAAGAATTCTTCCGTGTAGTAAACTGGGACTTCGTAAACGAACGCTTAGCTAAACAGTTAGAAAAATTAGGGGAAATAATTTATTAAATCACCTCTAACTATTGTAGAGGTGATTTTTTTATAGTTTATATTAAGCTTTTAACTAAATTTAAACTATTTCTTATATAATTTCTAAGATTTATTAATAGCGTGTAGTTGGTCTATTTTTTTAAATTAGCCAACTACCCTATTTTATGTTTATAAAATTAGATTTGACTTGGAGGAAAAACTATGAGTAATTGAAGCTATTGTTGCTTTTTGTAGGGGGTAGCTGTACTTTACGAAGTATTAGTTTTTAATATTATGGCTCGGCTTAAAATGGATGTTAACACCTTTTTATCTCACCTAAAGTAAAAATTAGTTCTTGGTATTCTATTCTTTATTTTTGCTAACTTTTTCAATTATAGCTTATATAGCTTCGACTAGGTGCACCATGGGTAAATTATGGAAACACTTGGTATTTCTACTTCTTAAACGGTGTAGTTATAGCTGTAATTTTTATTGGTTACAAAATTAATATTAAAAGCTATTTAACTTTAACCTTTCTCAAGGTGTAAGTTTAAGTATAACAAGCCTATTTCTTGTTGGAATGAGTGCTTTAGGGCTATATTGGGCATACTCACCAACAGTTAAAAGTGAAACTATAAAAGTTGACAAAAAAATTGAAAAACCTATAAAAATAGCTATGGTATCTGACTTACATCTTGGAACATTTTTTGGAAATGATCAACGAGAAATTAAACAAAATTATCGAAGAAGAAAAACCAGATGCTATCGTAATTGCCGGTGATATTATGGATGACGACATGGTTATGTATAAAAAGCGCAATATGGGAGGAAACTTAGCAAATTATCGGCACCTTTAGGCGTATACGCTACTATGGGTAACCATGACCGTGAGGCTCAAGAAATAGTAGAAGAAATCTCAAAAACTGGAATTAAACCATTATTTGATGAAAGTGTTAATCTGACCGATGATGTGATTCTTGTTGGACGTAAAGATAGAAGTGTTAGCAAGAATAGATTAGCTACGGAAGACTTATTAAAAATGTTGATAATAGTAAAACTACTATTTTTAATAGATCACCAACCTGATGCAATCGATCATCACAGTACATTACCTATAGATGTTCAGTTATCAGGGCATACACATCGTGGTCAAATATGGCCTATTAACTATATTACGGATAGAATCTACACACTTGATCATGGTTATGCTAAAATCAATAATAAACACTTCTTTACTTCTTCTGGATATGGTTTTTGGGGACCACCTTTTAAAACTACAGCTCAAAGTGAAGTTTGGATGATAACTATTGAAGGTAAATAATAAAGAACAACCTAGAATTGATTTCTCAACTCTAGGTTGTATTTTTTTATTCTCGGTCAAATTTATTTGTTTGCTCATCAATAAATTCTTTTGTTAAATACTCATCTACAGCACTCTTTTCTTGTGATTTATAATCATCTCTAATAGAATCCCATAGTTCTTTAGCAGTTCTTAAATCTACACCATAATGCTCTCTAATTATTTTAACATTTGCAATATCACCTGCCTCTGGATTAATTACTTCTCTTAAATCAGAAAAATCTTCAGTAATTTCTTTTCTTCACTTCTGAATTATAATTTGATCTTACTTCGTCTTTAATAGATTTCCATAATTCTTTTAGTATCGCTAAGTAATAGTTCTGGATATCTATCTCTTAATAATTTAATATTAATGTCTCCTTTTGAGGCATCAACAACAGAGAATAATTCATCTTTATAACTTTCTTTTTAGTTCTTCTAGTTTTTCTTTACTTACTTTTTCTTTTTCTTTCAAAATCTGCTTTTTGATTCACTATTTCTAGTTGAGAAGAAAATAAATATTACTAGTGCTAAAACAATAATTAAACCTATTTTTCAGAATTATATACCTTTATCTTTCTTAATAATTTCTAATAACTTTTTTTAGCTTCTGGATATTGTAAGAAATAAGCCTTTCTTAATGTAGCTATATTTAGCGCATCACTTTGGCTAAAATCAATTAATCTTTCCAGTTCTTTCCTATAACTTTTTACTTGCAATCTTTCTAACGCTTCTTTACTTTTTGCTTTACGTTGCTTGTTTTTTTATCTAATACTGATGAAATTATCGCATAAACAAAAAAATAAAACCAAGCATAATATAAATAGTATTCATATTCATAGTTATATCTCCTTAGTGCTTCCAAATAAGTTATTATTATTATACACTTTTTTTGTGTTTTTTGTAAAATTGATATTCAGCAACCTCAACTATCTAAAAATTGATTTTTTAGCTATAATTTGCTATCATTAATTGAACTTTAATTAAAGGATTTGTAAAAACTATGAAATTTTTAACTGATATAAACAATGAGAAATACACAGAATTTATTAAAAAGCCATAAACATGGAAATATGATGCAAGCTATTGAATGGTCAGCTATTAAAAATACATGGGGAGCTGTTAGAGTAGCAGTATCTGATGACAAGGATAATATTATCGCCGCAGCTCAAGTTTTAACTCGTAAAGGACTTTGGTATGTGCCACGTGGTCCAATCTTAGACTACAACAATAAAGAATTATTAGGATTTTTCTTAACTAATCTTAAAAAATTCGCTAAAACTAAACAGCCAAAATTAGTTAAACTTGATATCCCTGTAGCTGTTAAAGATGAAAAATTAACTAACTTTAAAGATGTTGATGGAGATTATAGTGACGATGAATTAATAAAAACATTTAAATCTTATGGATATAATCATAAAAGTTTAGCCTTGATATGAGCAGTACTATCAACCTCGTTTTAATACTGTTACAAAGCTAGAGCAACCTGTACCTGATTTATTCTCAAAAGATACACGTCGCCTTATCCGCGATGCAGATAAAAAATTCGTAGAAGTTAGACGTTGTGGGAAAGAAAACTTGGATGATTTCTTATTTGCCTTAGCTTGTACTGAAAAAAGAAAAAATATTTCACTTCGTGGACGTGAATATTTCGAAAATCTTCTTGATACATTTGGTGATAATGCCCTACTTTATATTTCTTATATAAATGTAGAAAAAGCTCTTAAAGAGTGTCATAATCGTAAAGAAAATTTAGAAAAAGAAATCGAAGAACTTGGAGAAAAATCTCCTAAGAAAAAACGTACTTTAGAAGAACAAGTAGCTGGAACAGATAAGTTAATCGCGCTATTTAATGGACTTGAGATTGAAGATAAATCTAAAGATCAAGTTATTAGTGCTGCGATTACTATAGCATATGGTAACCATGCAGAAATTATTTATGCAGGTATGAATGAAGACTTTGCTAAACTTCCTGCACAATATAAAGTATTTTCTGATACAATGAAAAAAGCCCAAGAAATGGGTATTAGCGAAGTATCTATGGGAGGAATCGAAGGAAGCCTAAACGATAGCTTACTAGGTTTCAAATCTAAATTCTCTCCTAATATCGTTGAATACTATGGCGAGTTTGACTTAGTTATCTCTCATGTATTTAATCTAATGTATAATTACGGTCTACCTTTACGTGAAAAAAATCTTAAAATTAATACATAGATAAAAATTTAATCCCTAGAACAAAGTTGTTCTAGGGATTATTTTATTCTATTATACTAATTTAAACACATCGTTTAAGTTTTCAGCCATTGTTGGGTGAGTGAAGATTTGGTCTCTAATATATGTATATGGAATTTTGTTGTCAATTGCCATTTTTATAATATTGATTATTTCTTCAGAGTTTTTACCAAATAATGTTGCTCCAGAAATTAAGTTAGTATCTTTGTCTACTACTACTCTGTAAATTCCACGTTGGTCTTGGTTTACAGCTCCTCTAGGCATATTTTGCAACTAGTAATGACCCCACCGCTACATTGCTGTATTGTGCTTTAGCTTCTTCTTCATGTAATCCTACATGAGATAATGCAGGGAAATAAATGTAGAATATGGTACATTTTTACGGTCTGCTGTAGTATATTCTTTTTACCATGTAAGTATCCATTAACTACTCTAAAGTCATCTAATGATACATATGTAAATTGTAATACCATTTACATCTCCTACTGCAAAATACATTCTCAACGGCTGTTTGACAATACTCATCTACAACAATTGATCCATTAGGGTCGTAATTCGATATCTGTATTTTTCTAATCCCAAGTTTTCTGTATTTGCACGACGACCTGTTGCATGTAATACTGCTTCAAATTCTAATTCTCCGTGTTCTTCAGTTACTACAACAACATTTTCTCCGTTGTTACGAACTTCTTTAGTTGTAGAACCTAACTTAAATTCTACACCTGTTTCTTCTAAGTAACCTTTTGCTAATTCTGCAACATCTGCATCTTCTCTTACTAGTATTCTATCTGAATGATCGATTACTGTAACTTTTACTCCAAGACGAGAATATAAGCTAGCGAACTCTAGTCCGATATTATCACCACCAATAATACCTAATGTTTTTGGTGCTTTTTCTAATTTTTGTAATTCTGTGCTATCGTAAACATTTTTAGAAGTTGTTAATCCTGGAATTGGTAATACATTGTTTTTAGCTCCAGTGTTAATTACCACAACTTCTCCTTCTAATTGTTTAGTTTCACCATTTGCTGAGATTTCTACTACTTTATTTGAAACAAATTTTGCACGAGCAGTATAAACGTCCACATTTGGGCTATTATCTAACATAGCAAAGTTTTTAGCGTTTAATTTAGTTACTACTTTATCTCTTGTAGCTTTAGCTTCATTGTAATCTTTTTTGTTATCAGCAGCTACGATAAGAGTTTTTGTTGGGATACATCCAATATTTATACATGTCCCACCGTACATTGCGCTACTTTCTTCAACAACAGCTACTTTTTTACCTTCTTTAGCAAATGTAGCAGCTAATGTTTTCCCTGCTTTCCCAAAACCTATTACTAATAAATCATATTTAGACATAATTTTATACCTCATTTTTTATTATTTTTCAAAAATTAATCATTCTTGTTTAACCTTTAGTCTTTATTTTATTCCTCTTTTATTAACTATGCAATATATCTGCCTACAGCGTTTTCTTTAAATATTCTGATTTATTTAATATCAATTCTCAATAAAATTTGATATTCTTCGTTATTATGGTATAATATGCTTTGTATAAATTTGAAAATTTATGGAGGAGAATACAATGTCATTACCAAATTGTCCAAAATGTAATAGTGAATATACTTATGAAGATGGAACTATGTTAGTATGCCCTATGTGTGCTCACGAATGGTCACCAGAAGATACTAGCGATGTTGAAGAAGAAAAAGTATATCGTGATGCTAACGGAAATGTACTTCAAGATGGAGATACTGTATCAGTAATCAAAGACTTAAAAGTTAAAGGTAGCTCTTCGACTCTAAAACAAGGAACACGTGTTAAAAACATTAGACTAGTCGATGGAGACCACAATATAGACTGTAAAATCGATGGTTTTGGTGCTATGAAACTAAAATCTGAATTTGTTAAAAAAATATAACAAAAACATTTACAATAAATAATTTTTAAGCAGTAATTTTAGAAAATCAAAACATTTATAACTAATTATAGATTTGCTAATTTTACTGCTTATATTATATCTAAATTTAGTTGTAATTCTACATTAAGTATGAAAACTATTATTTTCAACGATTTCATGTATTCTATACTTTACAAAACATATTTTTCTTGTATAATATACACATGTCTTTTTTAGAAAATACAATCGTGGAATTAGTTAATTGTTATAACTTAACATTATTAAGTTATTCAATTTATCTAATTAAAAATTTAGTAAAGGAGAATTTTCTATGAGTTTTTATAAAAATACCATTATTAGTAAAAGCTTCTTTTAGCTATTACTCTTGGGATTGTTCTTGGTAGTTCACTACCGACTTCTATATTAGAGTCTTTGTAACATTCTCATCAATATTTAGTTCATTCTTAGGGTTCACTATCCACTTATTATTGTTGGATTTATCGTTCCTGGTATTAGCCAAGTTTCTAACAATGCCGGAAAATTATTAGGTCTATCAACTGGAGTTGCATATGTTTCTACACTTATCGCAGGAACGTTCGCATTTATCGTTGCTAAATTTACACTACCTAGCATTCTTGCTAATGCAACGCTACTAAACTTTCCAAAACCCAGAAGATTTAATGCTTAAAGGTTATATCGAATTTAAGATGACTCCTATCTTCGATGTTACAACAGCACTAGTTATCTCATTTATTCTAGGTATCGGAATCTCAGCGACACAATCTGATAGCTTAAAACAAGGATTCAATGACTTTGGAGAGGTATTGAAAAATTACTTTCTTCAGTAATTATTCCATTATTACCATTCTATATCCTTGGCGTATTTATGAACATTACTGCTTCTGGTGAAGTATTCAAGATTCTAAAAATCTTCATCATGGTATTCGCTGTAATTTTTAATACTACACTGTATCATTATTATCGTTCAATACTTTATCGCTGGTAGCGTAAATGGTAAAAATCCATTCAAGATGATTCTTGCTATTGTTCCAGCTTACATCACAGCAATAGGTACTCAATCTTCAGCTGCTACTATTCCTGTAACACTGAAAAGCACTAAAAAATGGGTGTAGATAAAAATATCGCAAAACTTCACTATTCCGTTATTCGCAACTATCCATTTTATCAGGTAGTACAATAACATTAACTACTTGTGCTACTGCAGTTTTATTGGATTTACAACACGGAACAACATTCCCAACAGCAGCGGTTATGGTTAAATTTATCATACTACTTGGGGTTACAATGGTAGCTGCTCCAGGTGTTCCTGGTGGTGGTGTAATGGCAGCCCTTGGACTATTACAATCAGTTCTTGGATTTAACGAAGTTATGTTATCACTTATGATTGCATTATACATCACTCAAGATAGCTTTGGAACTGCATGTAACATCTCTGGAGACGAGTGCTTTATCTGCTATCGTTGATAAATTAAATAGAGTTTTTTCTTTAAAAAGATAAACAACAAGACTTAGCATAAAAATAAATAGTAAGCAGAAATTTCTGCTTACTATTTTTATTTTAACTTGTATTTTAATCTTACTGGATTATGATCACTATATCTGTAATCTTGTCCTAAAGTCTCAACACTAACTACTTCGATATTATCACTTACCATATAACCATCAATAATAAATCCATAAGTCCCTTCACTACCACTTACGTATGGTTTATTATTAAGCCTCGCTGAATTTTTACTATCATCATAAACCAATTTAAATCCTTCTGGAATTAAACTCTTATCAAAGTTTTCTGCACGCCATAACTCTTCTGGAACTTTGTTTATTTCTTCTTTAGATAATGTTTTTAGCGATTGGTTTAAAGTCCGCACCAACCAGAACATAATTTCCTTTTTATACTCTTTTTGAATAAACTCTACTAGCTGTTTAGTTTGAGCTATTTTACCTTTATTTTTCCTTATCATACGCATCAAAGTGTGCATTGATAATAACTAATTGCTTATCACTATTTTCAACTTTACTATAGATAACTGAAAATCCACGTTTTAAATTCGCTAATTTTTCTGGGAAAGTGAATGGAATTGGCATTTGATATCGTTCTGCACGATCAATATTGTGTTTTGTAGCTGTATAAATACCACTATTCACCTTACCTAATGTTGGCCATGGGTAAGGGATATATTTAACTTTAAAGTTATATGCTAAAAATACTATTTAAACCTAGTTCTTTATCTAAATATGATACTTGATTAATGTTATAACTACGTTTTGAATCTTCATCAACCTCTTGTAATAAAGTAACATCTGCATTCTCATCTTTAATTATTTTTGGCTATATTTTTTAATATTTTTCTTCTACATGGGCTTTATCAAGTGGTAAGACCATCTTTCCACAGTCCATAAAGAAATCTTCATCTTTATCAAGACCTGCATAGCCAATATTCCAATCAAAAAGCGGTGTACTCTTTACCAATCTGTACACTTTCACTTTGCTGTTTTATAGTATTTTTGTAGAGTTAACACTTCTACATCCTGCGGTTTTTACTCTGTCGCCATTAAATACCCTACTAATGCTCCAAAACATAAAACTAGTGTTAAAGTATACTACCTAATATTTTAAATAACTTCTTCATAAAGCTACCTCCTTAGATTTAATTCGCTATATTTTTAAAAAGATTGATTAAATAGCTTCCCTAATTTTTAATATTTAGGTTGGTTATAAATCAATCTCTCTATCATTATTTTTTTCTATTTGTTTTTTATCAGGAACTTGAGATATGATAATACCAGCAAATACTATTAACATACCTATACCTTCACGAATACCTACGTGTTCATTAAGAATCAATACTCCACCAATTACTGCGACTATCGACTCTAAACTTAAAATAAGAGATGCTGTATGAGGTGGCACATTTTTGTCCTATTATTTGTAAAGTATACCCCTACCCCACTCGAAAGAACACCTACAGCTAGTAATGGCCAAATCACACTAAGTATATCTGCAAGAATAATTTTTCTGTAAAGACAGCAAATACCAAACTAAGGATTGATACAACTACTAATTGAACAATTGATAAAAAAACATTGAGTTAACTCTCGCAGCTGAATAGTCAATAACTATTATATGAATACCAAATAACAGCGCACTAATAAGAACAACTATATCTCCTATTTCTAAGCTGAATTCCTCTTTTACCGAAATAAAAATAAAAAAACCAATTACAGCTAATACTAATCCGATAATAAAAATTTATTTAGCTTATTTCTAGAAAAAAATCCCAATAAATGGAACGAAAACATATATATAATACGGTAATAAATCCTGCTTTTCCCTGCCGTTGTCATACCTACACCTACTTGTGATATGTACATTGAGACAAATAGAACAATCCCACATATTATACCTAAAATCCATTCTTTTTCTTAGATACCTTCATTGCAAGATTCTTTGGATCTTGACTTTTTATATAACGCTGGCATTAATACTGCAGAAAGAATAATAAAAATAACTGCAATTACCGATCTAATTCCTACTACTGTAGAGGCCCCAAGTACTTTACTGGCAATATTTTTGCCAAATAAATACAAGACCCCCAAACGATAGTTACCATAATTAACAAAACTTCTGAAATAAATTTTCTCACACTACACTCTCCTTTATTTTGATTTGATTCTTATCCTATACCATTGTATATTTTTAAAGATAAAAATTCAACTATAATCGCTAATTTTTAAAAAGATTTAAAATTTTAATCTTGAGATATAAAACCCCATAAACAAGAAGGTTATGTTAAGATACATTCTCTACATAACCTCTTACATAATAACTATATTGGTAGATTACTCTTTTTCTGGAGCATCTTTTATTAGTTCTAGTTTTTCTACTGGTAAGTATCCTTTTTGTGAAATCTTCTACGTTAAGTCTTTATTAAACTTATTAAAAACGACATAGACAACCTTAGCTATCTGTGTCGTAATAGTAATCTATATTATTTAGCAGATTCTTGAGAATTTAATTCTAAAGCATGTAGTTTTTGTTGACCTTTACCAAGTTTTTCTGGATTTAGTGCTTTAACACGTTTGTTAACCCAAGTTAAGTCAGTATCCCAGCTTAATGGGAAGTATGGTAATTCGTCAGCAACTAAGTTGTCAAATTTGTTGTAAGCTTCTTTTAGTTTAGCATCGTCGAACATTGCGTCAGAACTTTGTTCTTTGAACGCTTCATCAAATGTTGAGCTTGTGTAACGGTATAAGTTAAGTGGAGTTTTACGTCCTAACATGCTTGAACGGTCAGGGTTAGTACCTAATTGCCATGCACCTTGGAAGATATCGATAGATTTATCCCCTGCTAATAGACGAGAAGAGAAGTCTTTTGGAGACATTAATTTACCGTCTACTAATTGAACATCTAATCCTACTTCTTTCCAAGCTTTGATGAATGTATCAGCTAATGCTTGGTCATAGTCAGCCCCTGTGTTACGGATAGCGAAGTTAAATGTTACTTTTTTACCGTTTTTATCTTCACGTAGTCCATCTCCATCAGTATCTTTATATCCTGCTTCATCTAATAATTTTTTAGCTTTTTCTACATCTTTTTTCACTGCAGTAGCTTTTTCATTTTGTAATTTACCAGTTGCTGCTGGATACATACCTGAACCAGTTGGTGTGAAACGCAATCCTTTGAATATTTTTTCATTGATTTGATCACGGTCTACAGCTAATTCGAATGCTTGACGTACATTTTTATCTTTTAGTTTAGAATCTGGATCTTCCACGTTTTCAGATTTCTCTTTATCCCATTGTCCAGTTCTGAATCCTACATATGATAAGTAGTATGATGGTTTACTTAAAAAGTCCCCATTTTTTAGGTCTTTAGAGCTATCCCATACATTAGCAGTTACTCCAGGTAATACGTCTACATCACCATTTTTGATTACTGAGCTTGCTTGAGCTGGTGATACAACTTTGAATTCAATTTTCTTAACTTTTACATCATCTTTTTTGTAGTAGTGAGGGTTTGCTTCTGCAAGAACACTTTCACCATTTACTTCTTTAGCGATTACATAAGGTCCATATGATAATGGTTTTTTATTTAAATCAGCTTCTGCAAATTTAGCAAAATCTTTTGAAGCATCTGCTACTTGTTTCGCATTAAGAACATTAGTAATCCATCCTTCACCAAATAGAACTGATGGTTTGATTTCTGTATATTTAACAACTACAGTTTTATTATCTTTTTCTGTAATACCAGAAATTTTGTCAGCTTTACCTTCGTGGTAATCTTTCATACCTTCAATTAGATCGAATGCATTAGTATAACGTGCATTTTCTTTGAATTTAGGGTTACCCATTAATTCATATGTAGCAACGATATCTTTAGCTGTTACTTCACTACCATCACTCCATTTAAGATCTTTATGAACTGTAAATGTAATTTCTTTTTTCTCACGATCTAAGTGGAATTTAACTGGATCGTCTTCGTTATCTTGTTTTCACTTTTCGCTCGTCATCAGTAGAGAATGTATCTCCCACAACATTTCCGATTACTTCATAATCTGATTGTTGTGTTGAGAAGATGGGTTCCACATACCTGTTAGTGGTGTTGGTGAAAGGATACCATATTTTAATGTAGCTCCGTCTACCGCTGAACCACCGTTATCTACCTCTGTTTTAAACTCAACTTTCGCTTTTGGTGCATTTTTTGAGCTAGAATTGTTTGAAGTAGAGCATCCTGCTAAAATAACTGATAGAGCCATCGCAGAACTAAATACTTTTTAAAAATTTACTCTTTTTTTCATTTACTATTTCCTCCAAATAATATAAATATACTTAAAATTTAACGTAAAGATATTCTAACATTATTTTCAACATAAGTCAATATAATTGTCAGAAAAATTTTTGAAAAAAATTTAAGTCTATTTCTTATAATAGTTTGATATAATGCGTTTTATCAAATTAAAAATAATATAGATTTTTTGTAACTCTGATATGAAAAGATAATTATTTTCAGTAAATTCCCGTAAAAAAATACACCCAAGCAATAATTTGCTTGAATGTATTTTTATTGTTATTATTTTGCTCCAGTATCAGAAGTTAATTCTAATTGGTAAAGTTTTTGTTCACCAAAATTCATTTTATTCAGGTCTAAGTTTTTAACACGTTTGTTAACCCATGTCATTTCTGTAGACCAGCTGAATGGTAACCATGGAACTTCATTAGCAAAATCAGTATCAAATTTTCTATATGCTGCTTTTTAGTTTTTCATCATCAAACATCTCTTTTTGTTCCAAGTGCTTCTATGTTTTTTTACTTAGAGTATCACTTGTGTAACGAGTATAGTTTAGCGGTGATGTTGGACCTATTAATTCTGATGGGTTTGGATTTGATCCTAATCCCCAAGCACCTTGGAAGATATCGATATTTTCATCATCGGCTGTTACACGTTGAGACCAATCTTTAGGTGACATTAGTTTTCCGTCTACTAATTGAACATCTAACCCTACTTCTTTCCAAGATTTAATGAATGTATCAGCTAATGTTTGGTCAAAGTCTTGACCTACATTACGGATTGCGAAGTTAAATGTTAATTTCTTACCATTTTTATCTTCACGTAGTCCGTCCCCATCTTTGTCTTTCAATCCTGCTTCATCTAGTAGATTTTTTAGCTTTCTCCACATCTTTAGTAAATTTCTTACCTTCTTTATTGTAAAGCATTGATACACGTGGTGGATATAATCCAGAATCAGTAGCTGTAAAACGTAATCCTTTGTAGATTTTTTCGTTAATTTGATCCCAGTCAACTGCATAACCAAATGCTTGACGAACTCTGACGTCTGCTGCTTTAGCGTTAGGATCAACAACACTTTCACCTTTCTCTTTATCATATTTACCAAGTTTGAATCCTACATACGACATATAGAAATCTGGTTGCCCTAAAACTGCTCCGTTTTTAGCATCTTTAACACCTTCATAAACTCCAGTTGTTAGAGATTTCATGTAGTCTACTTCTCCATTTTTAATTACTGCACTTGCTTGCGCTGGAGATACTACTTTATATTCAATTTCTTTAATTTTTCACATCATCTTTTTGTAGAAATATGGATTAGCTTTTTGCTAATACACTTTCTCCGTTAACTACTTTATCAAAGTAATAAGGTCCATATGATAATGGTTTTGTATTTAATTCTGCTTCTGAGAATTTAGTAAAGTCTTTCGATGCAGCTTCCACTTGATCTTTATTTAAGAATGTTGTAATAAAACCTGAACCCCATAATAATGCTGGTTTAATTTCTTTATATTTAATTACTACTGTTTTTATCATCTTTTTTTAGTAATACCAGAAATACTAGTAGCTTTACCATCGTGGTATTCTTTCATACCTTCGATTACCTCATGCTCACCACTATAACGCGTATTATCTGTATAATTTTTATTACCCATTAAGTTATATGTAGCAATAATATCATCTGCAGTCACATCTTTACCGTTACTCCATTTTTAGATCTTTTGTTAACAGTAAGTGTAACTTCTTTTTATCTTTATCTAAGTGGAATTTTACAGGATCATCTTCTACATCTTGTTTAAAAACGATAAGATTCGTCTGTTGAGAATGTAGCTGCCATTGTGTCTTCCATGACATAGTAATCCGTTGCTTGTAGATAAAATACAGGGTTAAAACATACCTGTTAATGGATCTGCACTTAGGATACCAACTTTTTAATTTACCATCTTGAACAACAGTTCCTCCATTATCTACAGCCGTTTTAAACTCAACAGCCCCTGAACTTGTTGATTTGTTACTTGCACTTGAACATCCTGCAAGTAACATTGTAGAAAGCCATAGCCGAACTAACAACCTTTAACATTTTTTCTTTCCATTACCCTTTTCCCTCTATGTAATTGTATATACATAGCCTTTCTTTGATTGTGTTTTTTACATTATAGCAAAATAAAATAACCAGGTCAAAAGATGTCAGAAAATTTAACATCATTGTTTACGTAATTTGGAAATTTTTTTCTCTTTTTCTGTATTTTTCATGGTTTTAATACCTATTTAAACATTTTCTATTTGTATAAAAAGCAAAATGGTTAAAAAATCTTCCATTTTGCTTTACTATTATTTATTTTTAAACTTTACACCATTTTGAATAAGTTTCAAAATTGTCTTCTCACCTATTCCTTCTAACTTCAATACATCCTTTTTTTATTTACTTCAGCGAAATCCTCTCTAGTATAGAATCCATTATTTCTAAATATATATATTTTATTTTTCAATACCTTTAAAGGTTCTTTTTCAAAATTAAATTTTTCTATCAATTTTTGAACTCTTGTTTTGGAAGCTTATTATTCATAAAAGTATTTCATATAATCATAATGATACATTGTTAAGATATACTGATCTATCGTTCTAAATGCAAAGATAACTCTATCAATTTATTTTTAGATTTTTAGGGTGTTTTTCTACTAAATCTACTGGAATTTCACTTGCATTTATATGTTCAACCAACTTATTATTAATTAATTTTATACATTCAAAATAATAATGTGCTAAAGGTATATCTCCTTTAGTTATATAATTAGAAACTAGCAACATAAGTAATGCTTCATCTTTTTTTATAATCATAACTTTTTACCAGTTTAAGTAATTCTTCTTCCATATCACTATATAAATATGCTTTCCCAAGTTTATATTTCACATCATATTTATCACTTGGATTTACTTTTTAAAACTAATGAGAAGCAATCAATTGCTTTTTGATAAAAATTTTTGAGTTAAATATAAACTTCCTAGCATATTTGTTAACCTTAACTGACGTTTTTATATCCTTGTCATCAACGAAAGCCACATCCCCATTTTCTAACGCCACATCTTCTAGTTCCCCCTTTACTTCCATAAGTTCAAACTCTAAATCATAAACTTCTTTAATTAATAATGAGTCTATAGAGTTTACAGGGGATAATTCTTCATAATCTTCCTCTTCATCATTATTATTTGTTAGTTCTAACATATTTTCATATTCATCAATATCACGACTTATTGTTTCTCTACAACATTTTAAAAACTCTTCCAAGGCATCCTCTACGTTAGAAAAGTTATTTAGCACTAGAAATTCTTTCCAAAGTTGGATTAGTAACTTATTATTTATATCTTTTTCCATATTTACTACTCCTCCCTAAATTCAACACCATTTTTATTAATTTATTAACAGTTCCTACCCTATACCATCTAAATCAAGTACTTCTTCTTTAAATAGATCTAAAAAACAATCCTTATCTACTAAAGCTGCTTCCCATAAAATAAAAATCTGTTTTTCACCTATTTGTTTAAATGTAGGATCACAAAACATATCCATCGGCGTAACTTCATCACGTTTTAAATAACGTCTAATTTTTCTATCATTTATAGGGGTTCTTTTTCTCAGACTAGCGATTATATCAAAGAAGTACTCTTTATTAAAAAGGTCTTCAAAATCACAGAAAGCTCGAATTATTTGAGCGTATTTTACCCTATCTTCTCCAGAAATATGCATAGATTTTTTTGGAGGATTCAATATTTTTTCTAAATGAACATTTAAATATTTATTAGTTCGTCTTAATTTTTCAAAATAAGCAAAGGCAGCTTCCTCTTCTTGAACTAGTATATGATAAAAAAATTTTGATAGTATAATAGTTTCATCATTTTTTAGTTCATCCCCTAGGCTATTATAGTGAATGTCATAATCACTAAATTTATTATTTAATAAATATGAAATTAGAATTTACGATGCATATCAATAAAGAAACTTTCATTAAAAAGTCAAAGGTACTTATAATAACTTCTTGGTGCTCTATTATAAAGTTTATTTTTCCATATAAAATTGCGCAAGATGACTTGAAACACGATATTCAAATGGATTTACTTCTACTCCTGATATTTTATACAATTTAATAGGAAATCCCTCAGTTTCCTTCCTAAGTTCAATTATCTTTTTCTCTTTTACATACTCCACGTCATTTGCTTGCTAATATAGCAAAAACTCTCGCTTCTATATTATAGATAGATTCTTCTAGAGCTGCATTTAATAAATTTCTTTCTCTTCCTTCACTATCAAAGAAACCTACAAAACAATTCCAAACTCTAATAAAATCTTCTGTGTTATTTTTTCATTAAACTCTATTTTTATTATAGAAGTCTAATCCACTAATCTTTAAAACTTCTGCTACTGAAATTTCCTCTTTTAACCTTTCCTCCAGGAAAATTAATTATCTTTTTATTTTTCCGACATAAATTACTCCCCCATTCTGTTATTATATTGTAATTTTATTATAACACTTTTCTAAATAGTCTGCTACAATTAAGCTAGTATATACATTCAATAAAATCTATAATTTTTAATAATAATTAAGTTGATTTTTCTTCTTTTTGAAAAATTAAAAAAACAAATATATTTTTTTGTTTTTAGATATATAACCTATAATATTTTTCCTCAAATATTTTTCTCTATAAAAATTTTACTATACTCTTAAACCTTTTTGTTACTAGTGTTTTTACTAATTTTAATTAATAAAATAAAAAAATTAAGCATCTATTTCCTCTGAAAACATTTGTTATTTTACTACTTTTCATGATAATATACACTTATACACTATTTTTAAGGGGGCATATAAATGCTAAATGAACGAAAAATATTCATTAGAAAATATAAAAATAGGATTGTTTTTCAGTATTAGTAGGTGCTGGTTTTTGCAATTGCAGCTCCAGACAGGGCATTTGCTGCAGAGTAGAAAATTCGGCAACCCCTATTGTTTCTACTACCCAAGCTAATACTACTGAAGTAACTCCTGCACCTGAAAAACTATCGAGAAAAAGCAGAAAACACTATTCAATCTACTCCGCAAGCTGAAAAAGTAGATGAAAATCAAAACAGTAAAGTTCAAACTGGTGGAATTCCTGCAAGTAATGAAGTTACTACTAACAATACAGCTGATACTACAATCGCACCAAATACCAACCCAAATAAAGTAAGTGAAGAAAAACTCACTTATTAATGTTCAACCTCTTTGGGATAAAGGTATTAAAGGACAAGGTCGTGTAGTAGCTGTTTTTAGATACTGGTTTTAGATATTAGCCACAATCTATTCCAACTACTAGATAAAAGTAAAGCACGCTATAAAAACGAAGCAGAATTAGAAGCTGCAAAGAAAAAAGCAGGTATTAACTATGGTAAATGGTATAACGATAAAGTAATTTTTCGCTTACAACTATAGCGATATGAATGATGATATAAAAGAATTTGATACTTTATCTCATGGTACTCACGTATCTGGTTCTGCAGTTGGTAATGGTACTCAACCTGCTCCAACTGGAGATATTATTAAAGGTGTTGCACCAGAAGCTCAACTAATCTTTATGAGATTATTCTCTGAGAAAAAAGGTGGAACTCAACAAAGCTTCACTATGGTAAAAGCTATTGAAGATGCAGTAAAATTGGGAGCTGATACTATTAATATGAGTTTTGGTTCTCCTACTGGTATGATCGATGACCTTGATGATGCAACTCGTGCTGCTTTAGAAAAAGCACGTAAGGCTGGTGTTACTATTGTAACTGCCGGAGGAAACTATGCAACAAGTGGATATTGGCATGCTAAACCAAAAGCTGATAATCCAGATTACGGTACTGTTAACACACCTGCAGTTGATCCAAATGTTCTTGCAATTTCTGCATACAATGCATCAGTTGCACATAAAACATCTATCTCACTTGATGTCCCTCAACTTAAAGACAATGCCAGACTTAAATAATGGGCATTCTGATATCGTCCACTATTTATTAACTTTCAACGCTAAAGGCGATCAAGATTACGTTTATTTACCACTAGGTGAAGCTGGTTCATATAGCGATAAGTCTGTGAACGGAAAAATCGTACTAGTTGAAAGTGGTGGTTCAGTTACTGATAACGACAAATTAGTTGAACTTAGAAAAGCTGGAGCAAAAGGTGTCCTTATTTATCAAAATAAAGAACAAGGTGATACTCCTACTAAACTATACCTAGGAGGTTATGAAAGTTCATATATTCCTGTAGGTATTATCGGTAATAAACTAGGTGTAGAGCTTGCGGCTAATGCAGGAAAAATACAAATTAAATATTAAAGATACTGTTGTTAAAGAACCATATAAAGATGCTAAAAATGCTATACTTCTCTGGTTGGGGTGTTTCTACTGAAGGCGAACTTAAACCTGATGTTGCCTTCCCTGGTGGTATGATTTACTCTTCAGTTAACAATGGATTATATTATATGAACTCTGGAACTAGTATGGCTACTCCACATGCTGCTGGATCTGTAGCTCTTGTTGAGACAAGTATTAGAAGAAAGATTCCTAATTATTCTAAAGAACAATTAGAATCTCTACTGCAAAACCTAGTAATGAGTGCTGCGAAACCAGCTATTAACCCTGAAAGCAACACTTATTACTCACCACGTCAACAAGGTGCTGGATTAGCTGACGTTACTGCGGCAGCATACGGGGTTTATACTTAACAACAAAAGATAAAAACCAAGCATTACTTTAGGGTAATGTTGAAGATAAATTTGAATATGAAGTTACAGTTCATAACCTTTCTGATAAAGATAGAAAATTAGACTATAATACTGTTGTAAACACTGATGAAGTAGTTGATGGTAGAGCAACTCTTAAAGCAAAACAACTTGCTGATATTAAAGGTGAATCTATTATCGTACCAGCTAACGGTTCAAAAACTATTAAAGTTAGTGTAGATACTTCTAAATATTCAGAAGAATTAAGTAAACTAATGAAAAATGGATACTTCCTAGAAGGATTCACATTCTTTAAAGATAGTGAAACTAAAAAAGAAGTAGTTAGTGCCCCATTCTTAGGTTTTAAAGGTACTTTCCAAGACCTACAGGTATAGAAAAACCAATTTATGATTTCAAAGATAAAGAAAAACCTTTCTACTATTATACTGATGACAAGGCTGATACTCCTACTAAAGATGAAGGAAACCACTTCACATCACTAGTATCTGACGTATATACTAACGGTAATTATAATGAAGCTATCTTAGGTGAAAATGGTACAAAATATGATGCAAATAACCTGTACTTCTCTCCTAATGGTGATGGAAACTATGATTCAGTTAAACTAAAAGCTGTTTTACTTCGTAATGTTGATAATATTCACGTAACAGTGTATAAAAAAGATGATGTTAATAGAACTCAACCTATTTTTGAATCTGGTAATGAAAGTCAACGTAAATCAGACTATGGTTGGGCTATGAACGCACGTAGTGCTGTTGTTTCTTCATCTGATTGGAATGGAAAAGACAAAGACGGTAATATAATGCCAGATGGTGAATACCAATACGTAATTACATATAGACCAAGTGCTGCTGGTGCTAAAAAACAAGAACTTAACTTTATAGTTAAAATCGATAGAACAGCCCCTACTTTAGAGAAAAAATCTGACTTATATAATAAAACAACAAGAGTCTTTAACCCAGGTAAAGTTATCGAAAACGGTAGTGGTCTTGATGATACTTCACTAACATATACTAAAGATGGTGCAGAAATAGAAGTTAAAAAAGAAGAAGATGGAACTTATAAACTACCAGAAGGTGTAGATTTAAGTACTGTTCGTTATTATATTTGGGATAAAGTCCAAAATATGACTACTCTTGATATTAATGGGAATCTAGTAGTTGCACAAGCACCCCTTCTAACAATACTAATAACGATACTACAACGCCTGCAGAAAAAGATACTGTCGGCCGTATAGAAGTTAAGTTTACTGATGATTCATCAGGTGCTGACTATGGAATGTATCCAGAAATCACTCGTTATATTGTTCTTGATGAAAATGGTAAGAGAGTTGATGTCGAGTTAAACAAACACTATGAATCAACATTACCTACTCTACCTTACGGTAAATATACTATAAAAATAGTTGATCAAGATCAAAAAGTAACATGGATTACTTCACCTGAAATAACAGTTACTATTGATAAAGATAATCCACAAAAAGTTGTTGACTTTAGATTTAACTACGCTGATACTAATAGATTGGACGTAACCTTTAACCAAAACTATTCCAGAAGGAACTAAAAGTATTTTGCAGTAAGCGAATCGGGTAAAACATACGAACTAACGCTTGGTAAATATAATAAACAGGCATTTGAAAAACTATTATTGAATGGTGATTATACTATTCGCATTGAATTACCTGAAGGATATAAAGCTGATAAAAAATAACTTTGATTACGCTATAACTAACGGTATTCACACTGTAGATATTAATATCACTAAATTAGAGGTTACTCCTAGTGAAGACAACACTAACAATGATAACACTAATACTGATAATACTAATAACAACAGTAACAATAACGTTAGCGACAGTAATAGTAATAATAGTGATAATAACAACAATAGCAGTGACAACAACACTACTAATAATACAAATAGCAATAAATTACCTAACAACGAAAACACTAAACCTCTTTACGTTGATCAAGATGGTAAGAAAAATTCCTACATCTAAAAGTTGCTAAACCAACTTCAAAATTATTACCAAATACTGGTTTAGAACAACAAGATGGAGTAGCTACTACTGGCTTTTGCAGTTATCCTTGCTGGAATTGCTTTAGCAGTAAAGAAAACGTCAAGGAAATAACAATTAAATTATAAAACGGATTTGAAATTTCAAATCCGTTTTTTATATTACAAAATAATAACCCTCTGAAATCGTACTTTCATTAAATTGTGCCACACCTACATAATATCCTTCTATCAACACTTTCTATTCCTATACTTGTGTTTCAAATTCGCGTGTCTATTAAATATCATTATTGAACTTTTTCCTTTCAAGTATCCCATTATCCTTAAAACATTATATTTTTATAAATTTGTCAATATTTCTTTTTATACTTTTTATATTACTTTTCATTTATACTGAGAAAAATATAATATGACACTTATATTAATAACCTATTAAACTGTAGAATTATTCTCTCTTTAACTATCCTTATTTTTATTAAAAAGAATGATTTTCAATAACTTCTTTTTCCGTTACTCGCATAGAGTGTGGTTTTCTTTCAAAACTTGGTTTCCTCTACTGGCTTAAGCTACTACCAAATGCTGAGCATGAATTTCATCCTCTGCACTTGGCGTTTATATCTATAAAGCCTTCATATAATTTTATAAATTATTAGTAAATCTTAACTTATAAAAACAATTTAATCCGCAAAGCATGATTGTATCATTTATCTCCCTTCTAATACATTTTTAATATTATCTTTTACTTCATTTAAACTCTCATCATCTATTTGTGTCATATATAAACTTGCTTCAGGCATAGCATAAGACGTTAACCCCATGCTTCCTGTTCCTATTAATGCTTGAGATTTTTACGATATAATCTTTTCCTACAGTTAATTGCTCATTTGCAAGATTCATAGCTGTTTCCAATGACATATTGGTTTGAAGAGCTTCAGCCAATTCTTTAATTATACTATTGTGGTTTGATATTCCTTCTCTTGTTGATAACTTCCTAATCATTGCTGTAATAACTTTTTCTTGATTTTTCCCTCGATCATTATCACCATCTATTAAACTATAACGTTCTCGAACAAATGCTAGTGCATGAGCAGAATCAAGGTGTATCATTCCAGGTTCAAAAGTATAATTTCAATACTTGATACAAAATTTTTGTTCATTATGACATCCACACCACCGATAATATCTATTATCTTAATGAATGATGTAAAATTAAGCCTAGCATAATAATCTATTTTTAAATCATATAAATTTTCTAAAGTATGAATAGATGTATCTACACCATATATACCCGCATGAGTTAATTTATCATACTGATTATTTCCACTGTCAGCTATTCTTACATATGCATCTCTTGGAGTTGTAGTTAGTAAGATTTTTCCTGTTTTTCTATTTACAGTCATTATTATATTAACATCTGATCGTGCTACTGATGATATAGTACCATATGTATCTATACCACTTATATAAACATTAAAAGTATCTCCTGGATTTATTTTTGCTTTTGTTATTACTTCTTTTTGTAATCTTGTACTCATATATTTTTTTGTTTTCTCACTAAAATCAGTGTATTGACTAGTTACAAAAACTCTCATGAGCTCCATTTAATATCATGGCTTTATTTTTCACCTTTTTCTAGCTTCTCATAAGCACTAATATAACTTCTCGTTTCCACTAAGTTTATTATTTTATTATTGTTTTTATGTATATTTTTCATAAATTCATTAATATTTTTCTCCATCACTGAGATACTGGTGCTGCTACATTATCCTCTCCTATATCTTCTAATGAATCAATATTACTATCTTTTTAACACTACTATGCTCATTGTATACTCACTTACTGCTGCAGTACTATTAAGACTATCAAACAAATTTATTTAGCTGTTCTAAATTGCAAATATGCAAATATAAGAATTATATTCATAAGAAATAATAATATCGTACTTAATACTTTTACTTTCCTTTTTATGATGGAGTATATCCCCCAATATTATTGCTGCTATTACTCCTATCGTCAAAAATATAATTAATACCTCTAAAATTAAGGAAGTTTTGTGAATACATTGTCCACAATACAACTATTCCCAGTCCTAGTAAAACCGAAGTTAATATCATATTAACTAGTTTAAATATGTTTAGTCTAGATTGCCCTACATTACCACTCATTTGTACTTTCTTTTGCCATTTTCTTATCACATTCCTTATATCTAAGTCTTGTATTAACTCATTATCGATATCAAAAAGCAAGGAATAATTTTTAAATATAAATAATCTTAATAAACAATGTTCATCTATCTTAAATTATTTCACTTAAATTATTCCTTTATTTTATTTTTTTATTTTTATAAAAATTTTTCTATGCATTTCATATTTAAAAATTCCCTTAACATTTTTTAGTTCTCCATCTATTTGGTAATACTTCTGATTGGTTTCTATTTGTACTTTCTTGGTTTTTATATACTTTACACCCTTCATTTTTGTCGTTTTTCAAAAGACATAAATAATTATAAGCAAATGTGCAAAACTCATATTCTCCATTACCATAATATGTAAATGGCCATCTTGACCACTGGCTGTATCAGAAAACTTTATTCCTCCTCCTCGTAAGGCTGAATCATAATATTAAATAAATAGACACTACTACTTTCTAATTGTCCCCCATCGTATTCTGCTTTTTACATAATATTTTTAATGATAACAAACTCATAATCCCACAATAAAGATAAATATATCTCTTTAAATATTTTTATCCTAGAGTGATCTTCTAATTTTTATTATATCTGCATTAAAACCTATATCAAAGCCTGAGCAAAAACTTTTCATCATTCACACTAGCAACATCATATTCCCTTACTTCTTTTTGACTCTAATAATTTCATTATACTTTTTGAATTAATAGCTAATGACCTCGCTAAATCATTCCCCGAGCCTTTCGCCAAATATATGATTTCTTCGCCATGGTAGTTATTAATAACCTCATTTATCGTTCCATCACCACCAATAACAATTAACTTCGTTGATGAAACCCTATCCATTAATTCTGTAGCAGTAATAGTTTTTTTGATGTCCTATGAACTTTAAATTCTATATTTTTCTTTAAATAGTTTTTCTAGTTCAAATAGTTTTTACGGAATTTTTACTATTTGTATTCACAATTATTTCAATCATCTTACCTTTTTCCAAAAAAATTTTTATTAGTATATTATATCATTGAAAACTAACTAGAAGCAATAATAAATTACTTTTTGAATACATATTTTTATAAGACAAACAATGTAGACAAATTCAACATTTTCTTTACATTACCAATGTTTACAAGAATTTCCCGAAACACAAAGTCTTAGGAAGTTATTTTTACTTTTTCACTATTGCCTTCTAATATTTTTATCTACTTCTTCTGAATGAGAGATTTCTTCTATTTTTGAGCATCATCACTCATAAGAATTTCAATATTTGCTTTTTCGTCATTATTAATAATAAGTCTTGCAAATATTTTTTCTCCAATACTTCTTATACTCTCATAGTCTACTTTATAGTCTTTTATTTTTGCTTTACTAGTAAAAGCTAGCTTATCTTTTTCCAAAATTATTTTTCATAAAGTCCTCGAGCATCCGCATTCTTCACTTTTTGGACTACTTCTTTGTATTTTTGGATTGTTTTTCATATATATAACCCCTGCTACTGCAGTAATTAATGTAGCTAATCTTAAAATTCTTTTCTTCATACGTTTTTCTCCTTTATCTCTTTAAACACATAAAATTTCATATCTATAAAACAAAATCGATATTGAATATCCATAAAAGCGTTGTTTATACTTTACTATTGATAATAACTCTTTTTCAATTTTTCAACTAAAAATTCATATTTTCACTACTATTCTAACTCAATAATTAATTTCTAGTTTCATTTTTTAAAAAAATCGTGCGTTCTCTTTTCTATAGTGCTATAATTAATTTATAAATCAATTATGAGGTGTTTATTTTATGAAAAATCTATTCTCGTTATGACTTATGGTTCACCTGAAAGTTATGATTTTGATGGAATATGTGAATTTTTTCACGAATATTAGAAGAGAAAACGTCCTAACGACGGTGAAATTAACTTATTACTAGAAAACTATTTAAAAATTAAGCAATCCCCACTTCAAGAAATAACAAAAAAGTAGAATTACTTAGAGAAGAGCTAGGTGAAGAGTATTCGATATACTTTGCGAACAAATTTTTCGCGACCTTTTATTCCTGATGTTATAAAGTCAATGGAAGACGACGGAATAGAACAATGCATTTGTTTAATATTAGAACCACACTACTCTTTCTACTCGATTATGGGTTATGAACGATTTATAAAAAGCAAAAATCAAGTTCAATATTATTAAATCATGGTATGAAGAGGAAGAACTTATCAATTACTGGGTAGATGAAATTAAAAAATATTTTTAGACAACAACATACAAAATAATAACTATCAGGTAATTTTCTCAGCTCATAGCGTACCCAAAATAGCTTTTTAAATTTAATGATCCTTATGTTGAACAAGTTTATAACATGACAGATATGATAGCTAATAAATTAGATTTACATCCTGATAATTATGTAAATACTTGGCAGAGCGAAAGCGATATAGGCATGCCGTGGATAAAAACCTGATGTTCTTGAATATTTACGCGCTCAAGAAGAACACCCTGAAAACTATATCTTTGTTCCTCTAAGTTTCATTAGCGAGCATGTAGAAGTTCTGTTTGATAACGATGTTGAATGCAAAAGACTTTGCGAAGAACTTAACGTCAACTATCATCGTCCACCTATGCCTAATTATGATCCTAGATTAATTAAAAGCATTAGTTTCAACTGTTAGAAAACACGAAAACGATAAATATTCTTTTTCACAATCCTGAAAAAGTCAACTTTTAATGAATTTGAAAAAGATGGTTTGAAGATGCCTGACTTCGTTAAAGAAATGTTAGCTAAAAGAAACGCAAATAAAAATTCTCTAAATCAAAGAAACAACCTAGAAATGCCCGAACATGTTAAAAGCAATGTTAGGGATTAAATAAGAATAATTAATATCAATTAAAAGTCTAGAAGCTAATTATATCTCTAGACTTTTTTATTTATTTTCTAAAATATAAAGAAAAATAATAATTATTTTGTCTATTATCTTCTTTACTTTCAAACTATTTTTAATATATTTATACTATTTTTCCCGTTATCACTTTAACATTAAAAATAAAAACATAATATTTTAATAAAATGAATATTTTTCTAAAAATATAATTTTTGTTTTTTATGTAACAATAATTATAATATTACTTTTATTATTTTAAAAATATAATCACCTTTAAACCTTATAACACCGCCTTTTTAAACGCTGAGCATCATTTATTTTTATCCTGCTATATGTTATAATAAAAGTGTAAAGAACATTAGGAGGAATCTTTCTTATGAACAAAAACTAAAAACTATCATTAGGTCTATCTGGGCTTTTATTAGCAGCAACGCTATCAGGGTTGTGGAGACAGCACTGTACGTACTTATAAAAGATGGAAAAAGAAAGCCGATGTAGAAAAAGCAGCCATCAAACTAGTAAATGCCGTTAAAACTGGGAATTACAACCTTATGAGTGCTGACGAACTTAAAAAGCTCTAGATGCAAACGGAAAGCATGGTTCTTGTTGATACTATGCCAGCTGATAGCTTTAAAAAAATCTCATATTAAAATCGGCTGTCAACGCAGTTTTACCAACTAAGCTTGACGAAGTGAAACCCTGAAGAAAAGAAGCTTTCTTAAAATCTTTGGGTGATGATAAAGATAAAAATCGTTCTTTATTGCGGATTTGTAGGATGTGAACGAAGCCATGTTGGAGCACTTTTAGCTAAAGAAGCGGGCTACAAAAATGTCTATAGATTCCCAGGCGGAATTGCGGCATGGTTAGATGCAGGAAACAGTGTTGAAAAATAACATATTTACAGTTGGAATTTGTGGATAATAATGAGGAGTTACCTCACAAATACTTTTTATATTACATAGGGTTAAAACAGACAGTTATTATTGCTGGGCAACTAACATAAGTTAACCACCTCGGCAAAATCAATCTTATTTTCTAAAATTTATCCAAAAATTCCGCCCCTGGGTTGGCTATTTTAGCCAACCCTCCTTTATAATAAAAACTTTATATTGCAGTTACATCTACCATAAATATAAAGTTTTATTTTTATCCAAATTTAAATATATCCTCTTTTAAATAAAGGTACATTATCGAAATATTCACCTTTGTACAAGGATGACACTTTATAACCTCTTAACCGTCAGATATGTACCTAAAAAGAAACCAAATTTTGATAACTTTCCACCGCATAACTTGAGCAAGTCGGAGAAAATCTACAACGTAGCTTCGTATAACGCGATATATATTTTTCTGTATAAGTTAATTAAAAAATATGCATATTCTAGCCATATTCTCCTCCTTTGTTTTCTTTTTATTCTAACAATATAGATTAAATAATGCAAACTTGAAACTCAGGGTGACCCTATAATCACTAATAAACATCTAGCATAATCCTAATATGGATATTAATTCTCAATAACCTCCGTGAACAACTAACCTTTACAATATTTTGTGGTGCTATAATTTAAATATAAAAATTTAAAGGAGATAAACATTATGGCACATAAAAACAGAATTAAAACAAACTTGTAGCGAAACTTAACAGTTCTTTATACTAAATTACATAGCTTCCACTGGTATGTATCTGGTCACAACTTCTACACTCTACACGGGTATTCGAAAACTACTATAACTACACTACAGAAACTCTTGATGAAGCTGCAGAAGATTATTAGCTATTGGAGGACGTCCAGTTTCTACACTTAAAGGTGCTTTAGAATTAGCTACTATTAAAGAGCTACAGAAAAGAAAACTACTTCTGAAATGGTTGCAGAAGTATTCCACGACTTCGAATTATTAATTAACGATTTATCAAAACTTATGGAAAGTTCAGAAGCTGAAGGAGATCAAGGAACATCTGATTTTGCTTTAGAGAGTTAAAAACACAATTAGAAAAATGTTTGGATGCTAAAAGCTTTGCATAATCAAAATTAATTATATAAAATTTAAATTATTAAATAAAAATATTTGATAGTAACTTTGAGGCTACTATCAATTTTAAAATTCTAAGCACTTTCTATTTACATACTTTTTAGTTTGGGTTTATAATAAAACTATAAAAATTTAATTATCTTCGGGGCAGGGTGAAATTCCCGACCGGCGGTTAAAGTCCGCGAGCGAAAGCTGATTTGGTGAAATTCCAAAACCGACAGTACAGTCTGGATGATAGAAGATATAGTCGTATTCACTTAACTTATTAATTGATAAATATTTGTTTATGATATTTTCAATTTATATTTTAACCGAATCAACCATACCTTTAGTCCCGCTTTGGTATATTATTTGAAGCGTGATGAAATAAGAATAATGATATTTATCTATCTCTGATAGATTATTTAGCTACCCTTATTACATCACCTTTACATAATTGGAAGGCGGTTATTTTTTTGCCTATGAAGATGGAAAGAGGTTCAATATGTACAAAAAAAATATTCATTCACTTACACTAAGTGGAATGCTTGCAGTTATTGCACTACTTCTATCTTTCTTTAGCTTTGCGGTACCATTTTTACCACCGTTTCTAAAGTTTGATTTTACATTTATACCATTGTTTATGGCTCTATTATTAATAGACTACAAACATGCACTTTTAGTTTCTTTACTAAAAAACTTCTTGCATTTTGTGCTTATTACACATGAGCCAACTGGAGCCATAGCTAACTTAGCTGTAGAATTTATCTTCTTAAGCATCATTGTTTTATTCTACAAAAAAGGATTCACTAAGGTTATTATCGGTGGCGTAGTAGCTACTTTAGCAATAACAGCATTTATGTCTCTATTCAACTACTTTGTTCTTTTACCAGCATACGGTTATATTATGGACTTAGCTGATATTACAAAAAACGTTAACACTATTGTAACTGCAGGAATTATTCCATTTAACCTTCTTAAAGGTGCATTAGTTACATTCTTATTCTTCGTAACAATCAAAGTCTGCGAAAATATACCTACTACTATTAAGGCAAGATTTTTCATAAAAATTAACAAAATTAGAGGAGTTGACAAAGTGTCAACTCCTCTTTATTTTATAAATATTCTATTTTATCTACTTTTTCCTCATTATTATTTTGAGTATTTGTCGTTTGATAGTTTGTACCATCTACATTTTGATTAAACGTTTCTTGCCCTTGGTAATTCTGATTATTTTGCGTACTGTAAGGATACCCTCCACTTCCCATATATGGGTTAAACGGCAATTGCTCCGGCTCTTTTCTTACAAAATAGCATAATTCCAACGATTAAGTACATTATATATATTGGGAAAAATACTAATCCAGAACAAAATGCTACTCCCAGCGCAGTCAAGATAAATAACACTCCTGATACTATTCTAGACTTCATAGTTAAAGTCGAAATCAAAGCTAATACAGACAATACTAAATAAACACCAAATGCAATTTTTAAAACAAGATTAACCGCAGTCGTTGCATCCGCTGCTGTTGCTCCACTTCCCGCTTCACTTAAAATCCTTTTTATAAAACATCAGGTGATTTTGATATTTCTTCCTCCAAATCCTGTAAAGATAATTAACGCCAACATACCTGTAAATAAAAATAACAATGTATTAGATATCCATGCTAAAACTTTTTCTGTTGTTCTTTTAAATGGTTGCATATTAATCTCCTTTATTATAAATATGAGATTATTATAACATAAAACTATAATTATATATAATTATTTTGTATTATTGGATAATATTAAAATGTATATTTTTCCTGTAGTATTTCCTATTTTTGAAAAAAATATTATATAATTATTAGTACCTTTTTAATATCTCTTTTTCTTCTTCATGTTTATACTCTTTATTAATTTTATATAAAGGAGAATAAATTATGAAAAAGTTCATTATAATTAACAAGAAAAGAGTATTTATCTCAAGGAAAAATATAATTTATTAAAAATAATCGACAATAGATATTACTATACAAAAAATTAGATCAAAAATAAATTAATACATTTTTCCAGTTATGATACCGAGAGCTTTAATACCGTAAACCAAGTTAGAGATACTGGTTCTTTACCTAGCCAGCTATATGAAACAAAAAGAAATTTATAACGCATTATATAGGGGCTATAAATAAATTAGATAAGAATGAAAAAGTAATAATTTTGAGGGATATATTTTTAAAAATTATTCTCTTAGAAAATTAGCTATCATCAGACACACAAACGCTATGGCTATAAGTGAGACAAAGGGATAAAATACTTAAAAATTAAGAAAAGATCTTATTAAATTTGATAATTATTATTAATTTTTGTTACAAACCCTAGATTTTTTTAAGGTATATATATGAGAGAGTTCTTTTAGGGAGGTAAAAAGAGTATGAAAGACTATAATCTTTCTGATAAACAGGAAGAAGAATTTCAAAAACTAGTTGAAGAAAAACAACAACTAATACTATTAGCTTTTAAAAAAAGTTAACATCGCACCTAAAGATTATAGGGAGTTCTACGGGTTCGCGTTAGATGGTTTTACTTGTTAGTTTTTTTGATTCTAGAAGCTGGGGAGATTAAGAGAGGATTTTGATAAATTTTTCTTTTTCAACAATGAAAAGAAAAAAATTATTGACGAAATTCGTCGTAGAAATCGACAAAAAAATAATTAATTTTGAAGAGGTAGAGAAAACTACTTTATTTTTCTGAACCTGACTTTAACATTATAAAGTTTGAATTTTTCAAGTATAGATAGCGAATTGACAAATCAAGAAAAAGAGTTTTTTAGTACATTTATGAAAAACTAATAATTTTGATAAAAACTATAAAAATTAAGAAAAATTTCTAAATCACAAGGTTATAGATTATTAAAAAGTATTAAAAATAAATGTACCGCCACTTTACTAAATACAAAACATAATTAAAATAATAGAGATTAACACTCCTCTCAAAAGGTGCTTTTAAAAAGAGATGTATATTAAATAAAAATTATTCAATAATTTATACTTTCTTTTTGAAACACCTCTTTGTTTTCAATTGATTTTCCATTGATTCTAGTTTTAAAATTACTATGATGTTTTAAATAATACATTATAAAATCTATTTAGAACTTTGCAAACAATTAGAAAAGAGGTGTTTTTTATGCATGATATGACCAAAGGTCCTATATTATCAAAAATAATACACTTTTTCTATTTTTTTATTTTTTTATTGAGGGCTACTTCAAAACTTATACCTAATTATTGACTCTATTATTCTTGGTCATTATGTAGGAGAAAGTGGAATAGCTATTGTAGGTGTCGCAAACCCTATTAACTTCATTGTTATGGGTTTTCTTATTGGTTCTGCCTATGGTTTTGGGGTAATTATGGCCAGAAGCTTTGGTGCTGGTGATTTTTAAAGAGTTTAGGAAATATTTCTTTAACTCTATTATTTTATCTATTATTATCGGAATAGTATTTACTATTGTTCTGTCAATAGTCAACTCTTATCTTCTTGAGCTTATTAGTACCCCAGCTGAGTTATTTGATGGCGCACATAAATTCTTATTTATATTATATATAGGTTGTGCTTCTTCTTTAATTTACAATTTATTCGCTGCTACTCTTAGAAGTATCGGTAATAGTTTCACTCCCGTCTTATTCTTATTACTTTCAGTAGTAATAAATGCTATTTTAGCTTATGTTTTTGTTGCTGTATTTGGTTGGGGAGTAGAAGGAAGCGCGGTGGCAACTATAATCGCACAGGCCGCTTCGGCTCTTTGTTGCTATATTTATATAAACAGAAAATACCCTCAAATACGACTTACTAAACAAGATGCTGTATTAGATATCTCTCATATGAAAAATCTTATTTTACAAGGCGCTCCTATGGGAATGCAGTTTTCTTTTACAGGTATCGGACTAATAGTTGTTCAAAAATTTCTTAATGGATTTGGAACTAACTATATCGCCGGATACAGTGTAGGTGTACGTATTCAAAATATTGTATCTTATGTCTACGTTGCTTTAGGTACTGCTATTTCAACATTTATTAGCCAAAACATCGGAGCTAAAAGAATGTACCGCATACCAAAAGCCGTTAAATATACGACATTAATTACAATAGGTTGCGCTATTTTTAGTACAATTGTTATTAGATTCTTCGGACCAAACTTTATTTCATTATTTACTACCGCACCTAACGAAGAATTAACACATGCTACAGTAACCTACTTTAACAACGTAACTCTTGCCTATATTCCTTTAGGCCTTATAATACTTTATCGTAGTGCATTACAAGGATACGGATTCCCAATTACTGCGATGATGGCAGGTATTATCGAGTTAATCAACCGTGTTGTTATAGTAATCTTCCTTACAGATTCATTTGGATTCTTAGCAATCTGTCTTGCAGACTCTGTAAACTGGGTAATTACTGCAGTATTCTTACTAACAGTATACTTTATAGCTACACGTTCACATAAAAATAAAAATAAAGAGTTTTATATAGAACCTAGTATGTAAAAGAAGTGACTTGAATTTATATCAAGTCACTTCTTTTATTTTATTAATATTATATTTTTTCTAAATATATCTTCTTGTTGTGCTTTTAAATTATATATGCGAGATACTTTTATATCATGAACAAAATAACCGCTAGTCTTACTATTTAAAACTGGTACTAAAAGTAATATTGCTTTGATTATTTATTTCTCGTATTATACTAGCTTTATCTTCTTTAGCCGCTAATACTCTAAATACTTTTTGTTCCAAAAATTCGTTGTAATCAGCCTTTGTAGTATTAGTTAATATGTGTAATAATATTCTTTGGATTTTTCTTTTTGCTATATCTTTTTTTGTAGATATACTATTTACCAGCTCTTGATAGTTAGTGGCTATATTCGCCATGTCATATATTCTATTTTTCTAAACCTTCATTAACATCATATATGTTTTTTAATCCCACTTTTCCTAGAGATATTATCTTATATTTTTATTAAGTCAAAAAAAGTCCTCTTCCGATAAAAACTTTTGCTTGCTCGAATATTTTCAATCATTTCTTTAGATAAATAGTTTGATACCACTCTATTATTTATATTTTTCCTAATTGCTGTAGCACTTAAAAATTGTTTATCTTCTACCTCTTCTTTATTAAGCCCTTGACCTTCTCTTTTTAACAGGTAAAAGTTTAATATGAGGCGCATATTTACGAATGTTTTTATAATAACTATACGCTAAAATAAAGTTTGGGAATATCATTTTGTAACCCTAGTATTTTTACTATTAATAGTCGCAAAGTTATATCCTTGTTTTAAACAAATTCTCTATACTGTTCTTCAGTTATATTTCTGTTGTTTATTATAAATTTCTTCAAAACGTTTCTATAGAAGTATCTTCTGTTCCAAAGATAAGATGTGTAATTCCTGAGTTTGATAAAATTTCTATACTTTTTTTGAGCGAAAATCATCGCTATAAGCAACACTTGCTAAATAAGGAAGAGCAATCACCATATCACAGCCTGCTCGAACAGCTTCTGCCGCTCGAATATAACCATCTACTATAGCTACTTCTCCTCTTTGCGTGAAGAATTCACTCATAGCACAGATAATTTCCCCACCATCATTTTTTCTATTATATTTTTTTGCTTGATCTATTAAATATTTATGACCACTGTGAAGTGGATTAAATTCAGCTATTATTCCTATACGCATATTTCCCTCATTGATTTAAAAGCACTTTCAATTATTTGACTATACAATTCTATTGTGTTATATTTAAAGGAACAAAGAGTATTCATAATTCTATCCTAATTTTTAATAGAGCAACTAGATTTTTTTCTAGTTGCTCTCATTTTTATCATTACTATTAGTTGCAGTTGAATTATCTACGTATATATCAACTGTCCAACCCTAATACTGAACCATCATCTGCAGTTACTTTACTTACAGAGAATTGTCTTGATTTACGGTCTTCTTTAGTAGACGAGCAACCTCACTATTCCCAAATTCCATAGCTTCTTTTTGTGATTTAAATACTTTTTCCCTGTTGTTCCTAATCCTTCATTTTCCAGAAATCTTTTTTTCCCACCATATTCTTGTGATTTTATTACTCACTAGATGCATTTGAAGCTGACTTGATCTATAGCTTTAGCAGCATTTGTAATCACATTCTTGAGTCACTATCAGTCGATGATTGCTTTCGATTGTGAACATGGATTGTTTGCTATCACCCTTGACTTTTCTTGATTAGTACTGTTGTTATCATCTTTTGTTTATCTTCGTTTTTTCTGATGATTCTTCTCTTATCTGTCTGATTTATCTTCATTTTTACTTTCATTTCTTTTTCTATAACTTGGCTATTAGTCTTTCTTTCTGATTATCCTCTCCGTTAGAAATAACTAACACCAAAGATAGACTAAACCTACAACTAACTATTGCTGATATTAGTCCCTATCATTATTTTTAAATAGTTTATTATTTTTTTCATAGTTAGTCTTTTTCCTCTATCAGATAATTTTCATACTTTTATTATAACACTAAATTTTAATAATTTAGCTAAGATTTATATAAATTTTCTATTTTCTAGTATTATTTCAAAGCTTTTTTCCCAGCTCTTTAACCAACGATAGTTAGTTAAAACTAAGCATTTACAGTATATAATTAGAACATTAATTTTTTAAAAACTAACTTAAGCTCTGTCCTTTATGCACACTTAAGTTAGTTAAACTTATTTTTTTCGGTTTTAATATTTCACCGTTACTTCACCCTTTATTATTACGTCCCTAAAGTGTACTCGTAACCTTTTTTTATTCTCTTTAGCTAGACGATTAATTTCTTCGTCAGCATATTTGTGATGCATCTTGGAGTTTTTAAATGTACCAGGGTGTTGAAGACTGTTGAAGCATTTGAACTGCTATTATCTTCAATTAGTCTTGATGTGTTAGTGTTTCTGATTACTATTTTGAGCTATTGATTTTTCTTGAGCTATTACTGTTGATGATCTATTACTTTCTATTTGAATTATTATCTCTATTTTCTCTTGAACTACTATTTGATGAACATTGTTATCAGATGAGTTATTTTGCAGATGAGTTATCTGAAGAGTTATTGTCTGAGTCTTGACCTTCTCTATATTTTTTTGCTCATCAGTTTTATCATCAGATGAAGACTCGTCATCTTTGTTGTCAGATGAAGATTCCTTGTCCTTGTCCTTATCTTTGTCTTTATCTTTGTCTGTAGTTGTCGTTGAATTTTTCACTAGATTTTTTTACTTGATGAACTATCCCCCCTGAGAAATAACTTATTCCCTATAAAAGATAGCACTGCATAAAAAGATCGCTAGAACAATTCCCCCATAAAACTTTTTAATAATTTGTTATCCTTTCACTTTCTTATCAGTCCCTTCTTCTTTATTTTTTTCTAGAAATTTTCAAATACTAAAACCATAACTCTCAAAACCTATCACCTTACATTATAGTATTTGTACCTTTAATAATAATTAAAAACTCCTTTAAGATATGTATATTAAATTACGGTTTAATCACATTTCACTACTTTTTCAGTGAATATATTATACCACATATTTTCATTATAAATTCACATTAACTTTACTAATTTTTATTTTTCTTAAACATTTTTTTGGGAAATTTTTAAATTTTTCTTCGATATATATAGTGTCAGAGGCCTAAGACAAAAAAACAAATAATATATAAAAAGGAGACTTTTTTTACATGAGAATATTAAAAAAAGTTTTTAAAATTAAACTACGCCGAAGAAAAAGGTGACAAACAAGTCGTAAAAAGCTATACTTTCGACGCTAACACTACTGTCGATGAGACTACTTTAAAAGATGTTGGAGATAATATCGGGAAAATTATTATCAAAAAAACTATCGATAATATCACTGTAACAACTAAAGAACTTATCTAATAAAGGAGAACTAAACTATGCAAAAAAATTAAATTTATACTTTACTACTGCAGATAAAAAAATCTTATCATATCACATTAAATTATCCAAAAGATAATTTAACAAAAGCGGAGGCTGAAGCTGTAGGTCAAAAAATTATTGCTACAAAAGTTTTTAATAATGAAAAACGCACACTAGCAGAATTTAAAAAAGCCTCTTATGTAACTACTGAAGAAACTGTTCTTCAATAATTTGGAAGGAGGCGGGTGCGGCGAAAGTCGTACCTTTTTTATTATGGATATTCTTAATTTTTATTAATACTGTAGGTTTCCCAATATTTGTTGCGGTGTTTTTTATAGTAAAACTAGATAAAACCTTACAAAACATTGGAAAAAGCGTTAATGATTTAATTAAAATTATCGAAATTAAATTAGATAGTAAAACTACCAACTTAAAATAAAGGAGGATTCTTATGTCTACACAAGAAGCTATGGTTAATTGGGCTAAAAATAATCTTTATCGTTGGATTGATATGGATGGTATGTATGGAGCACAGTGCGTAGACCTTACTATGGCATATACGCAATACTTTGGTAATTATCGTATGTTTGGCAATGCTATTGATTATCTGAAAAACCCACTTCCTAAAGGTTGGCGTAGATATTTAAAAGGAGAAACTACTATAGCACCAGGCGATATAGCTATTTGGCAATGGGGACCTTGGGATATATACGGTCATGTCGGTATTGTTATCAAAGTACAAGGCAATATAATTACCTCTGTAGAGCAAAATGTTGACGGTACTCCTTCTCGAGGTGGTACAGCTAAGTTGATGACAAGAGATGATACTCACCTAGTAGGATTTATTAGACCGTGCTACGACAACGAGGATGCATGGCAACGAACAGATGAAACTGGACAATTCAAAGTTAATGTTACTTCTATCAACGTTCGAGATAAACCTAGCATCCAAGGTCATGTAGTAGCTAATTACTCCTACGGAGAAAAAGTCAACTACGATAGTTATATTATGAATGAAGGTTTTATCTGGATCAGCTATCTTTCTTATTCTAATAAACGTCGCTATATGGCTACAGGCAACTGTAAAAACAACATCCGCACTAGCTACTGGGGAAGTTTTAGTTAAACAACAAAAAAATCCTTAAAGTTCAAAAGACTTTAAGGATTTTTATTATTAAATATTATTTATTTTTTCTGAAATTTAGTGAAGCAATTAATAATACTGCACCTAATAACGCACCTACTACTAATGCAAGTAAGTACATTAATGGATTACTTACCGCACCTACTGCTATCGCGAAGATACCACCGTGCGGTGCCTTTGATACAGAACCAAATACCATACTTAACGCTCCTGCAACTCCACTTGATAAGAATAATGGTGGAATTACACGTAATGGATTACTTGCTGCAAAAGGAATAGCTCCTTCAGTAATAAATGCTAGCCCCATTACATAGTTCACTAATGCACCACTACGTTGAGATTTTGGCCAGATAGATTTATTAATTGTTGCTGAAACAGCAATCGCTAATGGAGGTACCATACCACCAATCATTACTGCCGCCATTACATCACTTCCTGCTGTTCCTGAAGCAGTTAGTAGCGCTGTACCTGTTACATATGCCGCTTTGTTAATTGGACCACCCATATCGATAGCCATCATTGCTGCAGCTACGAAACCAAGGATGAATTTTCCACTTCCACTTAAACCACCTAAGAAACTTTGTAATCCTACCATAACTGACGCCATTGGAGCGTTAATTACATAAATCATTAATATACCCATAATTAGTGACCCTAAGATAGGGAATAAGAAAATTGGTTTGATTCCATCTAATGAACGAGGCATCCATTTGAACGCTAATTTAAGGAATGAAATTATTCCTCCCGCTAAGAACCCTGCTACTAATGCACCTAAGAATCCTGATGGTGTATACGCTAATACATCACTTTTCAGACTAAGAATACTTGGATCCGCTAAGATACCACCGACCATACCAACAATAAATCCTGGTCTATCCGCAATACTACGTCCAATGAATCCAGCAAGGATTGGTAACATCATACTAAATGAAATTTTACCTAAGTAGAATAACACTTCAGCATATTTATTATAGCTTGGATCTTCTGGATTAAATGAGTTAATACCCCAAATAAATGATATCGCAATAAGAATACCACCAGCTACTACGAATGGTAGCATATTACTTACACCTTCCATTAGGTGTTTATAAGTTTGACGCCAAATGCTTTCATCTCCAGCAGAATCTTCTGCTTCATCTTCTGCTCCATCGTGATTATAAATTGGTGCTTTACCATCTAAAATAGTTTGAATAAGTTCTTTTGGTTTATTAATACCATCAGCAACTTTTGTCATAATTGTTGGACGTCCGTTAAAACGAGCAACTTCTACTTTTTTATCGGCAGCAACAATAATACCTGCTGCTCTTTCAATATCTTCTTTAGTAAGTTTGTTTTCTACACCGATTTGACCATTTGTTTCAACTTTAACATCAAGTCCCATTTCTTTAGCTGTTTCTTTTATTTTTTCAGCTGCCATAAATGTGTGAGCAATACCTGTAGGACAAGCTGTAACAGCTATAATGTAAGGTTTTTCCCCGCTTGGTTTAGCTTCTTCTTTTTTCTCTTCTTTTGGCGCTTCTGATTTAGCTACAAAGTCAGAAAATACTTTTTCTACATCCTCTTTAGTTGTTGCAGCATCTAAACCTGCTTTTACTTCAGGATCCATTAAAGCTTGAGATAATGAAGCTAAATGCTTTTAAGTGTTCGTCTGCACCGCCATCTGGTGCACAAATCATAAAGATATGTTTAGCTGGTTTCCCATCAAAACTTTCCCACTCTACACCTTCATTACTTTTAGCGTAAACAATCATAGCTTTGTCAAAATCAGCACTCTTAGCATGAGGAATCGCAACATTTTCACCAACACCTGTTGTTGATTGAGCTTCACGTGCTAATAAAGCATTTAAAAAATTGTCTTTACTTTTAATAACATTTTTTTCTACTAACATAGTAGTTAATTTGTCTAGTGCTTCATTTTTATTTGAGGCACTAAAACCAAACTGTGTTAAATCATAATTAATAACATCTGTTAATTTCATTAAAAAAGTCTCCTTAATTATTTTTTCTTTAATCTATTTTAGTTTTTTTACATTAATTTGAGGTACAAGTTCTTCAATTAGAGCTTTGCTTCCTACACCTACTGAGAATGATGTAGCTCCTCCTGCTGCAGAAGCATATTTTAATGCTTCAGCGTAATCTTTTGTTTCGTTATACTTCGCAACAAACATAGCTAACATACTATCTCCAGCTGCAACAGTTGAAACAATTTTTCCTTTTGCTACATTCACTTCAAACACTTCATTCGCCTCTGTAAGTAGGATTGCGCCGTCTGCTCCACGTGAAACAAGTACATTTTTCGCTCCACGTTCTTGAAGTTTTTTAGCATAATCTAATATTTCATCTAAGCCATTTAATGTTACACCAAACATTTCACCCAATTCAAATTCATTAGGTTTTACTACAAATGGTTTATATTGTAATGTATCTAAAACTAAGTCTTTATTACTATCAACTATTAATGTCGCACCTGATTCAGATACTTTTTTAGCGATAGCTTTAAAGTCTTCTACACCCATTCCTGCAATAACATTTCCTGATAAAAACACTACATCTTCTGATGTTAGTTTATCTAATTTTTTAAAGAATTCATTAACATTCTCTTCACTAACCGCACTACTTTGACCGTTAATTTCTGTTTCAGTCTCGGTAGTTAACTTCATATTGATACGAGTTGTACCTAAAGTTTCAACAAAGTCATATTTAACTTCAAGTTTGTCTAACTCTGTTTTAATAAAATATCCTGTGAACCCTGCAACAAATCCTAATGCACAAGTATCTACCCCAACATTTTTTAATAACATTGAAATGTTGATACCTTTTCCACCAACAACATACTTTGCTTCCCCTGTTCTATTTAATTTTCCAAGAGCAAAGTTTTCTGCTGTTGTTAACATATCTACCGCTGGATTTAAAGTTATAGTATAATACACTTACACTTCCTCCTTCTACTTAATCTCTATTATATTTTTGTAACTTTTATATTTTTCTGGTACCTCATAAGATAAAATCGTTACTTCATCTAGTTCAGCAAATTTCTGGAATTTTCTATGTCCAAATTTTGTTTTATCTGCTAAAACGTATTTTTTCTTACTATTTTGGATAGCTAAATTCTTTAATAAACGCTTCTCCTTTCATCAGCTGTTGTAACTACCAAAAGTTCTCATCAACTCCCATTACATCCGATAAAACACATATCAAAACTATAGTTTTTTTAATTGTTCTATAGCTGCAGGTCCCACTACTGCCTGTGTTGAATGTTTTCAAAGTTCCGCCTAAATATAATAGTATGTATTTTATTATTAATAAGCTTTTGGGTAAATGATAAGTAGAATTTGTAACTACTGTTATTCTCTTATCGCGTAAATAATCAATCAACTCATATGTAGTTGTGCCCTGCATCTAAATAAATAGTTTGACCAGATTGAATTATACTTTTGATCAATATACTTTGCTGTTTCTTTCTTCTCCACCAAGTATTCTGAGCGTTTCATCGCAACACTTTCTTCACTTCCACGCGCAGACGAGCGTTTCACAGCTCCACCGTGAGTTCTATACAACAAATTCTTTCTCTTCTAAAGTTGTAAGATCACGTCTTATAGTAGCTTCTGAAACATCACATACCTTAACCAGTTCGTGTAATGTTATAGAGCCTGTTTCCTCTAATAATTTTTAAAATCTTATTTTGTCTTTCATTTACCAATTTCTTATTCTCCTTAACTCCCAAATTTCATTATACTTAATATATAACAACTGTTCAATCAAATTCAAGCAAAAACAATCAAAAAAACAATCAAATTTATCGATTGATTTGAATGTTTTTTTATACAAAAATAAGATTGGTTTCCATTTTTTTGATTGTTTTGTGATTTTTGCATACTATTTCGTTTTAAAAACAAAAAAATACCCATAAAAAAACTATCTACACTATAATTTTTTTATGGGTATTTACTTTATTTCTAGATTAAATCTACAAGTTTTTTTGAATTCATCTTTTTGATTAGTAGCAAGTTCTAATGTAAATGGCGACATGGCCAGCGAACTTGCTGACGCTGATATTATTGGTTCATCACCCTCAGGCAGACTCGGAGCCATAGTTGGCGGATAAGCTGGTGACGGTGTCCCTGGTTTTTCTTTCTGGTACTTCTGAAGGTACAGTCGGATTCATTGTCGGTGGACAAGCTGGTGACGGTGTCCCTGGTTTTCTTTCTGGTACTTCTGAAGGTACAGTCGGATTCATTGTCGGTGGACAAGCTGGTGACGGTGTCCCTGGTTTTTCTTTCTGGTACTTCTGAAGGTATATTCGGATTCACTGCCGGTGGCTCCACCGGTGACGGTGTCCCTGGTTTTCTTTCTAGTACTTCTGAAGGTACAGTCGGATTCATTGTCGGTGGACAAGCTGGTGACGGTGTTCCTGGTTTAACCCGTGGTAGTTCTGGATCTGGTGTTACTTTTGGGTCTGGTGATGGTTTTGGGTCTGGCTTTGGATCTGGTGTTACTTTTGGGTCTGGTAATGGTTTTGGCTTAGGGTTTTGGTTTTTATATTTGGGGTTGGATCAACTAAACATACACCTTCCATCTCTATAACACCCACAAAACGATATCCATCAATTTCAGGTGCATTAAGCACATTATTGCTTGCTACTAAAATGGTAGGTGCTACTATAGTTCCTGAGAAAGCATTAGTATCGTTTATTGTATACACTAATGAGCTTCCTCCAACCAACATAATAACAAGCATTTTTCTTCCACGTTTATTTCTTAATAAATAAAATGTTAATCCTGCTAATACTCCTGCTCCAACTAGATGACCATAACCCACTACATTACCTGTATTTGGTAAAACCTTTGGTTTGTCTAATGGCATTTTTCTCATAAACTAATTTATAAACAGAACATTCTTTTTACCCTCTCATCTTTTTCCAGTGATCTAATGGCTTTTAATTCTTCCACAGTTAAGCTAGCCTTATCCACATGCGATACATTTTGGACCACCATTTCTTGCAGGTTTTAATCCTTTCCATTCCATACTATTTAATTTTGCTTCTACATCTGATTGCGAATTATTATTCGCAAGTGCTGGTTGTATACTCAATAAACCTGTTGCAGATAATGTTAATAATAATAACTTTTTTTATTCATAATAGTCCTTTCCTTCAAAAAAATTTTTTTCATTTTATAAATTTAATGTTATACCTTTATTATAGCACAATATGTTAAGATTCAACAATTTCTTCCATAATAAATAATTTAAAATTCTTTTTAATTAATATTATTTTTTTCCATTTTATTTTTATAATCGAAAACTTCCCTTCATCAAATTCTGTTAAAGCTAGTATATTTAAATCTAAATCATACAAATAAACATTATTATGGGAATATGTAACATATGCCCACTCTTCTGGTACTCTTACATTATTTACATGCATTCCGCTACATAAATCACCTTTTTTAATTGGAATATAAGGTTCGTCTTCTTCTTTTTTTAACATCTTCAAGTAACTTTCTATAATCTTGAACCGCTCTACCAGCCCCATAAAATCTTTTCAACAAATTGTTTAGCATTTTTCCCCAAAGTGTTTATCTCATCTTTTGTTAATGTTAGTAGTTTATTTGAAAAAAATCAGTATACATTGCTATTTGTTCAAAAATAAATATCTGCTTTTTGATTCTATACTCACAACTGAATAAGGGATAAGATGCCCGTTATAACCATTTTTTAATATAGTTTTTATTCGCAAATAATACATCTAAACCGACAATCGGTAACCCAAGCGACATCGCTTCTAATAAAACTGTCGCAAAAAGCTTCATTTGGAGAAGTGCTTACATAGACGTCATATAAGATAGTTACATCTTCATAATGTCCATGAAAATAAATATTATTACTAACTCCTAGACTATTAGCTAAATTCTGTAAATACTCTAGTTGCGTCCCTTGTCCATAAATATTCAAATAAATATTAGGGTTTTTATTTACAACTAAACGCATTATTTGAATCAGATAGTTAATACACTTATTATCCTCTAGATAGCTAGCTGTAACTAGTTGTAACGTATTAGTATTGTGCGATACTTTATCTTCAGGTGACACTGGTTCTTCTAGATAAAAAAAGTGTCATAAGGCACTACTGTCAAAAATTCTATTAGCTTTTATAGGAAATCTCTTCTTAAGATTCCATGTTTGAATATCATTTGTAGTTATATAATAATCAAACTCTCTATGCCAAAGTTGATGATTATTTGTTTCTGTTGGTACATAACTACAAATATGATTTGAATGAACTACACCTATTGTACGAGCATGCCTTACACCTTCAAATAAATAATTAATAGGCTCATTAAACCAATCAAAAACATAATGCATCTTTAGGAATAAACACCTTTAATAAGTGCGTTATCAAACTATAATACGATAAAAAAACTTTATATTATTAAATATATATTTTTCATTAGTTATATCAATAATTATCTCATTGTCTCCGTTACTTAAATAAAGTTCTTCGTTTTTCTTTATTAGTTATATTATATTCATTTGAAAACAAATAGTTTTAATATGTGATTCTCTTTCCTATATTTTTTTCTTTAAAGGTACTTACTATATTATGAGTGATACCTATTTTTTTCTAAATACTCCGTTCTTTTTACTTGTAGCCTATCTATTCCATTTAAGACTTTCCCTATATATGAATTAGAAAAAGAAATAGCTATTTTTTGTCATAATAATTGTTCCTTTCTATTATCTCTCATCTTTATTATATACTACATTGATACTATATTTAAATAATATCCTAGAAAAAAATATTTTTTTATATAATTTTTATTTTTTTATGAACAATATGATATCTAGACAAACTTCTGTAGACAAAGAAAGATAGAATCCTAAGATTCTATCTTTCTTTCTAATATTATTTCTTCTTTTTAGAATAGTTTGTTCCTCTTCTGGTTTTATTCAACTTTTGAAGCCTTCTACTCTTAGCTCCACCTTGAATACTTGGAGTTCCACTTACTTCTTTTCGCACTTCGACTGTCTCCTTAACTTCCGGTATTGCTTTAACTTCTGGAGTTGGGACCTCTTGTTTTTTTGTACAGTTTCTTGTGGTTTTTGGAGTTTCTTTTACCGGACTTTGAACTTGTTGATTTGGATTTACTCCTTGGTTTATTGGTCCTTGATTTTTTTGGTTGTTGCGGTCTTGGCCCATTTGGATTTTTGTCCGTAATTTGGATTTACTCCATGATTCAGATGCCCTTGATTCACTTGTTGTTGCAGTCTTGGCCCATTTGGATTATATCCTTGATTTGGATACCCTTGATTCACTTGTTGTTGTGGTCTTGGTCCATTTGGATTATATCCTTGATTTGGATATCCTTGATTCATTGGTTGTTGTGATTTTTGGCTCATTTTGGTTTATCCCATTATTTTTGGTTCCCTTGAAAAATTCGAATTCTGTGATCCCATCCCATTTTTGGTTTCCTTGGAAATATGGATTAATTAGATTACCATATTGATCGTATTGAGGGTATCCTTGATTCTGATTATTATACCCTTGATTTGCATTGTTTCTTTGAGAATTTTGGTTTTGTTGGTTTTGATATCCATTATAACCTTGTTGGTTTTGGTTAAACTGTTGGCCCCTTGGAAATTAGGGTTGTCCATATTGATTATATTGACCATTATTTTTGTCCGTTATAATATGTTTGACCATAACTATTATTAAACTGTCCAAAAGTATTGTTGTGCTCTTTGCGTTTGTCTAAATAAGAACTTAGAAAAATCATCATTTTTTATCTGTTTCTAGACAATTTGTTGGTAATGACATTAATACAAATATGAAACAAATATCATATAGTAGAGTTAGTATATAAATTGTAAAAATATTTAATATATAGAATAAAACTATTGTTAATACTATTCCCCAAACCGCAAATCCCTACATCACGCAATCTTCTAGCAAAACTTGCTGTTGTTGGTATCGCTAAAACAAATAATATTACACAAAAAAATAATTAGGAAAACAAAAAGCATTTGATGCAGTATTTAATAAATCTAACCCCGCAGATTTACTCGCATAATAATAACTATTAGATGCTCTGCTTCCTATTCCTACTATTGAACTAAATAAACTACCAAAAAAATAATAAATATTAATATTACTGCTCCATAAATAGTTCCAAACGGAAACCAATGGCCTGCTCTTGTTGAGTATCCTGTAAAATCTACAAAACCTCTAAAATAATCACCAAAAAGCCGTTCCAAAAGTAACATGCTTTTCTCTTTGATTAATCATAAAAACCTCCTTATTAATTATAAAAAAATACATAAACTTATAATATATTATTCTGTAGTTCTAGTCAACTTAATTTATAAACTTTGTTACATTTTTTTAGTATATATCATATTTCTTAACTTCCCCTTATAAATGAACTTTTTCTATATTAAATACTTATTCTCATTTTATTTAATTTCACTAATAATCGAGAAAAATTATTCTATTTTAAAAAAATATTTGGTAAATTATTAAAAATACATACTCTTATACCCTACAATTTTTATTCTCTAAGCTTTATAACAAAAAAATCTGAAGCATTAAATTATTTGCTCCAAAATTACTCTTTTTTTAACTTTAATAATTTAAAATCTATTATGATTAAAAATGAAAATGCATCATTAGAATTCTATCTGGCATCAAACTAACAAAAAAAGAGAGTAATTACCTCCCTCTTTAACAAAATTACTATTTGATTTTTAATATATATTCATATTTTTTTATTGAAAATCTTTCTCGTCTCCAATAATCCAATCTTTTTTTCACGCATTTTTCTATATGTTAAAGGCCCCATAATAGGTGATAAGATACCCGCTATTAGTATTCCTCCAATAATAGTTAACAGTATTCTTCCTATAATTTGGAAAAACCCTCCAATATGATACATATTATTTAATAATCTTCCCACAAAACTACCTTTTATACCAAAAATAGTGAAAAAGGATAAAAGAATGCTGCAACTAATGTTAATATCCATGTCAATACTTCGACTATTGTGTCTGTAATCGCTAAGTTAAAAGCTGATGATATAAATACCTCATACACAAAATAACAAATAGGCATTACTATAATTAAATGAACCAACTTTCTTTTTCCAATAATCAGGATGTAAATATGAATAGATTCCTTTTTGTACGTGATACCGCATCTTTTGATCCTTTGTTACTTGGTGGTGCTACATATTTTTTTCTGTCATTTCCTTCTCCTACAATACTTTCTTAAATTTTTTTGCACTTTCTATATCTTCATTAGTTATTATACTTAAATCTGCATTACTATCTTCTAATAGTCGTAGAGCTAGTTTTTCTAGTTAATTTTTTTCATTTTGATTTCTTATCCATCTACCATTACTGTTATCATTACTGCGCTCATAATTATGTATTACAAATTCTCTATACTTTTTCAACATTAACTTTATATTTTTTTGTTTTTCAAGTTCCATTAATCCTATTTGAATTAATTCATCTATTGTATAATCTTCAAAATTAAAATCATTAGGTATTCTACTACGTAATCCTTCATTTGTTTTTAAGAAGTTCATCATATCATTAGTATAGCCCGCAAAGATAATAACAATATCCTGACGATTATCTTCCATAAATTTTTAAAAATTTCATTTATAGCTTCTTTCCCAAAGTCATTTTTCTCCACCTGTAGCAAGTGTATATGCTTCATCGATAAACAATACTCCTCCTAAAAGCAGATTCAAGAATTTCTCTAGTTTTTTTAGCTGTTTGCCCTATATATGAAGCTACTAAATCCGATCTAGAAGTTTCAACGAATTTATCTGATTTTTACAAGCCCTTTTTCATATAATAACTTTCCTAACAAACGTGCTACTGTAGTTTTTTCCTGTCCCAGGATTTCCTAAAAACAGTGAATGTAACGTTAATGAAGAATTATCTAAGCCTTGTTCTTTTCTAAGTTTATTCATTTGAGCTATTGCTATAAACTCTTTTACTTCTGCTTTCGCCTTTTTTAGCCCTATCATTTCTTCTAATTTTTTTCAAAAAGCTGTTTTTTTCTCCAAAGTAAACTATATCAATCGATTTATCCAGCAGTACGTATTGATTATTTTTCATTTATAAAGAAGTCTCCTTTATCATAATCATATTGAAATAACCTTAATGATTGAACGTTAAATTCAACATTACGTTCTATTTTAATAGGTGGCCTCATTGATTTCCTATATTTATCGTATTAAATCTCAACTCACTATTATTAGTAACAAATATATTTATCTTTCCATTTTCATGACCTAAAATAGATATCTCATTTCCTATAAATTTTGTATTATCCTTAACAAAGACATTTTTCTTCAAAAACAGAGTATTTATCAATAGTTACTGTTGAACCTATCATATTTATCGAGGTTATACGCATATTAGAAAGTGCTACTTTTGAATTTACAATATACAGTGAACTATAATAATTAGGTTGTTTTTATTGTTACTGAATCTATTTCTACATCTGCATCTCTTATAGCTATACAAGGATTGTCTTTTTCTACAAAACCTCCTATTAAAAAGTTATTAAACATTGTTACTTTTTGAATTATTTTTTTATATTTATTACATTACTCTTATAATATTCTAAAGTACTGTTTTGTAATCGATGCTTTTTGAATTATTTACTATTAAACTAGTATTTATAACTGAAGAATTAATCGTTACATCTGAATCCTCTATATACGAATTACAAATAGCCTCAGAATTTACACGAAAGTAAACATTATCTAACTTAGCTTTAGATTCTTTATGAATATAGACTAATGGATACAACTTCCCTTCTTTAATATTTTCTATTATTAAATTTTTCTCCAATAAAATCAGATTTTTTTCTTTAATATTTAGAGCATTCTTTTCTTCTTCAGCTATACGAATAATTACATTTTTTTAACGTAACTTTAGCACCTTTTAGTTACAAAAACCTGTAGCTATTACTGGAGTATTTTGAATTTCAATATTAGAATTGAAATCTACATTTCCTATAATTGCAATATTTTTATTTACAACAATATTTTTTTATCACTTTCATAATAATAATTTTTTTCAATTTCTATAGTATCTCCATTACTAGCCGCTTCTATAGCATCCAGTAATTCCCATGTTGTTCTCTTTTTTTATTATTGAAGAATCATCTGGCCCAACTTTATAATAACTCATTTTACTAAAAACCCTTTACCTTTTTGTATTTATAACACTAGATATTATAATACTTTCTTTCCTAGATTGTCAATTCTGCTCATATTCCACATACAAATATCTATACAGTTTTACAATTATACATAATCTATTATTTTAAATATAATTTAATAAAAAAACAAGAGCGAAATAATTACTCTTTTTATCATTAATAACTATAGTTTATTTTTTTATTAGCTTGATTTTGCACATTTATTATTTATTGTAAAACACCTTAAAATAATTATAGAGTGATTTTTTTCAAACCACTCTACATTCTATTTCTATTTATTTAAACTAAAACTCTATTTTAGTTTCTTCTAAAAACTTTTTGAGCTTCTTCAAATATACCTTCTATAACATCTTTAACCGGTCTTATTTCATTTACTAAACCAGCGATTTGTCCTGACATTATAGATCCATTTTCCACATCACCTTCATAGGCTGCTTTTCTTAATGAACCTAATGTTAATTCTTCTAATTCCATTAGAGTTGATGATCTTTCCTCTAATTCATGATATCTCTTAGTTAATTCGTTTTTAATTCCTCTTACTGGTGCACCGAATTTTTTGTACCTGTTAATGTTGTTGAAGTATCTACTGCTTCTAAAAATAACATTTTTATAGTTGTCTGAAATTGGACATTCTTCTGTAGCTAAGAACACTGTTCCCATTTGAACTCCACTTGCTCCTAAGCAGTATGCCGCAGCCACTCCTCTTCCATCCGCAATACCACCAGCAGCAATAACAGGAATATTTACAGCACTTGTTACTTGTGGTAAAAGAGCCATAGTAGTACTTTCACCTACATGTCCTCCCGCTTCCATACCTTCTACAACAACAGCATCACAGCCAAGCTCTTCCATTTTTTTAGCTGCTTTTACAGATGGGATAACCGGAATAACTTTTATACCTGCTTCTTTTAGTTTTGGCATATATTTTCTTGGTGTCCCTGCACCCGTTGTTACGATTCCTACACCTTCTTCAATAACTACATCGATAATCTCATCTATATTATGCATCATTAACATTAAATTAACCGCAAAAGGTTTATCAGTATGTTTTTTACAATTAACAATTTCCTCCCTAATTTGCTCTATACTCATACCTCCAGACGCGATTATTCCTAAACCACCGGCATTTGATACAGCTGACGCTAGTTCGTGTTTTGCAATTTGTGCCATACCACCTTGAAATACTGGATATTTTATCCCTAATAATTTTGTTATTGCCATAATTATTCTCCTTTACTTTTTAATTCTATTGTTTCCTATGTCCCTCTATTATATCAAGTTTTTTTATCTTTTTTTGAAAATGTTATCATAAAAATCTTAGACTATTTGTATAAATAAAAGAGAGTATTTAACAAAAATTAAATCACTCTCTTTAGCGTTTTATTCTAAAAATACAAATTTAGCAATTAAATAACATGCTATCATTAAAATAGTTGATGATAAGAAACAAGCTACAAAAACTCGCATACCTCGTTCTTTTATAACTTTAAAGTTAACACTCATTCCTAAAGCTGTCATAGCCATACCTAAAAAGATATAAGCTGCATCAACAAAGTATGGTGCTAACGGTTTTAAAAAGCTAACGTAGCTACCTAAAATACTCATAAAGACAAAACCAATAATAAAGTATGGCATTGGCATCTTACCTTGAGCTTCATCGTTACTACGGCGATTAATTACGAATAAAACTATTGCAACTACAATAAGCATAAGTACACGAGATAATTTAGTAAGTATCGCAGTATCAAGAGCTACTTGACCTCCTGCACCACCTGCAGCAACAGCATGAGCTATTTCGTGCAAGCTACTTCCTGTAAAGATACCATAGTTATAGGCTTCTAATCCTAAATATGGTTTTAATGTAACTTCTATTAATGTAAACACCGTTCCTAATATAGCTACTACCGCAACAGCTAGGACACTATTATCTGTTTTAGCTCTTAACTGACCACTTACACCCATTACTGCAGCAGCTCCACAAATACCACAACCACATGATGATAATAAAGCTAGCTCATGATCTACTTTGAAAATTCGACACATTGTATAAGTAAGTACTATCATAAATAAAACTACAAAAAAAGGCTAAAAAGTAATGTTTTCTTACCTTCTGTAAGTAATTTATCTAATGCTAATTTAAAAACCCTAATAAAATAATTCCCAGACGTAAAAATTTGTTACTTATAAAAAGGTATATCTCCTTTGGTTTGAGCTTTTTAAAGATTTTTGATAACTGCAACACCATGCCTATTACTAAGGCTATAACTAAATGCCCAAATAATTTTTAAAGCAGGTATTGTAGCTAAATACTTAGCACCAACTGATACTACTGCAGTTATCAGTAATGTATAATAAAAATTAAAACTCTTAAATCTATCCACTTATTTTTTTCCCCTTTTATATAAATTTCTTTAAAATAAAAACTATTTATACCATAATTATACTCCTCAAAAAGAAGATGTTCAATATAAAATATTCTTAATAAAAACCATTAAAAAAATCATATAGGAATACTAGTCATATCACTCTATTGTATTTTAGGGTGAAAAAAAATAAATTCAAAGTATATTTTTTTATACTTTGAATTTATTATCTAAAACCATCTTTTTTTCTATTTCTTGTTTAATATATCAAGATTAATAGCATCAACATAGTAATTCTTAACCTCATCATTATTATTGCCACTAATTACTATATTCCAAGTTGGAATTAGAACCTGATTCTCCGTCTGAGAAATATAAGTATAATATCCAAGATTAGCTTTAACTTTGCTATTTTTGGGAATTAAATCTTCATGGTATAAACGGTTTACAGCCTGCATCTGTGTCACTAAAACTTCATTTTTATCTTTCCTAATATTGTTTACCAACGTTTGATCAAATGATTTTTACATCACCGTTATCATCAACATAAAACACTATTCTTGCATTTTTATTACTAAATATTCTTAATCCATCTACCTGCTGATCATAGATAATTTCTTTTTTTAGCGCTATCATAACTAGAAAAACATAGTTAGCATTGGTTTTTTTAATTTCTCTATTAAAAATGTGTCTAAATCAACCTTGTAATTATTTTTTTATTAACATTTGTTAAAGCTGGTCTCACTTGTTACCTTTTAATACAGTTGCTTTGTCCAATTTTGTTAATTCATAACTTAATCCCGATACATCTTGTTTTTATGTTTTTTTAAATCTGAAATTGTTACATTCACATAACCTAAATTATCTTTTTTTAGTATAGTTTTCTTCTACAGATATATTATCGTTCTTCATAGCTTTATCTATTATTTCTTTTTCTTGAACAATATCTGCTTTATTTTTTTATTAACCGTATAAATAAAGAAGCTCAATAATATAATATTTAAAACTACAAACACATATATAAACATTGTTTTTTTATTTTTTTCCCCAGTTCATAGTCTTTCTCCTCTATCCACGGTTTCTTTTTAAACTTTTTGAAACTAATATATCTATCATTATATTTTTATATACCATGTAGGTATATAATCACAGCTATTTCGATTTTTATTATATGATTTTTTTCATAACCCAAGACTATATCCCCTACAGATTCTAACGATACATATTTATACAAATAATTTAATACATACTCTACTCGTTCCACATCGTATGTCCCTAAACTTTTAGATGTTAAATATACTTTAGATAACCTCCTTGGAGAAGTTAGTCGATAAATCCCATTTGTGTTGTCTTCCACTATTATTTCTGCAGAACCATCTTTACTAAAAACTATTGAGTCTTTGTATGTTTGTTGAAGAATAGTTATTCCCGCTAAAGCTGTTTTTTTACTTGGTAACTACCTTCTTCATTATAACCTAACTCTAAGAAATTAAGGGCATTAGTTACTGCTGTTGTAGCTTCAACCTCTTTACCGTCCTCTCTTGATGGGTTTGTATAAATTATCCGACTACCTTGAGGGTTTCAAAAATACCATAACCATCTGTCATCTCATTATTACTACTTGTTCGAATATTATCTTTTTATCAAAGATATCTTTAGCTAATTTATTGATATTAACCTCTTCTACACTATACTCATCTATCATTATATTATCTATACTTTCCTTTAAATAAACAAAATTATTATTTAGACTATATTTACCGTACTCTTGTTTATTTTTCATTAAAGATTTTTTCTACAGTATCATATATTTGTTCTTTTTACTGTTATTTGCAAGTAATTTTTTTATCATCTTTTTTTATATAAATAAATAGTATCTGGCTTTTTCTTTTTAATAATACTAACGTATCAAAGTCTAAACTAATATTAGAATTTTTCCTCAGAAAAGCGATTTAACTAGAGATGATTCTAATGTAACTGAATAATTTATTGTTAGTTTTTTTCCTTATTATTTCCTGTTAATAAATCCTCCGTATTTCTACTTTTTTACTCTAGCTTCTTTACTTTCACTTTTAGCCAGAACCAATAAGATTTCCTTTAATTTTTCCCTTATCTTTAACTGCATCTACTGTTGCCACCTTTGTTATAGAATTTTTTTAACCGGCGGCTCCTCTCTAGCTCCCTGCTTCCGTCTTCACTATTGCATCAGGGATTACAAAGTTTAATAATGTATTCTCTCCTTGGTTATTTACAGGTTTTTGTCCACTTCTTCTTGTAAATATTTCATAATCAGGTTGATATGTTGTTATTAAATAAGATAATGCCAAACTACTGATTACGAGTAGAACTAGTACTACTGATTTTTATAGTTTCCCTCTTACTTTTTCTTCATATTAACCCCTCCTATAGCCATTCATCTTCAATTTTTTTCACACGGTAATGTGACAAAGATAATACTACCATAACCTTCTCTACTTTGGGCCCATATTCTTCCTTTATGAGCTTCTACTATATTTTTGGCTAGTGCTAGCCCTAAACCTGTCCCCCATACTTCTTTGACGACTTTTTATCTACTCGATAAAAATCTATTAAATATTTTATCTATATGGACAAGTGGTATTCCCACACCTTCATCCTTTATTGATATACTAACACGATTATGATTATAATTTTTGCCTTACCCTAACGGTTATATTTTTACCGTTTGGAGAATATTTTACAGCATTATTCATAATATTATCAAATACTTGCGTTAGTTTATCTTGATCACCTTCAACAAATATTGGCGTCTTTGGTATATATTTAATAAAGTTTTTTTCTCTGGATGAGTAAGCTCAAACCTGTCAGAAATTTGCTCTATTAGTTTATTTATATCAATAAACTCCTTATCATAGTGCTCCTCTTTAATATCCATCTTACCTAACTGCATAAGTTCATTAACCATTCTTATCATACGCGTAGTTTCTTTATGGATTGTATCTATAAATTGTGGAGCTAATTCTTTATCATTTAAGACACCCTCTTCTAACGCTTCTATATAACTGTTCATTGTTGTAAGTGGTGTTCTCAACTCATGAGAAACAGTTGAAACAAATTCTCTTCTTTCTCTTTCTTGCCTTTCTTGATCTGTTACATCATACAATACAATTATATAACCTTCTAACTCTGTAGATACTCGGGCTAGGGTCTCCATTCTCTTCCTTCAATATCTTAGAAAACTCCGCTCTTAATAATAATCCCTCTTCATCTTGAGAAACACTTACTAGTAAACTATCCTCTGCTTCAATTATTTCACCAATACTATTGTATTCTGAAATATTTAATAACTTAAGTGCATCTTTTCCTATAAGAATTTCATTTTTCTGAAGCATCTATCATGTCTCCAGCACTAGTGTTTATTAGGATAACTTTACCATTAGTATCAGTCGTAATAATCCCATCCATCATACTCTCAATAATGGTTGCTAATTTCCTACGCTCTGTTTCAGTTACATCTTGTTCTTCTTTTTATTCTTTTTAGAAATCTGGTTAAATACCTTTGCCAAATCTCCTATTTCATCATTAGTATTTATCCCTACTACCGTTCCATAGTTCCCTGATGCCATCGTCTTTACTTGAGCACTCATCTTTTCAATAGAACTTGTTACAGTTTTAGAAGCAATAAAACCAATTATTGTCGTTATTAAGATTGATAAAATTGTTCCAACGGTGAATATTTTCGTAATACCTACTAAATCTTGATAAACACTCTCTATATCAGCCATTAATGAAATAGCCCCTCACTACTTCATTATCCTTTTTATCGGGCTAACATATAACCATACCCGTCTATTTGTATCTGCATTTGTTTGGATTTTTGCACTTTCTCCTGTTTTTTTAAAAACCCTGACTAACCTGTGGATCAAATGATCTCTTAGATAAATAATCATCATTTCCATTTTTAGAAGAAGAAGCTACAATCTTTGAATCCTTATCTATAACACTCACCAAAAAGCAATTTTTGAATATTAAATTCACTGACTAATTTTTGTTATAGCACTCTTTGCATCTGTTGTTTTGGAACTACTATCGTTTTCACTTTCTGATTGAGTTATTGAATTATCTTTATCTAATTCTTCTCGTATATGATAATTTAATATTTTTTTCTTGCTCAATTATATTTTGTTCAAAAGTATTTACATTAGTAGTTCTAAGCTGAGTTGTGAAAAAAATAGTCCTATCAATTGTAATGAAATTATATTCACTAATACATAAACTATTACAAACTTCATCCCTAATTGAAGAGAAATATCTTCTTTTAAATTTTTTTCCTAAAGAAACTCATTACTCTTCACCTATAAAGTATCCTACTCCACGTCTTGTCATTATGTATTCAGGTTGCGATGAGTCTGTTTCAACCTTCTCACGAAGACGTCTAACAGTTACATCAACCGTTCTTACATCGCCAAAATAATCGTAACCCCATACTGTTTGAAGAAGATTTTCTCGTGTTAATACTTGTCCACGATGTTGAGCTAAATAATAAAATAGATCAAACTCTCTACGTGTTAAATCCACCTCTTCTCCATTCTTTTTTTAATCACGTAAGCTTCAGGATAAATTACTATGTCTTTGATTACAACTTCGCTAGTATTCTTTTCCTCTACTACTTCAGTTTGTTTAGCGACACGTCGTAAATTTACTTTCACACGAGCCATGAGCTCTCTTGTTGAAAATGGTTTTGTTACATAGTCATCCGCCCCGAATTCCAGACCTAGAACTTTATCTATTTCACTATTTTTTGCTGTTAACATAATAATAGGAATATTTTTTTGAGCACGTACTTCTCGACAAACCTCCATACCATCTTTTTTCGGTAACATAAGGTCTAACAAAATTAGGTCAGGATCTTCACTAAACGCTAATTCTACTGCTTTTTCTCCATCATTAGCTACTATTACATCATAGCCTTCTTTCCTTAAATTAAAGTCTAAAATTTTTGCAATTGGCTCCTCGTCATCTACGACTAAAATCTTATATTCTGCCATTACAACTCCTCCTTACTCTTATATTGATTTTTTTAAAATAATAAAATAAATTATATTACTTATTTCAATATATAGTTTTCATATCTATAACCGATAACATCTGTATTTATCACATTGTATCCTGTTACAAAGAACTGTTTATATTATAACACTTTTTTTACATTTTTTCAGTAATTATCATTCTTTTTATAACCAATTTCTTGTTTTACATAATGTGAAACTCCTCTATTTCTTATAAGATATAAGTATCTAGAAATCAACAAATTACAAATCTTTTTTTCTACTATATAAGATATAAAAAAACTAGAGTTGTTTTACTCTAGCTTTTTCTTGTCTTTGTTGTTCTATTTTTTTCTAGTATTGCTGAAATAAATCTTTGAAAGTCTATTTTTATAAGGGTTTTTATTTAACATATCCATTATAGCATCACTCATCAATGTCAATCCCTAATTGGTCTTCTAAAGAACTTAAGGTATCTTTTTGAAAAAGCCTTTTAATAATTTAACTTCTTCCAACGAGAAGTCTTTATACTCATTTGTTAAATTATCATTTTGGGTATCTTTTTCTACTAAAACTGCATTTAGCGTTTCTTGATGTACATTTAGAAAAACCTTCATCCCATGCATTCCTGCATCACTTATAATATATTCTTCACCTACATAATTTCCGATACCAAGTAGTTCTGATATACGTGTAAAAAAATATCTCTATCAGAAATAATTCTTTTTTTATAACACCCTGTAAACTCAGCTTGCTTTTTGGTAATTTTTATTAACATTTCTCTTATACCTTGCTTTTTCTTTCCTTGTATAGCTCTGGCTCTACACTTTCATCCATAAATATATCAATAGCATCTGTTAAGTAAAAGCGGAGCCCCATTATAAACTACAGTATGTTGAACATTATACTCTAAAGCGACTCTCATCGCAATATTTCCACCCTAAAGAATGGCCTGTTAGTATAATATTATCTCATATTTTTTTACCATCCTATTATAAAACTTAAAACAAGGACTATAATGTCTACCTTGACCTAAACATACGTCTAACACATCCGTTTTCATATCTTTTTCCCTATCAAAGTAAAAAAATTAGTTCCTGTATACGCCAAAAATATAGTTATCTTGTTCATTATTTTTGAAAAAAACTACCGCTACTTCCAGTTTCATAATCATAAAAATGACGTAATATACTCTAATTCTTTAGGAAAGTTCCCCATTGTTTTTCTAACTCTATATAGTTGTAAATTGCTGTTTTAGGAGTTTTTAACTTAGTAAATGACTCTATTCTATATACAATATATGAACAATGACTTGTCACTTCTAAGCTTTTTATCTATTTTTTCACTTCGTTCTTTTTTTCTTTAGCCACGTTCTATCCTCCTATTATCATATCAACTTTATGATACTATATTTACTTAATCTACACAAGTTTTTAATAAAAAAATTTTACATTATTTTTTTGGTAAATAGTACTGTATAAATCGTACTTTTTCTGATATAATTTTGTTATATACAGTTGGAGGTAAATAATGAAAATTCTGCTAGCTTATTCAAGTAAAACAAAAAAACACTAAAAAGTAGCCGAAGCTATTTTTTTGATGAAGTAAAAACCTTGCCGATGTTAAATTAATAGATATAAAAACAAAGAAAAACCATTAGGAGAAGAATTTGATTTATATATACTAGGAGCTTGGACAGATAAAACAAACGCTAATAAAAATATGCAGAAATTTATAGATGACCAAAACATCCACAATAAAGATGTTGCTATCTTCCTTACTTGTGGAGTCCCACGTGAACATTATCATGCAGAGGATTCCATAAATAATTATATTCAATTCATGGAAGAAAGAAACAACAATATCCTGAAAAACTTTTGTTTGTCAAGGTAAGATAGACCCTAAAGTACTAATCGTCTTCAAAATTTTTAACTTGGAAGACCCTAACTTTATTCATAAGTTAACTCCAGATCTTATGGACATGGTTATGAGTCAAAAACTCATCCTGATGAAAGAGATTTTAGAGATGCTCAAGAATGTTTCAAAACCTTAATAGAAAAATAAGTAATCCTTAAATATATTTTAAGGATTTTTTATAACTTACTTTCATACTATAAAAAAACACCTTGAATTAAATTTCAAGGTGTTTTTATTATCTTCTATAATTAATTATTTAACACGAATGTAAACTGGTCCACTACCTAAGTTTGCAACATTTAGGACTGTTTGGTTTCCATTCCATCCACCGTGAACTGCTTGTCCATTACCAGCGTAAACTGCGATATGAGCTAATCCCATTCCTCCATTTGCATAATAAATTAAATCTCCTGGTTGTGCTTGAGAAGCTGGAACAACTGTTCCTAAGCTCATATATCCTGCTGGCCAATCATGGAGTTGATTCCTACAGCTTTAAGAGCATTTGTCACTAGCATCGTACAGTCTTGATATTTACCTAATTGAGCTAATGCCGCTTGATAAATTGCTGCCCCTTTACTAGATGAAGCCACTTGAGTAGTTGCTGTCGCTGCTGGCGCTGCTGCTTGTGTAACTGCTGGTGCTGCTGTTTTTAGCTACTGTTTGTGTAACTTTTGGAGTTTCTTGAGCTACTGCTGCTGGCGCTGGTGTAGCCGCTGCTTTTGTCTCTACTTTTGTTGCTGGCGCTGGTGTAGCCGCTGCTTTTGTTTCTACTTTTTGCTGCTGGCGCTGGTGTAGCTGCCGCTTTTGTTTCTACTTTTGCTACTGGCGCTGGTGTAGCTGCCGCTTTTGTTTCTACTTTTGTTGCTGGCGCTGCTACTGTTGCTTTCTCATCAACTTTTACTACTGTTTTATTTACACTATTTTTCTACTACTGTTGCTTTAGCTACTGTTTGAGATGCTTTTTGGTATTGAAACTTCTGCTTTTGTTTCTGCAGTTTCATTGATTTTAATTACTTCTCCAACATAAATCAAGTGTGGATTAGAGATATTGTTTAATTTAACAAGTTTATCAACTGAAGTACCAAATTTACTAGCTACTTTCCCTAAAGTATCACCCAATGCTACTGTGTAGTATCCTTCAGCTTTTGCTTGTGCTACACGTTGCACTGTATTACTGTAAGTTAATTTATCTCCTGGGAAAAATTAACGAACTTGTTAAATTATTATCTTGCATAAGTTGATCAACTGTTGTACCATTATTAATCGCTATATCCCAAAAGAGTATCCCCTTTTTACTGTGTAAGTATCAGCATCAGCCACTTGTGCTAATCCAAATCCTATTGTTGACACAATTGCCGTTGTTGCTACTAATTTATGTAATTTACTCATTAATATAAATCTCCTTTAAGACTAATTTGGAGTCTTTCGACTCTCTTTCAATATTTTTAAAGTTTCCATTTTCTGATTTTTAAATATATTAAATATATTATTTACTAATACTTCATAAAAACGTCTTTAACCTCATTTAAATATGTTTAAACTTCGTTTTAATTTTGACGTAATACCATTATATGATGTAGTAATTAAGTTTGCAATACTTGTAACAGTTTTGTAACAATAGTGATAACTTGCTGAAATATATTATCACATAGGTTTTTCTTTGCTAAAGTACCTCAAGTTCTCAAAAAAATACGTTGAAACAGTTTGGCATATATATACATTCAAAAATAATATATAACAAAAATACTTTAGCACCAATGCTAGTTTGACTTCCCATTTGAATAATTCTACTTCCAAAATATAATTACACACCTAAAAAATCTCTTTTTGTTAACTTATATTACTTTTTCATATTTTCACCGTTATTTCCAAAAACACATTCTTTGCTAAAAAGTGTATTTTATTATATATTATCTTTGTAAATTACTTGTAATACCCTTTTTCTTAAATAGTTGATTATACAAGTATTTGACAATGTTTAAAAATATAAAAAAATTAAATATAAAACGGGAGGTAATATGACAGACATAAACAGTGCCGCTTCTCTTACAAAAATGGGACTCTTATTTTTTTAGAAGGCTTGTTATCATTCCTTTCTCCTTGTGTAATACCAATATTACCAATTTATATCGGTATTCTTGCAGGGGAAAAAGAGAAAAATACTAACGGAGAGTTAGTATTTAATAAAAAGAACACTATAACTAATACCCTATTCTTTGTACTAGGTATTTGTGCCACATTCTTTATTTTAGCATTTGCAACAAGTTTTTATCAGTGTCTTCTTAAACGAAAACATAAAAGACATTACAGATTATAAGTGGTGTACTTATCGTATTTATGGGGACTTCTTCAATTAGGAGTTTTCAAAATTGGTTTCTTAAAAACAAGAATTCTCTGCAAAAAAATAAAGTAAAACGAAAAGGTAATAAAAACTACACCGTTTTCTTGCATTTCTTATGGGGTTCACTTTTTAGTTTCTCTTGGACACCTTGTATCGGTCCCTATTTTTAGCTAGTGTTTTTCTTATACGCTTCTAGCCATACAGGTATTATGAGTATTCTTTTAGTATTAGTATATTGTTTTAGGATTTATTCTGCCATTTATTTTAGTAGCTTTCTTCGCTTCTACACTACTTGCAGTATTCAAACGCAATACTAATATTCTAAAATATACACAGATTATTTCTGGAATAATACTTATAATTATCGGTGTTCTGATTTTAAGTGGCTCATTCACTACGATTGCAAGATACTTTAGTTAATAAAAATTATTCACACTAACCTTGGAGGTATAATTAATGAAAAAACTATCAATACTTACTGCCACTCTTTTAAGTGGTGCATTAGTCTTAACAGCATGTTCAAAGACTCAATCGAATTCTAGCGAACAAAATAACTCTAGTTCTTCAAGTTCTAGCTCTTCAAATTCTACCGAAGAGAAAAAAACTAGACAAGCCTTTGACTTCAGCGCTATGGATAAAGATGGTAACACAGTTAAACTTAGCGACTACAAAGGTAAAAAAGTTTATATCAACGTATGGGCATCTTGGTGCGGTCCTTGCATTAGAGAAATGCCTGAATTAGAAAAAGCTTATCAAAAACTAAAAGATAAGGAGGATGTTGTTTTCTTATCAATAACATCTCCTAGCGATGACGTATTCAAAAATCAAAGTCCTCAAGATAAGGATAAAGCTACTATTCTTGCTAAAGCACAAGAACTTGGAGTTACATACCCTGTTCTATTTGATGTGAACGACAGATTCTTAGTAAACTACACTATCCGTTCATTCCCAACACATATTTTTATCAACTCTGATGGAACTATCTCAAACCAAATCTCTGGTGCTTTAACAGAGAGCGCTCTTGAAGAAGAGATTAGTAAAATTAAATAATAATGACCACCCCTGACCACCCATGAAAAGTAGAGTTACAAATTAGTAACTCTACTCTTCTTTTGTTGTTTAACTTTATTTTGCTTCTTTTTACATATTCTTGATCTTTTGTATAGATAGTTAGACCTGTGATATTTTTTTGTAGATTTAAAGAAGAAACTACAGATATATCCGAATACTAATGCACTTAAGAATGAGAATCCTGAGAAGATGAATGGACTTTGTTTAGCATAAGTTGTGTAATCTTGGATATACCAACATACAACACCTGCTACTAATAATCCTAATAGTGCTCCTGCTCCGTTTGCACGTTTAGTAAAGATACCAAGTGCGAATGTACCAGCTAAAGGCACTCCTAGAAGTCCGATATATTTAAGGAATAAATCCCAAGTTTCTTTTTGGTTAGTGTTAACAAAGTATAATGCTGCAATTGTTCCAAGTACACCTGCTACAATAATGATAACACGAGCTAATAGAACGTCTTGTTTAGCATCTTTACTTAGTCCGAAGAAACGTTGTTTAATATCAACTGTGATACAAGCAGAAATTGAGTTTAAACTTGATGCGATAGTTGATTGAGCAGCTGCTAAGATAGCTGCGATAACTAATCCAGCGATACCAGCTGGTAATGCTGTTAAGATGAAGTAAGGTACTAAAGCTGTTGTGTTAGCTGCTTTACCTACTACTTCAGCGTTCATGAAGTCTGGTAATTTAGTTACAGCGTGGCTACCTTTGTAGAAGCTGTAAAGAACTGTTCCCATTCCATAGAAAATTGGAATAGAGATGAATGCTAATAATCCGTTAGTCCAAAGTGATTTATTAGTTTCTTTAACTGATTCAGTAGTACTATAACGTTGAACTACGTCTTGAGACGCTGTATATTGTTGTAAACTGTTAAATACTGATCCAATGAAGATGATCGGAATAGTAGATGCAGTTAATGACCAATTAAATTTCTCAGCAGTTACAATTTTACCATTTGCTAAAGCATCTTGAGTAATGTGTCCAAATCCACCTACGTGGTAAGCTCCTAAGATGATTACTAAAACAGCTCCTCCAAGTAAAATAATACCTTGGATAACATCTGTCCAGATAACCCCTTCTACCCCTCCTAAGAATGAGTAAACTACACAAAGTAATCCGATAACCGCACACACTAAGAATGGGTTAAGTGTCGATACTGATGTAATCGCAACTGTTGGTAAATAAATAACGATAGCTACACGTCCAATATGGAATAGTGAGAATAACACACTTCCTACTACACGTACACTAGGATTAAAACGTTCTTCTAAATATTCATACGCTGTCGTTACATTTAATTTTCTAAAGAATGGAACATAGTAGTGAATTAATATCGGAATAATCGCGATAATTGAAAAGTTCCCTGCTGCATATGTCCAGTCACCGTTAAATGCTTTTTCCGGTGTCGCCATAAATGTAATGGCTGATAATGTTGTTGCATAAATTGAGAATCCTACTGCCCAAGATGGAATATTACCACCAGCTTTAAAGAATTCGTCCGTGCTTTCACCTGCTTTTTTAGTGAAATATACCCCTATACCTAGCATAGCTATTAAATAAATTGCTAATACTATACTGTTAAGCGTACCAAATCCTATCTTATCCATGGTACATCCCTCCTACTTATTAATTTTTTTATAATGTGGCTTTTAGTCAAATCGACTATTTTTCCTTCACTTTGCCTTTTTCTCTAATTTTATTAAAGATTATAATCTTTAACTAATTTTTCTACTTCTGGTAATTTTTCAGGATCAAAAACTTTCATAGGTTTTTTACAATATCCTGCATCTATACCTTTTACTTTTAAGATTTCTTTTAATGTTTGGTATAAACCAAGTTCTAATACTTTTTCAATTACATCATTTGCTTTGTGTTGTAATTCGTAAGCTTCTTCTACTTTACCTTCTTTAGCAAGTTCAAAGATTTTTTTGCTTGTTTTACCATTAACGTTATATGTAGAACCGATAGCTCCATCTACACCAGATATAGCAGCTTGAACTAACATTTCATCAAATCCAGACCAAATTAATTTATCTGGGAATCTTCTTCTGAATCTTTCTAATTGATAGAAGTCTGCTGCAGTGTATTTAACACCAATAACTTTTTCATTATCTAGTAATTCAGAGAATTGTTCTAAGCTGATTTTCACCCCAGTTAAAGTTGGAATGTAGTAAAGAATCATGCTGTTATCAGTTGCGTTAATAATTGTTTCATAGTAATCTTTGATTTCTTTAAATGATAAAGGATAGTAGAATGGTGTAACTGCAGATAATGAATCATATCCTAATTCAGTTGCGTATTTTGCTAATTCTACCGCTTCATTTAAGTCTAAAGAACCTACTTGTGCAATAAGTTTTGCTCTATCGCCAACTACTTCTTTAACAAATTTGAAAATTTGATTTTTTTGTGCTGTGTTTAGTAGGAAGTTTTCCCCACTACTTCCGTTAACGTATAAACCGTCAACTCCACAAACATTAAGATTGTGTTCAATTACTTGGCGTAACCCCTCTTCTTTTACTTCACCTTTTTCATCAAAAGGAATAAGTAATGCTGAATAAATACCTTTTTAAGTCTTTCATGTCCTCCGTTATTTAAAAATAATTTAACACATTAAATTTTAATACACTTTCATTTTAAAACGTTTTTCTTTTATTTTGTCAATAGGAAACGTTTAAATTACACAAAAATATTTTACCGTCTACAAACGTTGTTGTATAAAGGTTTTATTATGTTCGACTTGAGAAAATAAAAAATTTTTAAAGTTTACTTGTATAGATAACTATTATTTATTTAACACATTATATATTTTAAAAATAAAAAAAGAAACTCAAAAACTATGGTTAATTCTAGTTTTTGAATTCCTTGTGTTTTAATTTATTGTGTAATTATTTGTCGTAGCTACCTATTAAGAACATAGAACCTTCTAGCTCAAAAGTATCGCAAGCTGTTGTTAAAATAAAACTATCTCCTTTTTTTACATCGAAACTATCTCCACCTACTCTTACCACTCCGCTACCTTCTAGTACAGTAAATAAGTTTCCTGTTTTATTTTTCTCTAATGTTACTTTTCCTGAAACATCTAGTTTATACACGGCGAAATATCTTTCGTCAGCTAAGTATGTGATAGTAGCCCCTTCTTTGTTTTCTACTTCTCTAGTCGTAGCTACTTTTTTAAATGGAACTTTTGTTACATCTTTAGTTTTTTCAATGTGAAGTTCGCGTTTATTACCATCTTTGTCTACACGATCGTAGTCGTATACTCTGTATGTCGTATCAGAGTTTTGTTGTACTTCATATATTAATATACCTTCTCCAATAGCGTGTAAAGTTCCTGCTGGAATATAGAAGAAATCACCTTTTTGTACACCTTCTTCCACAAAAAGCTTATCCCACTCTTCATTATCAATAGCCGCATCAAACTCTTCTTTTGTTTTAGCGGTATGCCCATATATGAGCTTTGAATCTTCTTTAGCGTCTAGAACGTACCAACATTCTGTCTTACCTAGCTCACCATTTTCATTAACGCGTGCATAATCATCTTCTGGGTGAACTTGTACCGATAAATTATCACTTGCGTCCAATATTTTAATTAATAAAGGATATTTATCATATTTTTTCTCTGTAAATAGTTGTGGATTCTCAGCATTAAGCTTCTTTTAACGTTAAGCCTGCTAGTTCTCCGTTAACTATTTTTGAACTACCATTATCATGAGCCGCAACAACCCACGCTTCTCCTATATTTCCTTCAGGTATATCAAAGTTAAAACTTTCTAAGTTTCTTCCTCCCCAAATCCTTTCGCAAAATACCGGCTCTAAAAATACTATTTTATCCATTCCGCTCTCCTATATAATTTTTTATTACTCAACTATTTCTTACCAAATCATTATAACATATAACTTATAACATTAATAATAAAGTTATAAAACCTTATTCAAAAAATCTTATAAGAAATTTCTTACAAACTATTTTCAAAAGTACTCTTTTATGATAACATAACGTTGACAGCATCTTCATAAGTTGATGATTTTATCCAATTTATGAATTTAATAAATAATAAGGTAGGTATGTATATGTTTTTAGGAATAGATATCGGTGGTACTAGTATAAAGTTTGCAGTTATTGATGATAACTATAAAATTATTCACTATGAAACTTGTAAAACACCAGACAATGTAACAACAAAAATTACAGATGAATTGTTTAGAATCGCTAGCAAAATTCGCGAAAGCTATAACTTTACTGCCGCAGGTATTTCTGCGGCCGGAGTAATCGATAACGTAAACATGGAAGTTATCCGCTCTGCTCCAACTATTAAAAACTATTTAGGGACAAACTTTAAAAAAAGATTTCGGAGATCGTCTAGGTATTGATGTTTACGCTGATAACGATGTTAACTGTGCGTTACTTGGGGAACAATGGTTAGGTGGAGCAAAAGGTCTTAATGAAGTATTCTGCATGGCTTTAGGAACAGGTATTGGAGGAGCATATTACTTAACTAGCTTACCTTTTGGTTCAAACTTTGGTGTAGGAGAAATCGGACAATCTGTTTATGATGTAGATACTGACACTACATATGAACAACGTGCATCTACTATAGCTCTAGACCGCAAAATTAAAGCTGAAATGTACGAAGGTTTAAGCGTTATTGAATTTTTGACCTTTGTAAACGTGATGACTCTACTGCACTTAAAGTACTTGATGAATGGTTATATGAAGTTGCTCGCGGTATAGTTAATCTATTATGTATTTTAGATCCTAAATACATAATTATTGGTGGAGCTGTATCTGCGCAAGGAGACTATTTATTAAATAAATTAGAAGAAAAAGTTCGTGAACTTCACCCAATTAAAATTAACAAAACTAAGTTCCTAGCGGCTGAATTAGGTAATGACGCTGCACTTTACGGAGCAATTAGTCCATTCGTAAAAAAATAATATAAAACCTAAAAGAATCGCTTTTGCGGTTCTTTTTTGCTTTTTATTTAAATTCTTCAGTTTTAACTTTACAAACATTACTTTAAGTGATAATATAAAAATAAGTTAACACATTAAATTTATAATCAAATAATATTTTACTTCATAACACTGAGACGGAGGTGCCATTTTTGAAAAAATACGAAAAGATTATTGATGATATCATCTTAAAGATACAATCAGGAATGTTTAAAGAGGGAGAACAACTTTATACAGAACGTGAAATAAAAGAAATTTATAACGTTAGTAGCACTACTGCTGTTCGTGTCTTAAACGAACTAGAAACTACTGGATATATTTTCAGAGTTCAAGGGAAAGGTAGCTTCGTTAATAAAACATTAGTTAATAAAAAGTTTATGTCACAGAAAACAATAATTTCCATAAATACTTTAAAGAGTCAGTTTATGAACACTCAAAAGTTATCTCTGCGGAAATAATCCAAGATAAAGAACTTTGTGACAAATTAAAAATCAAAAATCAAAAACTACTAAAAGTAGTTCGTGTAAAATATATTGGAAATGTAGTTTGGGCACATCAAACTAACTACATACCATTAAAAATACTTGCCAGATATAAATACAGACGACTTAGAAAAACTTTAAAGAATTAGTAACTATGATTAGAAAAATATCGTATAGATATTCACAAAGAAAAATCTAAAAAACTATGAAAAGTTATACTAGATGCACTGAAAAGAAGTTTGCTAAATATGTAGCTAAAAGATAATGAACCTTGCTTCGAATTTGATAGATTCACATACTTTTGCAGACGGTAAGGTTTTTGAATATGTAAAAAATATATAAATTATAAATACTATACACTGACAATCAAAGATTAATGTGTTAAGATTGGAGTTTGTTATGAACAAAAAAATTGAACTTTTAGAGCAAATTAAAGGTGGTATCATCGTTTCTTGCAAGCTCTTCCTGGTGAACCACTATACACAGAAAAAGGTGGCGTTATGCCTCTTATGGCTTTAGCCGCTAAAAGAAGCTGGTGCAGTAGGAATCCGTGCCCAAGGGTACGTGACATCAAAGAAATTCAACAACAAGTAGACTTACCTATTATCGGTATTATTAAACGCAGCTACGAAGGAATGTCGCAATTTATAACAGCTACTATGAAAGAAGTTGATGAACTAGTAGAAACAGGTTGTGAAATTATCGCTCTAGATTGTACTCTTCGTCCACGTTTTGACGGATCAACAATAAATGATTTCGTAAAAGAAATTAAAGAAAAATACCCTGATATTATTCTTATGGCTGATATCGCAACATTAGAAGAAGGAATCAACGCTGAAAAAATAGGTGTGGATTTCGTTGGTACTACTCTAAGTGGTTACACAGAAAATACTGCGAATAGACCTGATGAAGTTGACTTAAAAACTTATTTCAGATTTATCAAAAATATCTCAATACCTATTATTGCAGAAGGTAGAATCCACTACCCTGAAAATGCAAAATCAGCCTATGATGCTGGAGCATTTAGTGTAGTTGTAGGTGGAGCTATTACTCGTCCAAAAGAAATAGCATCAAGATTTATTAACGCTGTGAAATAGAACAATTATTTTTAAAAGGTTGTTGTCGAGTGCAAGAGCATTGAACAACAACCTTTTTTATTAGTGTCTGAAATTTATAATATGTTATAATTTAATTGTAATATAACAATTGCACCCATTATTTACTATCTATCTACAAAAACGGGAGGTATTTATGAAAAATTATATATTAAAATTTAAATATCAATTTTTATTTATTTGTCTCTAATATTAATTAGACAATTATTTCTAATGGCAAAAGCAACTTCCTAAATGCCGATGCTATTACAATTCTTACTGACAACAGTTTAAATAAATTTATAAAAATTATGATTTTATTAACTATAACATGGAGTATTATTATTGTAATCGATAGAATTGTAAAAAGTAAGAGAAGAAGTATTTGTTCAAGATGTAGGAATAAATATAAAAGATACCCTATCTAACGCACTTATCAGCTCTGATATAGAAAATTATAAAGAAAAATTCTGCAGGTATTTACCAATCATGGCTCAATAATGATATTCAGATTATACAAAATAAAGGAATACGAAATATATTCTCAATTATTTATAGCGTGTCGGGTATGGTTTTTTCTCTCGTAGCTCTTATAACATACCATTGGCTAATCTCATTAATCACTATAGTTGGTACACTACTTATAATATACTTACCTAAATTATTTAACAATAGGTTACACAACATGGGAGAAGTTGTTACAAAAAGAAAACGAAAAATATGTTTCTTCATTAAGAAGAAACTATTCATGGCTATGATACATATTTTTCTCTAAACAAATTAAGCATGATACCAAAAAGAATAAACAAAAAGCAGCAAAGAGTTAAAACTCGCATTTGTAAAAGCAATCAAAGTTAGAAAGTAATTTTTATATGGTAAATTTTGGATTGAACGTATTCTTTCAAGTACTTTTTAGTTTTTTGTTACTGGTTATTTAGTAATTAAAGATAATCTAGCTATAGGTTCCGTCGCAGCTGTTGGAATGTTTGCAAAATCTTGTATTTGATGGAATGAGTCAAATCGGGTATAAATTATCATTTATAAAAAGTGTCAATCCTATATTTTTCAAAGTTTGATAAATTTATATCAAGATGTAAAAAGAACTACCCAGAAAATGCAATCCCTTCTCAATCTATTATATTTAAAATTAACAATTTGTGTTTTAACTTTGATGATAAGCAAATTTTTAAAGACTTTAATTTAACAATACACAGAGGACATAAATACTTAATACATGGTAAAAGTGGAGTGGGTAAATCTACTTTATTCAAAAATTATTACAGGCCAGTTAAAAAAACTATACCGGTTTTAGTTAAATACAATGGAGTAGATATAAAAACTATACCCGTCAAACAAATATTTGATGATTTAACACTAATTCAGCAAGAACCATTCATATTCTCAGGGACTGTAAAAGATAACATAGTTATTGATGATATTATTGACGATAACGAAATAGGCAAATATTTAGAAAAAGTTGGAATACCAAATCATACAGAATTTCTAAATAAAGAAGTGGGTTCTCAAGGGGAAAATTTATCTGGGGGACAAAAGCAGAAATTGCGATAGCACGGGCTTTATACAATAATAAAAATATATTATTAATTGACGAAGGAACCTCCGCACTTGATAAAGAATCTGCTGAATCTCTAGAATCTATGTTATTAAACAACAAAGATTTAACAATCTTAATGATAAGTCATAACGTTAGTGATAACATATCTAAATTATTTGATTATTCAATAAAATAACTAATTAATTTTAGTATGTCATTTTAAAACTTATCTATTCATATTAAAGAAAAACAGGATTGACTAAAAATCAATCCTGTTTTTTATTATTTCTCCCAAGCTCTTACATCTATATAACTTGATTTTTCTATAATTTTTCTTTTTCTTGGTTCTATCGGCATTACTATTACTAGCAAGAAATACAGTATTAATGGACTACCAATAAAGGCTATTCCTGTTAATAAAAAAATAATACTCTTACTAAACTTAAACTTATTCCAAATCTTTTACTAATTCCACTACATACACCAGCGAATAATGCGCCGTCATATGTTCTATAAATCTTTTTATCCTCTAAATAACCAAGAAATTTATTCCATAATTTGTTTATAACTTTCATCTTAATAAATTCCTCCTAATCTATTAATGTTTCTATATTATATTTTAGTAACTTAAAAATATAGCTTATATTTTTACCTTTTTGACTTTTTGTTATTTCGCTATAAACATAGATTTTTGAACATTTTCGTAATATTTTCTTTTACTATTTCATTTATTTGCACAATATAGTATAATAAGTAAGATATAATTGATAGTAAATATCAACAGATGAACTATACTTACTCTTTAATGTTATATTACCTCATCTAGTTGTTGTTTTCAATCATAAACTAACTTATTTAAGGAGGCAATATGAAAATTGACGGTAGAGCTCTGGCTCTCTTTAATATCAAAAAGAAGTTTATCTCGTTGCATTTTGCAAACTAGTCGCATTCTGGTGTTCGCTATTTTTTTCATTTATAACTTTGTAGACTTCCTATTTTACCCTACTTAACGGTGAATATCCCTACTAGTTATATACTTACTTTTTACACTGCGAACTGCGCTAAGTTTAGTTGTTTATTACTTTGCAACTACTGGGGATAATTTCTTTAGCCATAAAATTTCTAAACAGGTGCGAAATACTTTTACGTCAAGAAATTTATAATAAAGTAGAACGTCTGTCTCTTAACTATACTGAGGCGGTTAATACCGGAAGCCTTCTCGTGATGAACTCATCTTCTATTGTTAATATAGAGTTTTACTTTAATAAATTTGTGCCACAAATGTTCGCAACATTATTAATAGTTCTTAGCTCATTTGTAATCTATGGAAAAAAATACATATTCTACTATTTGTAGCGATGTTACTTCTTTATCCACTGATTCCTATTTCTATTATGATTATTATTAAAAATCTAAAAAGGCAAAATAAGCAAAACTTCAGTGATTTCTTAAACTTATCAGAGGTTTTCTACGATAGACTAGCAGGTTTTACAACTGCTAAAATCTACGGTAAAGAAGATAGCGTGGCTGGAGATGTGGATACACGTAGTTCTAAAATAGAAAAATCAACTATGGCTCTTTTTACGCCATCAGTTAAATTCAATTAATGTAATGGACGCTATTACTTATATTTCGATTTTTGTTTTTATCAATTATTGCGATATTTATCGTTAAAGATAATAAACTTATTATCTTTGTTATCGTAGCGTCATTAGAGTGTTTTAAACCACTTCGTGCATTAGGGTGGACTATTCCATATTTCTATGAAAGGTAATGTGGAATTAGATAATATCTATAAAACTTCTTGACTATCCTGAACAAGAAAAATAATGATATTACCCTAACGCCAGGAAAAAAATATTGTATTAAGCGATGTCGGATTCTCTTATGGAGATAATACTACATTGGAAGATATCAATATGATTATTAAACCAGGTACTAAAACAGCTTTTGTTGGAGAAAGTGGTAGCGGAAAATCTACGCTTGTTAAACTTATCCTTGGTTTATACTCTAATTATTCAGGGAATATTAAATACGATACTTATGATATTGATGCAATCCCTACTGATGAAATGTTAAAAATTACAACACTTATTACAAATGATAGTTACTTAGTAAAAGGGACTATCCGCGATCACTTAACTGTAAGTAAATACATCACAGAAGAAGATATGTTTAATGCATTAGAAAAAGTGAATCTTAAAGATTTTGTAATTAAAAATGGTGGTTTTAGACTATGAGCTTACTGCTGGGGCGGGTAACCTTTCTGGTGGGCAAAAACAACGTCTACTTGCCGCAAAAGCTATTCTAAAAAGATAGTTACATTTATATACTAGATGAAGCTGTTTCTAATATAGATGACTATAGTAAAAATATCGTTCTTTCTGCCTTTGATTCAATTAAAGAAGGAAAAAAATAATTATTATAATCTCTCACGACTTAGAAACAATTACAAACTCTGATAACATTTATGTTCTTAAAGATAAAAATAATCGAAGAAGGTACACATGACGAATTACTAGATTCGCCTTCACTTTACAAACGATTATTTAATGATCAACAAGAACTAAAATCAAAATTTTCAGCTAAGGAGGTAGAATAATGACTTCTTTAAAAGAATTAAAACAACTTTTAGCAATCGCTAAAGACTTTAAACGTCCTCTACTTCGCGCAACGCTATTTGGTAGTTTAGGACACCTAACACTTGTAGTATTTACCTACTTCTTAGCATTATTCTTTTTAACAAAAATAACTACTATTGCAGTAATATTATTTTTCATAATTTTTGCATTAGCTATTTTAAAAGGATTATTTAGTTATACTGAACAATTATTAAATCACTATGTAGCATTCAAGGTGCTGCATACCTTAAGAGTTAAAGTGCTAAACAAATTCAAGAAGATTTCTATCGATAGTTTCACGCGAAACACTTCTGGAGATTATATGACTATTATTACTACCGATATTGAATTATTAGAGGTTTTCTACGCTCATACAATTACTCCATTTATGATTTATATCGTTCAAAGTTTAGCTGTAACTATATTCTTAATGTTCTTTAGCTTCAAGCTTGCTTTTATCGCATTAGCTGTCTATATTATTATTGGACTTGTTTATCCGCTAAGCTTTAAAAATAGAGGTCAATTAGTCGGAGAAAAATACAGAAGAAAGCTTACAAAGGTAAATAATAATTCTTCAGAACAAGCCTATGGAATCTTTTGAAACTTTTACAATATAATAAAGTAAGAGAAGCAAAACAAGCAATTATTGATGAAACAGAGGAGTTAACTCGTAGCTCTTATGTGAAAAATAAATTTTTAATTGATTTAAATGCACTTAATGTTGTTACATATAATTTTGGAGTATTGGCATTTATTTATTTCGCTACTACTTCACTAGATAGACCTAATATGATACTTGCTTTTAGTAGCTATGTTTATCGTCTCGTTTATCCCTATTTTGTATATGGGTAACTTAGCTTCTACACTCAGCCAAACTATGGCTAGTGGAAAAAGATTTTTAGAGCTGATGAATATGCCAGAAGAAGATCAAAATAGTGGAAAAAAGTAGTAGATTTTAATGAACTAAAAATTGATAATCTATCTTATAGCTATAACGGTACTCCTGTATTAAGCAATATTAATCTAGCAGCTAAAAAGGTGAAATCATCGGTATAGCGGACCCTAGTGGTTGTGGTAAATCTACTATCGCTAAACTGATTATGAAATTTATCTCAGATAAAGGTATGGGCGGAAGAATCACTATTGATACTGTTGACTTAGCAGATATAGATAATAGATATTTCAGAGAAAAACAGTTCTATTATACTTCAAGATAGCTATTTATTTAATGCGACAATAAGAGATAATATAAACTTCTTTGATAAAGATTTAGATAAAAATAGATTAAGTGATGCACTTAGAAATACAAATCTAAAAAAACTTCGTAACTAGCTTAAAACGTCAAGATAAAGAAATAGTTGGGGAGCGTAGTTCAAATATTAGTTCTGGACAAAAACAACGTCTATCTGTTGCTCGTTCATTCTATAACGATAGTAAACTTCTAATCTTAGATGAAGCAACAGCAAACATCGATATTTTCAGTGAAATCGAAGTTCTTAAAGCTCTAGAAGCTAATAAAGAAGATAAAATAACAATTATTATATCTCATAATAAATCTACCCTATCTATTTGTGATAAAATACTTAAATTAGAAGGATAGAATAAAAAGAAGCGGTTTGATCTGACCCCAAAAAGTTAGACTTAGGATAGCGTAGTAGTTGTAATGACTGCTACGCTATCTTTTTATATTTATACAGTCATATGTTTTATTCTATATTGCTTAGGACTTAACCATCCTAGTTTCTCTTTTATTCTCTCTTCATTATAATATTTTATATATTTTTCAATAGCTAATTTTAGCTTTCTATAACTATCATATGTAGTTCCATAATATATCTCTTGTTTTAATATTCCGAAAAAATTCTCCATCACTGAATTATCCAGACAATTTGCTTTTCTAGACATACTTTGGTATATACGTTCTTCTTTTAATCTTTTCGAGTACGCCTTCATTTGATAAGCCCACCCTTGATCAGAGTGAAAAGTTCTCCTATAAGGCGCTTTAGCTGTAACTTTAATAGCTTCTTCTAATGCATCCATTATGTTTTTAGCTGATGGGCGTTCACTTATACTATAGCTTATTATCTCACCATTATACATATCCATAAATGGATCTAAATAAAGTTTCTTTACTACTACTTTACCTTTTTCATTTACTTCATAATATTTAAATTCAGTTGTATCTGTAGTGATTTTCTGATGTGGAATATTAGTATTGAATCGTCTTCTAATTCTATTCTTAGCTGTTTTTCCAATTTTTCCTTTATATGAATTGTATTTTCTACTTTTTCTAGTGAATGATGTAACCTGTAAGCCTAATTTTTGTATAATTCTTTGAACTTTCTTTTTGTTTATAATATAACCTAAATTACGTAACGCACCGTATATACGTCTATAACCATAGTCTTTATTATTCTTTCTTATTTCCAGTATTTTTTCTTCAATTTTTATCTGGATTAACTCTATCAAATCTCTTCTGCCAGTACATATATGTTGCTTTTGGCATTTTCGCATATAAAAGAAGGTCTTTAAGTATGAATTCTCCTCGGAGACTGCTTATAATTCGCGCCTTCTTTTCATTTCTGCTTCTTCCGCTAAACGCAATCTCCTCGCTTCTTTTAAAAATGCATTTTCTATCCTTAGTTGTAGTAATTGATTTTCTAATTCTTTTACATATTCTTTAGATATATTATCATTTGTGGTTTGACTTGTTGTTTTATTGCTTAACTTTTTAGTTGATTTAGCCATTGAAATTTTCCGACCTTTCCTTCGTTCTCTCAATGCATCAGGACCAGCTACTCTGAAGAGATGAACCCAATTACAAATAAGTGATGGATTATTTATACCTTCTTGTAAAGCTATGTCATGGTATGAGAGTTCACTTGTTAAGTATAATTCTACAACAAATATCTTTTTTTCGAAAGAATATTCTTCATTTTTTCTTGAACGACGTAAGGCTTCATCTCCATATTTCTTATATTTGGCAACCCAAATTTCAATATTATTATGAGATTTTATATCATACTTTTTCGCTAATGGTATGTATGCAATACCTCCATTCAGGTACTCTAATACTACTTTCTTTTTAATTCAAATGTGTATTTTGACATAAAAATACCGACCTCCAAAAAAAGTTAGATTTTTGGTCTAACTTTTAGGGGTCGGTACAGTTAAAATTATTATCCGCTTCTTTTTATAATAAACTACATCAAGTAATTTTCGTTTTCATTTCATTGCATTTAAATTGTTTACAATATTTTTCAAAAAGTCTTTCTTTTATGTTATTTTGTAATATAATAAAAATGAACATTATTCCAAAAAAATTATCATTTGAGTCTCAATCAACAGATTAT